>Ga0070659_100000234_pt1 | contig 43097 bp, 65 predicted proteins | sample KBSC23metaG_FD_64666 | JGI IMG/M metagenome (GOLD analysis project Ga0070659, IMG submission 64666) | Corn rhizosphere microbial communities from Kellogg Biological Station, Michigan, USA - KBS C2-3 metaG | ecosystem: Host-associated > Plants > Roots > Rhizosphere > Soil ... | reverse complement strand
CATGACTTGCGCGGCCCAGGCCTTGCAGTACATCTCGGCAACCGAGCGATCGTCCATGAACAGGCCAAGGGTCAGCGAGCCAACGCTGTAGGAGCTCGGGAAGTGAACCTCGTGCCCGTTGCGCTTGATCGACTCGACCTGAAACTCACGGTCAGGCACGTTCGCCGTCTGCACGTAGTACCAGGGAAGGCTGACCACCGGCTGGCCCACACCGACGGACTGACCGAGGGCTTGCAGTGTCCCGCCGGAGACTGCGTTCGGGTTCGACACGTCCGGCATGACTGCGTACCAGCACCAGTTCTGCACGGCATCGCCACGCTTCTGGAGACCGGCGAAGTCGTCGCCCATAGTCGCCCCACCCTGCGCGCCGATCGAGGAGAGCGCAGATTGTGGACCGTTGAGGAGCGTGGACACGGCACCGCTGACGTTGCCTTGGGCCCCTTGCGAGGCCGCATCGCCAATCGTGCGGGTCGCCGAGCCCTTCAGCGAGGACGAGGCGTTGCCCATGAAGTCAGAGAGGGAACTCATTGGAGGTGCTCACGAAGTGGAGCTGGGGAGCGGCTGTGGAGGGAGTGCCTTGGTCGACAGCCAATCGCCAGGTGTTGGGATGCGTGTGGAAGGCGCCTCGAACGAGGTCGCCTTAGCTCCACAGCAGGATGACGAGCGGATCAGTAACGCCGTTGCCACGAGGGTAGCTACGGTTGAGGTACACGTCGGTGAGGTTGGCACCGTCGCGGCCTTGAGGACGGAGGTAGTACCCAGGACGTTCGTCGCCGTCCAGCTTGGGTGCTCCGTCACCGGGACACAGGTCCCGTTCGATCACGTCGATGTTCGGATCGACTTCCGGCCAGTCAGGGCCGGTCTTGTAGACGATGACCGTCTGCGCTTCGTCGAGCGTCGCAGGGACGCCGACAGCGCTCAACATGGCTTCGTCCATCTTGCCGGCCGGATCATGCACGCTCAGATCGGGAAACTCGCCCTTGAGCAGCATGAGGTCGCGGCAGATCTGGAGCTCCACCTGGTCGGTCATCCTGTCGTAGATGATGCCGACGACGTTGCTCATGCTGGCTCCTTGATGCCTTGCGCGAGCTTGTCGGCCGTCGGCGTGTCGATCGTGATGACACGCGTGGGGTCCGACGGGAAGATCAGCCGAACGTGCTTGCCGTTCGTCGAAGGGCGGACGCCGAAGCGCGTGCCCTTCTTGATCTCGATGGGCTTCCCGCGGAAGTTGACCACCACCGGCTTCGCGCCTTCGTAGACGAAGAAGTCGTAGGCAGCTTCAGGCAGGACAGCAGACTTGAGGAGGAATGCGTACATGGATTCAGTCCCCGATCTTGGACTTGCGGAGGCGCAGGTCGTCGATGCCCATCTCCGTCTGGTGGATCTGGCGCTCCGTACGATGCCGTTGGTCAGGCGAGACCTGCATCCGGTTTTCACGAGAGGGCATGGACTTCTTCAGGTTCTTGACCTGCCCTTCCTTGTTCTCGATCTGGTGATCGAGTTGCTCTCTTTGGACGTGCCCTGCGGAGTCCTCGGCGAGCAGCCGGGCCTTGGCGTTGAGCTTCAGCTGTTGCATGCGTGTACTCCTTTATGGAACAGGTGGGTTGGAGCCCACCGTAGTCCCATAAAATTGCTCAACGAACCCCGAACCCGAGCAGTTTGTCGCGCCCACCCTTCTGGATGTTGTCGCGGCGCACCTGCTCACGGTAGACCGGATCCTTCTCCATCTCGGCAGCGATCTTGGCGATGCGCCAGTTGGCATCGCGCGCCTTCATGCGCGGTTGCTGCGCGCTGTAGACGTGCTTCTGGCGACCCGTGATCGTCTGCGTGAACTGCTCGCCGGAGAACTCGCGGGCGAGGATGCCCTTGGTACGGAAGCCACCCAGGCCGAACTTGGTGGACGCCGTCGTCAGGTTCGTCGCATCCGCTTTCTGCTGTTGCGTGGGCGCCAGGCTGTCGCCGACACCAGCACCACCAGGGCCGTCGCCGTTGTCACCGTCGAACTCGGCAGCATCGTCGTCACCGCCCATGCCCTGGTTCGCCACGTTCTCGGGGATCTTGATGTACTTGGACAGCTCCGCCTTGATCTCCTTGTCCTCGCGGGCATCGCGGATCAGCGTGTCCTTGTCGACACCGGCGGCCGCCAGCCACATCTTCATCGGGACCGGTACGCCGTGTTGCTCGACCTTCTCGAGCATGTCCATCATGTTGTCCTCGGCCTTGGCGGTCAGGTCCTTGTGCCAGTGGAGGATCGGCGTCTTCAGGTTCTGCCGGTTCGACGCGTTGTAGAGGAAGTCGATCAGGCTGTTCGTGTTCTTCGCCTTCGCCTTGTCCTTGAAGAGGCCGTTCATGATGGCGATCATCGGGAACAGCTTCTTGTAGAAGATGGCGTTGGTCAGGTGCGTCCGGTACGCGTTGGTCGTCTCCAGGAACGTGGAGTAGGCCGACTCGGCAGCCGCGTAGGACGCATCGCCGCTCAGCAGAGCCTCGCTGATGCCCATCGCACGGAGCTTGTAGGCGACCATGACGTCGGTCATGTCCGTCCACTTCCAGAAGTCGCCACCCGGGCGCAGGTCCTGAACCTGCACGGCATTGCGCGTCGACAGCCAGCCACCCAGCGGATCGCGCTCGGCGTCCGAGAACTGCTGGGTCAGGGCGGCCAGTTCTTCGCCCGTCGGCGTCCAGATGTCGTCACCGGCCGTGATGTGGCTCATCGCACGCTGACGGCGCTGGGCTTCGATCAGGGTCCCACGGAACATGGTCTTCTCGATCATGTACATCGGGAGGATGCGATGCAGGTACGACTGGTACGCGCGATCCGTCAGGCCGCGACGGCCCAGGAAGATCGTGGTCAGCTGGTCGAGGACGAACGAGCCTTCGCGCAGGAGGTCCACGAATTGGCGTGGCATCGACCGCACGTAGGCCTTGGCAAAGTCGGTGGCGCTGTCCATGAACCGCATCGTCGGGCCGCTGACGGACACGCGAATCGTCGGGTCGACGTTGTTCAGTGGGGATGGGCTGACGCCGCACTGGAGTGCATCGTGCGTCAGAATGTCCATGAAGTTCTTGGCCTTCGCGTCGTAGATCAGCGAGCCAGCGTAGAAGCCGTCGGTCAGGTAGGCGATGCTCATCTGCGGCAGCAGCTCTTGCAGGTTCAGGCGCTGGAGTGCCGTGTCGAAGATCGCAGTCTCCTGCTCCTGGAGGCCACGCAGCTCCCAGTCTGAGAACGGGAAAACCGACTGGATGTCCACCGCGGACCCTGCAGTGTTGTCGTGCAGGTAGATGTCGCGGTAGAAGTACATGAGGGACGTGGAGTCCGGCAGGTCTGGCGTCGCCGGCAGCAGACCACTCATGTAGTAGTTGTAGTTCGACGGCATGTGAACGCCGACTTGCACGTTCGTCTTGCCGACGCCGGACACCACACCGGAGGCGCGAAGCTGCTGAGCCGCCTCGAGTTTCATCTCGCCATTACGGGCCACAGCAGTGAGACGGTTGGCTGGAAACATGCGTATTCCTCGTTGGGTTCTCGCTGCGCTTCAAGCAGCGCAGCAGCCTCCTCGCGCAGTCGTGCCGCGAAGAGGATTTGTTGACGGTGGTGGCGTGCAGCCCGAGCCTGCTTGAAAGCGGCGGTGGGCTTGTTATGGAACGTGAACATGAACACCTCGGCTAGGTGACTTGTTTGTTCTTGGTCTTGTTTGTGTCGGCAGACCTGAAGGCGGCGCGGATCAAGATGTTCCGCGTGTCTTCCTCTTCGATCGAGTACGACTTGGCACCCAGGACTTTCTTGAGCACGGAGCCGTCCTCGCTCATGATGAACACACCCCAATCGGGGAGGATCTTCTCCTTGACTTTCAGGTACACGGATTCGGGCATCGCCACGTAGGCCTGGTTGGCCCACTGCTCGTAGAGGTGCATCTTCTTGTCGGCACGGAAATCCGCGACCGAACTCTTGACCTCGACGATGACGATCCAGCCGTTCATGGCCAGCGCCAGCACGTCGGCACGGAGACGCCCGCCGCTACACAAGCCGAGCTCGAAGAAGCACATGCGCATCTTCGCAGCGTAGTAGCGGGCGACTCGTACCTTGATCGCATCAGCGATTGACGTGTTGGGCGTGACCTTCGGCAACGCCTGCAAGGAGCGGGCGCGCATGCGGGCTCGACGTCCCATAGGAGCTCCTAGTTGGAGAGATGCGCCCGGGTCTGCTCCTTCGCGTCCTCGTACTTGCGTTGGAGGGAGCCGGAGATGGTACGCATCGACTCGGAGCGTGCCTTGTTGATCCGCAGCGCCTGCTCTGGAGAGCAATTGGCAGTGATCACGTTGGTCACCTGGGCATCCTCCTGGACCAGCAGCATCGCGATGTCCAGCCAGATCGGGCGCAGGATCTTCTCGATGAGCATCTCGGCGATCGCGGCCTTGTCCTGCGTGGCCTGCATGTCGATCATCAGCTCGCGCACGCTGGTGATCAGCGAGTTGAGCTGGTAGACGCCGCGCATGCCGTTGGTCTCGCGGATCGTGTTCTCGGCCATCGGGATGGCATCGAGCACGACCTGCAGGAGCTTGCGCTGCGTCAGCGAGATCGCCGACTCATTGGCACTCCGCTCCAGGAGCTGGTGGATCTCCTCGACGGAGTCGCCGAGGATGGACTTGTTCTTGTCCTTGTCCAGCTTGGAGATCTGGCGCACCGACGGCATGGGCTCGACGGCCAGCACATGACGCGCGACCTCGAGCTTGCCCTTCAGCTTCTTCGGCACTTGGATCCCTTCGTGCTGGTACGAGCGATCCATGCGGTCGATCGTGTGACGGTCCACGCGTTGCCGTTTCACCGGCTCCTTGGCGCGAACCGCCTCCGCGCGCTGCTTCTCCGACGCGTGACGCTTCTGCGGCCGGTCGTCGTCGAACTCGTCGAAGGCGCCGGGAGATTCGCGACGGCCACGAGTGCCGCCACTGATGTCCAGGATTTTAGTACCCGAACTGGACCGGGAGGTCGTTGCTGCCCGGTCCTTGGTTACCGGTCGAGAAGTATTCATGGTCGTCAGGGAGTGGGAGAGAGATACGATCGTGCTCGCACGACCAGGAAGGCACGTTGCCGATCATGGCGACGATCATCGGACGCTTGCAGTCAGGGCACATGCCCTTGCCAGCGACCTCGGCGCTCATGTCCAGCTTGGCCGTCAGCTTGGAGCCCGAGGCCATGAGCGCAGCCTCGCGCACGTCCTTCTTGGCCTCGTCGCCCTTGCCTTCCTTCTTGGCCTCGGCTTCGAACTTCTTCATCAGCGCCTCGAGATCGCCGTTCTCGAGGACGTCCATCATGTACTCCAGCGCGTGCTGCATGATCTGGTCTTCGTCGCTGGCAGTCGTCAGGACGGACGCGTGATGGACAGCGTGGCCCGCGGAGCCCTTGACGGCCGACTTCAGCATGGCCTCGGTCGCCAGGTGCGTGCCGAAGTGCTGCATGAACAGCACGACACCGTGGGCGGCACCGCCGGTCATGAGCACGCTGGCTGTCACAGCCGCGAGGTCCGCAGCCACCGCACCCATGGCGTGCTTGTCTTCGTGCGTCAGAGGCTGCCGGGACGCCAGCTTCTTCAGCGCAGCACCCGCCGACTTCCACTCGTGCGCGTCCTTCTTGAGGTGCGACAGGATGTGGCCGCTCTTCTTCTTGAGGAAAGCGACCGCAGCCTTGCGCTTCGGCGAACCGGCCTTCATGTCCGGGTGCACGAAGTCGCGCAGACCAGGCTTGGGGCCGGTGGGCTCCGACTTGCGGTTCTCGGTCTCCTCGTTCTCGTGCGAACGGTGCGGGATGCTGTCGGTCTTCTCCTGCTCGGTCTTCGGCTTCTCGTGACCTTGGCCGGGCATCGCCGACGGCCCGCTGAGGCTCTTGCCTTCACCGGTGTCGTGGTTCTTCAGCACCGGCGGCGCGCTGTGCTGACCCGGACCCTTCTTGTCGTTGGGGTGGCCACCAGCGGGAGCGCCCATGTCCACCTTGGACTTGCGGTGCATGTCCGCGTACTTGGAGTTCGGGTGTTCGGCCACGTACTCGGCCTTGCCGGCGTCCGAGAGCTCGGTCCACCAGCGCGCGACGTCGCCGTCGGCTTCAATCTTGGTCGGCGCGGCCACGAGCTGCTTCGGCTTCGGCTCTTCCTTCTTGGGCGGCGGCGTGAGGTCCGACTTGAAAGCCGAGAGTTCGACCGGGCGGCCCTGGTTCCATGCCTGAGGGTACTTCATTTGCTGCTCCTGCGCTTTCGCAAACCGATGAGGGAACTCGCCTCGACTTGCATGATCCACTCGTGCAAGTCGAAGTCGATGTCGAGACCCAGCCCTTGCTCCAGACCGTAGATACCGATCAGAGAAGCGTCGAGCTGGTGAGGTTGAACGTCGATGTGGTCGTAGACCTGGCGAAGATCGAACTCGCCTTTCTCGTTGGCGTACAGGGCATGTCCTCGGAACTCGTCAGCGAACCGACGGTTCATCGAGTTCTTCCAGGCCGACGCGATGGTCAGCTTGATCGACGTGTCCGGGTACGTGCCTCGGAGGATGCCCAGCATGCAGCTCACCTGTTCGATGAGCGGGCCACCGTTGCCCCGCGTCTGGAATCGTTCAGCGATCATGCCGTTGGGCTTGTGCTGCATCCAGCCGGCGATCTCGATCGCGAAGTTCCGGGACGCGCGCTCGAAGTTGACGAGCGTGTTCACCGGACGCATCATGACCGAGTTCATGTAGCACCTGGGCTTGCCTCCTTCGAGGCCGACGAGCGCGATGCCGAAGTTGCGAGACCCAGGGTCCATGGAGAGGACGAGCTTCTCCGGAGACCCCTCGAGAACTCGCGGCATCCTGTATGGTGTGTTTGGCTTGGGTGCCTTTTTCTTGGACTTCGCCATGGTCTATCCTATCGTGTGACCATAAAATTACGGTCGCCTCGCAGGAATCAGAAGCCGGAACGTCCGATGAAGTGACCCATCGGCATCGCCCGGCGCTCGGCAGCGTAGGACGTGTTGGCCTCGATCAGCCGTTCCATCACCTTCGGATCGTGCATCTTCGTCTGGAGAACCAGCGCGCGGAAGATGTCGTCTGTGAAGCCAGGACCCTTGGTGGGGCACTTGCCTTCGCCGAGGTCGGTGACGGTCAGCATCTGGAGCAGCAGGTGCTTCACTGGTTGGTCGCGCAGCGTCTTGAAGTCGATGTAGTTGGACTTCACGTCCTCGTAATCGGCTTCGCTGATGAATGGCAGCTCCATCGACCCGTTCTCCAGCATGGCAACCAGCGAGTCGAAGTCCTTGCGGCGCGGGCTGTACTGGGTCGTCAGGCAACGATCCTTCAGCTTGCCGTTGATCATGACCTGCCCCATGTCGGCACGCGCGCGGCTCAGGATGTCCAGCGATTGCCACTGGTCAGCCACGAGCGCCACGGCGTTCAACTGCTTGAGGATCGGCAGGATCACGTGCTCGTACACCATGTTGAAGTCGATCTTCCGCTCGTCGTGCGTCATGATCTCGATGATCGTCGAGACCTTGGAGCGCTGCTTGTCGAAGTCGAAGTGGGCTCCGGTCAGCGTGAACGAGTTGTTGGAGTGACCGGCGTCGATGGTGACCAGCGACGGGTAGCGCGGCGCGTAGAACTGACGGAGCTTCCCGTAGAGGAGGCCAGGCTGGTCGTAGTGGTAGGTCAGGCTGTGGCTGTTCTTGCCCGTCCAGATCTTGAGCGGGACCTGCGTGTGGGCCATGAAGGTCCGGTGGACACGCGGCGGGTTCGCGCCGAAGTCACGCTCCGCCTTCTCCGCGTTCGACGCGTAGGCCAGCGTGATGATGGGCGTGTCCCGGTGGATCGTGGGGTTGACGGCCCACGTCGGCAGATTCACGCCGAGGATGAAGCGTTTGCCTTCCGGAGTGCGCGAGTCGGCGAGGCGACGCATGACCTTGTCGCGGATCGAGATCGGCGACGAGACGCCCAGCATGACCGCCGGCGGGCAGTTCTTGCCCTGCTTCAGCAGTTCGAGTTGGATGGACTGCACCGTGACCAGGCTGTTGGTCAGCGACTTGTGCGCTTCGTCCGCGTTGGCGCGTTCGCTCTGCTCGTCTTCCTCGTCGTTGCCGGTCGGCAGCGGGAACAGACCCAGCTCGTCGATGAACGCGGCGATACGCGTGTCACCGCGAAGGGTGGTCGACTTCGGTCCGGAGGGGTAGGCCATCAGGCCCTTGTGATACCACTTGATGTACTCGTCCTTGATCCGGTACAGCTCCATGCCGTACTTCTTGGAGTAGTAGTCCAGCATCTCACGATACTGCTTGAACCAGGACGACGCCATGATGAGGCGGTGGTATGGGGTCCACAGCACGCCGATGGCCTTGGCGTACGTCAGGCTGACAAACGTGGTGGTCAGCTCGGTGGACTTCTGCATCGCATTGGTCAAGTCCGCGAGGCGCGGGAACTTGAGCATCCGATGGGCGTGGTACGTCCCGTAGTGGGCTGCGCTCGAGCTCTTGCCGCTCCGCTGTCCCAGCACGTTCACGAGCTCCACGTAGTTGTTGAGCCCGTGGTTCTCGATGAGGTCCCACTTGAGACGCTTGCACTTCGGGCACTTCCCGTGCCGGAGGAGGACTAGGCCTTCCTCGATGTCTTCCGAAGGACGATCCTTCGGGACGTGGTCGACGAACCACTCCAGGTTCAGCCACTTCTTGTTGGAGCAGACAGGGCAGACCTCGCCGAACAGCATGAGGCCGATCCACATCTGGATCATCCACGGCGGATGTGCGTCCTTCCCGATGATGCGGTAGGAGAAGTCGAGGTAGTTGGCCGCGTTGCTGAGATCGCGATCGTCGATCTTCAAGTCACGGAGCAAGCCAGTGTCCGGGTCCTTCGACTCGTTCATCAGCTTGATGATGTCCAGCTCCTGATCACCGCCGATGACGCGACCGGACGGCATGACGATGCCCGAGTCGGTGACGATCTCATCGGCGATGTGAGGAGCAGGTTCGCCAGGACGAGCCTTGGGTGCAGGCGTGCCTGCGGGCATCAGCCCTGGGAACATTTCAGCGACGCGGCGCTCGATTTCGTTTCGGGACGACATTCAGTTCACCTTGTGGTGTGATCTTCTGCTTCTTCATGTCACGCTGCATCTCGGCCAGCATCTTCAGCACCTGCTGGAGCTCTCCGTCTTGTTGATGCACGTTCCCACCGAACAGGGCAGAAAGATGTTCCGGCGGGAGATGAAAATACTCTAGGACGTAGAGCCCCATCTTGATCACCGCCGCACGCCCCACCATGTTCTCGAAGCGCGAGAGCACCGACGTGTCGACCTTCGTCTTCATGAGGCGCTCGACGACTTCACGCGCCTGCGAGGTTCCAGCCGACGCCGCGACCGTAAGCGGTGCCACCTCCTTCAGGAAGAACTCGCGAACAGCGTTGATGTTGGCGCGGAGTTCCCTCGGAAATTCGTCCTTGAAAGGTTTGAGGCGACTCTCGATCGCCTCGTCCACGTGTTCCAGCACCTTGGGCTTGAACTGCGCCTTGCGGCGCTTGACTTCTTCCTCGATCGACTCGACCTGGAACCAGAATTTCGAGTTGCGCTTCCCGAACCGGGAGCCCTTGGCTGTTGCCTTGGGACTCGTCGGGTCGGTGTACGCAACCTGGAGGAGGCTCTTGGTGAACTCATCCTCCTGGTCCAGGAGAGCCTGTGGAGCACCTGCCGGTGTCTCCTTGGGCGTCTCCTCGTCGTTCATTCGTCGTCACCTCCATCGCTGTCGATCTCACGCTCGGCGCGCTTCGCGTCCTGCTGCTTGGCCGCCGCCACGTACTTGTCCTCGGCGACCTCGGACTTGATCTGCTTGAAGCAGTATTTCCGCAGGTCCATCGGCGCGTAGCCGGCCTTCTTGGACATGGCGATCTTGTCCTCCTTCTCGCCGAGAACCCAGAGCTTGATGTCGCCCCAGGTCATCGGCTTGGACACGCCCAGGTCGCCGAGGTTCAGCTTGAAGCCGGTGCGCTTGCCGATCAGCTGGCCCGTGTCCTTGAGGAACTGGATCGTGTCGAACACCGGGCAGATGCCACGCGCCTTGCCGTTGCCGTCCTCGACCCAGATGCGGATGAACGTCTCGCGGTTCGGGGTCCACAGCTTGTTCTTGATGGCCTTGACGTGGACGTAGCGATACACGTCCATCGTTCCCTTGAACTCGACCGACGGCTCCGTCTCGTTGTAGTTGTAGTTCTTGTCCGCCTTCGGGGAGAAAGGAGCGGCCGACAGGGAACGCGAGGTCTGGCGGAGGCGCACGTCCGAGAACTGCTTGAGCGCGTTGCCGCCCTTCTCGTCTTCCTTCGGGCCGTACATGGCCATCGGGTTCGAGCGCAGGTGGTTCAGGCCCCAGATGGTGACCATCTTGTCGGCCATGCGACCCTTGACGCGCTCCAGCTGCTTCGAGAACGCCGAGGCCTTGACGGACAGCTGGTTGCTGATGTCCTCCTCGTCCTTGACGGCCGGGTTCATCGCCGTGTAGGAGTCGAGGAAGATGATGCCTTGCATCTTGTCGTTCGGTGCTTCGACCCACAGGCCGTTGCCGTACTTGCGCGTCATGCTCTGGTCGATGCGATCGCCCAGCTTGAGCCGCGTGCCCTTCTTCTTGTCGTCCTCGAAGATCAGCCACCACTTGTTCTCGACGAAGCGCTTGTCCGGCAGCTCGCGCAGCAGGGCGCCCAGCCACTCGTAGAAGCGCTCGAGGATGGTCTCCGAGCGATAGCGCACGCGCGGTGGGACAACCCACCGGCCGGTTGCCTTGTCCTTCTTGCCGAAGACCTGGTCGACCGTCATGTTGACGCCGGCGCCCTTGAGGATCGACGCCACGTAGGGCTTGGAGTTCTTGGTGGAGCCCTCGTAGTCGACGAAGGCGATGATCGGGATCTCCTCCTTGATGGCGGCAGCCATGCCGACGAGAGCCAGCGTGGTCTTTGCGCACTGCTCGTTGCCTGCGCCGGTCAGCATGCAAGCCCGGACGCCGCCGCCGAGGATCATGTCGATGGACAGCAGGGACGTGCTCATCGGAGGCGCGACGTCCAGCGACGAAGCCTCGAAGCCCTGGCGCTTGGCGATCACGTCCATCGTGTCGCTGTAGAGGGCGAGAAGGTCCAGCTTGGGCCTCTTCGAGGATTTCTCGTCGTCCGAGTCGGCCGCAACCTTCTTCAGCGTCGACTTGACCCGGGTCTCGATGTTCTTCACGTCCTTCGCGACCTTCCTGTCGAAGTTCTTGTCCTTCGCATTGGCGATCGCCTTCTCCGCGATCTTCTTCGCGGATGGGGTAGCTTTCTTGGGGGCCATGTAGTTTCCTGTGGTGCAAAGCGAAAAAGGGCCACGGGACCTGGATCCCGTGGCCCTTGCGTCAGAGCTGCTGTGGCTCAGAAGTCGTCGTCATCGTCCTTGGACGAACGCTTCGACGAGGTCTTGCCGCCCTTGGAAGACGAGCTCTTGTTCGACTTCTTCGGCGGCGGATCGTCGTCCCCGTCGCCATCGTCGTCGCCCGAGTTGTCGTCGTCGAAGTCGTCACCGTCATCGTCGTCCTTCGAGGACTTCTTCGACGAGGAGCTCTTGCCGCCCTTCTTCGGGGCCGGCTTGTCGTCATCGTCGTCACCGAAGTCGTCGTCACCGTCACCGTCGTCGTCCTTCGAGGACTTCTTGCTGGCCGGCTTCTTGTTCGACTTCTTGGGGGTGTCGTCGTCATCGTCGTCACCGAAGTCGTCGCCGTCGTCGCCATCACCGTCGTCATCGTCCTTCTTCGACGACTTGCCGGCCGGCTTCTTGCTCGACTTGTTCGACTTCTTCGGCGTGTCGTCGTCGTCGAAGTCGTCGCCGTCTCCGTCGTCGTCACCCGAGTTGTCGTCGTCCCCGTCGCCATCATCGTCGTCGCGGCCGCGCTTGTTCGACTTCGGCGGTTGCTTCTTCGAGTTCTTGCTGCCCTTCTTCGGCGTGTCGTCGTCATCGTCGTCGCCGAAGTCATCGCCGTCGTCCGAGTTGTCGTCGTCGCCATCACCGTCATCGTCGTCCTGGCGCTTCTTGCCCGAGGACTTCGGAGGCTGCTTCTTGTTCGACTTCTTCGGCGTGTCGTCGTCATCGCCGTTGTCGTCGTCACCGTCATCGTCGTCCCGGCTCTTCTTCGAGTTCTTCGAAGTGCCGGCGTCGGTCACGCCCTTGATCTTGATCTTGTTCCGCGAGGCCCACGAGTCGAAGTCGCGCTTGATCTCCTTGTCGGAGGCGCATTCCATGGCCTTGGTGCACGCGGTCTCGAGGTCCTGGCCCAGGTACTCGAGTTCTTCCTCGGTGAGGCGCTTGCGATCACCGATCTGCACCTGGTACTGGTCGGCCGGCGCCGCGTCCGGGTCGTACATCACGCGGATGTCGCAGCCGAAGCGATCGTCGTTGACCGGGAACGCCTTGGTGGCGCCGCTCTTCGACTCGACCACGTTCAGGCCCTTGAGCTTCTTGATCTTGTCGGCGAACGACTTGCCCAGGCGGATGGCCTTCTGCGGCGTCCAGCTGTCGCTGTCCTTGTCCTTGAAGCCGGTCTCGCGCTCGCTCTTCGTGTGCTTGGGCTTCTTGGCCGGCTCGGTCTTCTGGAGGCCGCGCACGATCGCCTGCATCCAGAACTTCTGCTCGAACTGGACATGCGCTTGCTCGCGCGCTTCTTCCTTCGAGACCTCGCCGTCCTGCGCGCGGTCGTACTCGGCACGCTGCACGTCACGCCACGGGTCGTACTTGTCGGCGTCGCGCTCCTGCGTCTCGATGTTGTAGGACGGGCAGACGGTCGGGAACTTCGTGCCCTTGCCCTGCTTGTTCTGGGTCTTGATCCAGTAGCGGGCCGTCGAGAAGATGCCCATGCGGAACCGCAGGGTCACCCACTTCTTGGGCGGCAGCTTGTAGACCTCGACCAGATCGGGTACGTCCGGTGCGCGGTCGGAACCACCGCTGGTCTTTGCGTCGTCGAGATCCATGTGATCTTCTTTCTTCAGTTAGTGAAAAGGGACAGCTTCCTCAAGTCCTTTGACGAGTAGGACTCAGGGATCTGCAGGGCAAACCGGAAAGCTCCGGTCGGGTCAAGCCTGCGCGCAACAGCGCACAGGTACTGTTCGGCTTCGTAGGTGTGGTCCGGGCCGACGGATTGGGCGTCCATGCCCAGCTCCAGCAGCTGGTCGTAGGACGTGTGAAGGCTGTCACGCGCCACGCTCTTCATGATCTCTGACTTGGCGCTGTAGAACCAGGACTGGATGTACTGGGTCAGGACGCCTTTGCGGCTGTCGCAGCGGTCGATGGCCTTCGACAGATAGATCATGTAGGTCTGCACGATGTCGTCCAGGTTCTTCTGGTACTCGACCTCCTGGTACGTGCGCTTGGCCTGCATGATGCTCATGCGCGTGTACTTCTGGACGATCAGCTCCTTGAACTTCAGGGCCTTCGACAGGAAGTACTCGGCTTGCGAGATCGCGCCGTAGAGATGCGACGACCCTGCACGTTCCTCAGCGAGCTTCTGGCCGAGCAAGCGCGCGGACCGCGGGACCTCGAAGCATGGGTCATGCAGCCTTCGGTATGTATTTACAGTCTTGAGGAAGACCGAGACCAGGCCGAACAAGAGGCCGCGGTTCAGCAGCATCTTCTTCTGGTGCTCACGCTTGCGACGGCCGTTGGTCGTCACGGCGTTGAACAGGAGGACCGGCAGTTGAGCCTTGTCGCCCCGGCTGCACTTGGTGTTGGGGTTCGTGAACTGGTAGGCCACGACTTTCGCGAAGTACACGTCGGTCAGGTCGGCATAGGCCGTGACGATCGGGTCCACCGCGTTCTCGATGAAGTGATCGAGGACCGTCAGCAGCTGGAACGTGGTGTAGTTCTCGGTCAGCACTTCCTTCGTGCTCTTGAGGCGCGCGAAGACCTCGGAGTGTTGATACGCGGCAGTCATGAGTCGTAGCCCAGGCGGTTGAGGATGGAGGACAGCGTGTCGATCTGAACGGACTGGTGGTCGACCGACACGTCGACGACCGTGTGAGCGATCCGCAGCCATGACTCCTTGTCGGCATCGCGGACCTTCGCAAGTCGGAACTCGCGTTGGAGCCCGGCAGTCATGAAGACGCGGTGGACCAGGTTGGTCTTGGACAGCACCTGGATCTCCTTGTCGACCTGATCCACCCACTCCTCGAGCTTCATGCCACCAGGCGTCCACACCTTGACCTTATCCAGGTCCTCGGCGTAGATGAAGCGGCAGGCTCGCGCCGCCTGCTCACGCTGGCACATGATGATGTTGATGACAGGTCGTAGCGGGCTCATACACCGTGCCTCCTCTTGATCTCGGTACGCAGCCGCAGCAGGTGCTTGCACATGCCAGGCACATGCCCTGGGTTCTGGATGTCCGGCGGGTCGCCGTTGCCGAAGATGATGTCGGCGGCGCCCACCTGGTTGTTCGCCCACTCCCACCTGTACATGAAGTCCGGGCAGGAGCACGAGCACTTGATGTTGTACTTCCGGTCGAGGAACTTGATCGACGAGGTGTACTTGTTCTGGTCAGCCGAGCGCCTGATCTTGTTCCCGATGATGTACTCGAGGGGTGTCCAGGTCTTGCAGACCACGGTGGGGATCTCGTTGCGGTCGACCCCGGTCTTGTAGCCGACGAGGCGCACCAGCTTCGAGTTGATTTTCCGCAGCGGCTCGCTACGGCGCACCAGCTCACCGAGCTTCATCATGATCAGTACCCCTGGTCAGCGGTCTGGTAGGCCGTGATGCCCAGCGACCGATACATGGCGATCACGTCGGCATCGTCGTCGAACGCGATCAGCACGTCGTCCGGGTCGATGTCGTTGAGCTCCATGAGCTCCCGCTTGACGATCTCAGCAGGTCGACGATCGCCAGTGGCTCGCATCAGCAGCTCGTACTCGCAGTCAGGGAACATCTCGGCCAGCAGGAGCTCGGTGGTCTCGCGCTGTTCCGCACCGCGACCGGTGATGAAGACCTTGCGGAGCTTTGGGACGTCCATGAGCAGCCCGTAGATCAGGACGCCCTGCTCGATCGGCTTGTCGGTGTGGTGGAGCGAGAAGTACAGATCCTCGTCCGTCTTGAGGTGCTTGTGGCGCTCGCTGGAGTCAGCGCAGCAGCCGTCGATGTCGAAGAGTGCGATCATCATGAGCCTTGCTCCCTAATCAGGGGTTTCTCGTGCTGAGTGAAAAGTTCAGGCGCGGCCCTTCGTGCACCGCGCATGGCAATGATCCTCTGGAGGGCATGGAGCGCGCAGTAGAAATCATCCACGTCTGACGGTGCACTACCAGGGAGCCTGCAGAAGTCATTCCAGAGTTCGCCACTCTTCACGAGAAGCGCACGCTCTGTGGGCGTCATAAAGTTGTCGCTCATGACGCTAACCTTGCATGCGGAGCGCGTGCTGGATCGTCTTCTCCATGAGCTCCACGATGCCCTGCGGCACCTTCTGGATCTTCGCGTAGTGGAGACTGAACGCCTCGGCCCACAGCTCGTGGTAGTTCTTGCACGCGTACTCGGAGACGACCGGCTTCAGGTCCTTCTTCAGCAGGTTGCGCTTCGGCCACAGCGCCTCGATCTCGTCCTTCTGGTCCGCCTCGAACAGCGTGTTCAGCTCCTTCAGGCCAATCGCGTGCTCCTGGTGGATCGTCCTGATGATCCAGTTGAAGGCGTTGCGCTCGTCCTCGTCGAGGCCGCTGCGGAAGTCCTGCGGGCGCTCTTCGCCGCCCAGCAGCCGCTCCAGGATGGCCTTCGACAGGCCCTTGTCGATCGTCATGGGCTTGATCGACGTGTTGAACAGCTTGATCCACCGCGCGTTGACCTTGGGCCCTTGCATGAACTCGTGGTGGAACCAGTGCGCGTACTCGTGGATGATCACGTAGACGAACGTCATCAGGGTCGCCGGCATCGACTCCGGCTTGATCGAGAACTGGTGGGGCATCTTCGCCAGATCCTTCGACGGCTTGAAGTACCCGCTGTACTTGCCACCGGCCTTGGCCTCCTTGCAGTTGACCTCCCACAGCGTGGAGTCCGCCGGGCTCGGCAGCTTCAGCCGTTCGAGGATCTGCTGGGCCTTGTCGAAGGCGTCCATCAGGAGCTTGCCCACGTCCTTAGACGGCTTGTAGAAGAAGTAGATGTCGCCGAAGAACTCGTGGGTCTTCTTGTGGCCGGTGTAGAGGTGCGACACGTCGAACTTGTGGACCACACCCGGGTGCGGGTTCTGGCCCAGGTCGAGCAGAACGTCCTTCAGCGGGATCTCGAACTCCTGGCGGAGCTTGATCAGGTGGCTGTTCTTCTCCTTGTAGCCGCTGATGATCCCGGCGTTGACGGCCGTGACGCGGCCGAGGAAGAGGTCGAAGGACTCGGCTGTGCGGAGCTTTCCGATGATGAAGTCGTTTTTGGTCGGCATTTTGGGGCCCAGATGGCGGAATTTGGCGCGGAAATGCGAGAAGGGGCCCCGTAGGGCCCCTTCGGGAGAACCAGGCTACGCGGTGTAGCCTTTCAGGTTCGTGTCCAGGCAGATCAGGTCAGGCGGTCGTCACGTTCAGCGTGTTGGACGGCGAAGGCGCGACGGGAGGCGTCTCGACCTTCACTTCGACCGGCGTGGCCACCTCGGCAGGCAGCGCCGTCAGGTCGACGGTCTGCTCTTCCTTGACCTCGGCCACCGGCTCCTGCTTCAGGACCTGCTGGACCTCGTTCGACACCGCCGACGGGCGCAGGTTGCCACGGCTCGTGACCTGTACCAGGCCGAACTGCTGGCGCTTGCCGCCGAAGTGCGTGACCTCGAGGTTCACGTTGACGTAGTTGTCGATCTGCACGTCCGTCGTCTCGACGTCCGAGTTGATGGCGAAGCTCGAGATCTCGTTGGCGCCGCCGACGGCGAACACGTCGCGCAGGTTGTCGATAGTCAGGCGCTCGCCCAGCAGGAACCGCAGGGTCAGCAGCGTGTCGCCTTCCAGCGGGCCGGCGAAGACCGGGCCTTCGGTGTAGCTGACGAACGAGGCAGCCAGCTGGGCCGCCAGCGGGTTGTCGATCGCGATCTCGAACGTCGGGCCGTCGTAGGCTTCCGGCGACTCGTAGAACTTGTTGTCGCTGACGACGTTGCCGTCGTCGCCGCTGCCGATGCCGTAGTCGCGATCGGTGCCGACGCCCACGGCGTTCAGGTTGATCACTTCGTCGCTGACCGAGCCTTGCGAGTCCTTGCCGTCCGTTTCGTCGTCGGCGCCGATGTGGCCGGCGGTCAGGTCATCGGGCAGCTGGATGTTGTCGATGTCGGCGACGTCCACTTCGTCTTCGGCGTCGGCGATCTCGGACGTCAGGGCCTTCAGCAGGGTCTCGCGCTCCGTGTCCATGGACGCGTACGAACGGTTCTTCAGGAAGGTCTCCAGGTCCATCGACTGGACCTTCAGGCTCTGCGTCAGGAACACGGCCTGCTGCGGGTGGTCTTCGAGCACGTGCTCGGGGAGCCCTTCGTTGGTGATCAGGAGGACCGTCACCGGGACCTCGCCGTTCTTGGTCTTGCGCACCCAGATGGAACCGGGAACCAGCATCTCCAGCGTTGCTGCGTCGATCATGTCTTTGAACCTCGTCAAAAGAGTTTGTGGTGGTCAGTGTGCCGCGCAGCTTCGCGGCTGCCTGGACACTTGGTCTTTACAGTTTTCCGTTTTGCCCGTTTCGGCGTGAGGTCAGGCGGCCTTCTTGATCGGACTGCCCTGTCGCAGGAGTCGCCAGCACTTGGCGCACGCCCACTTCGTAGCAGTCCGCTGGATCCCACCTCCGGGGTCCACGAGTTCGCCGTGGTAATCGCAGTGGCGAAGCTTGTGCGTCAGCTTCGGCACCTGGTCGTTCACGTGCATCGGGCCAGTACCGCACCCGTAGTTCACTTCGTACTTGAAGCCGCTCATTCGCGGGCCTTTCGTCGTCCGTGGTTGGTGATCAGCTCCATCGAGAACTGGACCGGAGGTCCGGTGCGGCAGGAGCGTGCGATCTTCTTCGCAGGGTTGAAATGGCAGAGCGCCGCGTAGGTGCGATAGCCCAGGGCCTTCGACAGGAGCTCAATGGCCTGCGAGAACCCGATGGCGCCCTTGGTGAGTCGGCGAACACGCCGCGCGCACTGCTTGAGTTCCCAGAAGGCGAGGGTCTCTCGGAGACCGACGTAGAGCACGAGGTCAGCGACCGTCTCCTCTTCGACCAGTGGGTACTCGTCGTAGCGGTCGTTGCTGCGATTGACCGCCAGGAAGCCCTGGTAGTGGGCTTCGAGGGTGCGACTGCGGGCCGTTGCGGTCAACCGTGCGGGTGGCTCCTTGTACGGGACATGGAGCACGCCGCTCATAGCTCTTCCTTCTTGCGGGGAACCTTCACGCACTGACGGCCGTCCTTGAGGACGACGATGTTGCCGACCGACGAGGCGACGTCTGCACCGTTGACGAGCAGGACGCCGCCGCCAGGCGTCTTGACCTGGTAGCGACCCTTGTCCCACTCCGGGAGGCCGTCGACCTTCTGGTCCGTGTGGCCGATCACGTACCACTCGAAGCCACGGTCGAACAGCGCCATCGTCCACCAGACTTCGTTGTCGGCGTCGTGCTCGAAGGCGAAGCCCACGAACTTCGGCATCGCCGAATAGGCCTGGAGAATCGGCAGCTCCTTGAGCTGGGAGAGGTCCGTGAACGGATGAGGTCCACGATTGCCACGCTCCCAGAACAGGTTGGTGTGCTGGATCTCGGTGGTCACTTGGCTGCCCCGTCCAGCTTGGTCGGGTCGGCCTTGTAGAGCTCGAGGAGCAGCCAGTGGTCCATCGCGTTGCCCAAGTCGAGGACGACGCGGCCGGGACCTTGCGCGGCGATCTCCGGGATGATCCACTTGGTGGCCGGGCCAGCGGAGACCAGCACCAGCGGGTAGTCCCAGGCGGCGCACTGCTCGACGACCTTCTCGGCCTGGTCCCAGTTCGACAGCGGGATGTGGCGGATGCCGACGTCCAGGTAGGCGCGTGCGCGCTTGGCGAACGTATTGGCCGTCACCGGGTTCCGATGGAGCACCAGCACGTTCTTTGCCGACTTCAGCAGGGCCGTCCGCTGCTCCAGCGTCCAGTCGTTCACGAAGAAGTTGTCGACCAGGCCTTGGTTGGTGCCGTGGAGCTTGTACCAGGGGTAGACGCTGTAGCCAGCCTGGTCGAGGCCGTTGACGTTGGGCCCGAAGTAGCCGCACTTCATGATGGCCTGGGACATGCGGTCGTGGAGCGTCCGGTACGTGATACCGGCGGTGCCCATGCGCTCGTGCCACTTGGGCTCGAAGTGGCCGACGACGGAGTCGTACTCCTTGAGTGCCCGCGCACGGATCGACTCGACGAACAACTGGCGCTCGCCGTCGCCCATGCGGACGACGCTGAGGATGCCGCGGTCACGGAGCACCGTGGCGACGACCGAGTAGAAGGCGCGGCTGCTCATCGTGCGCAGTGCGTAGTTGATACGGTCGGCCTTCGACAAGGGGTAGTTCTCGGAGACTTGGTCTGCGGTGATCATGGTGGTCTGTGTTGAGTTTGGGGTTGTGACAGTAGGTCTTTACAGTTCAGCGCATCGAGTAGCCGATGACGTGGCTGAGGACGGTCTTGGAGTCGAGGCGATGGATGTTGCGGTCGCTGTCGTCCGTCAGTCCTTTGCGAAGGACCTCGAGGTACCAGCTGATGCCAGCATCACCGATGGCAGACGGGAGCCGGAACGTGAGGCTGAGCTGGTGCATCTGCCCGACGATGGCAAACGTGAGGGATACCACGGCGCTGCAACCGAGGTTGTTGCGGACGATCTGTTCGACGCAGGCCATCACGTAATCCTCGGACGACTGGTCGAGCGGGCGCTCCGGGAACTCCAGGTCAAGGCGTTTCGAGGTCTGGACGATCACCATGTTGTCGTACCCTGGCTCTTCACCGTCCGAGAGAACCCGAACTGCCACAGGCCGATCGTCGTACTGGACCTCACCTGCGGCGATGTAGAGTCCGCTGTTGCCCTCGGCTGCCCAAGCGGCGGCATCCATGAGTTGCTTGCCCAGCGTGCGTGCCTCGTCCTGCGTGACACGCATGACCGCCAGGCCCTTCGGGCCCATCCCATGCTTGATCTTCACGATCTCCATGTCAGGCTCCTTGCAACCAACGCTTGAACGCAGGCATGCGACCTGCGTCGATCTCCCGCTGGATCTCACGAGCCGTGCGGTTGAACTCGTGCATCATCTGTTCCCTGGAGGACCACTGCGGATCACCGCTGATGAACGACTTGTTGATCCCGAGGACCTCGAACTTGCGCGCGGTCTCGGGATCACCGATCTCCTTGAAGGACCAGAAGTCCTCCACCGGCTTGTTCAGCTCGTCGGCAGGGATGAACGGACGAGCCTGGATCACGCGCTCGGGCGGCGTGTACCACCTGTCAGTCGTGATCTGCGACTCGACTGTCTGACTGACCTTCCAGTCGACCCATGCTGGCTGCCCGTCCTCCTGAATCTCCAGAATCTTGCCTGCCAGATTGGACGAGATACGTCCACACGCATCGACCGTGACCTTGTTGAACGTGCCTGCGCAGGTACCTGGAAGGACGATCTTCGACGGCATCAGGCTCGATGCGCGGACGATCGAAGGGGCAACGCAGGCACCGAGGATGCCTGCGAGGAAAGAGCGACGACGGATTTCCATGATCAGCTCCGGATCTTCATGTTGATCGCATCCATGAACTGCTCCATGGTGCTCTTAGGGCGGACAGGCACGCGCTTGGCCTGCTGCGGGCCACGTCGAGCGGCGATGAACAGCGGCTGCGTTTCTTTCCGGCCGACGAGCACGGAGGACTTGTCGATCTCGTAGGCAACCCAGCTCTTGCCACCGGACCGCGCGCGTGCCGCCACGTCGTTGAACGTCTCGCCAGAGCTGTAGGCATCGTACATCTGGTTCTTGATCTGCCGCACGTCGTCCGGGTTGACCATGCTGGTCTCGACGATCTGCCCGTCGCGCCACGTGAACTCGATCTCGGTGTCGGTGCTGATCCAGCCGGAGGGCCGGCCATCATCTTCAACCCAGAGGTGCTCGTACTTGTGGCCCCGTTGGATCCGGCCTTCCATCTGCTCACGATCACCGTTACCGAACCGGTAACCGGTCATGACGAGGAACTGACCATCGGCGACGTGCTTCGGCACCACGATCTTCATGAGGCTCTCGGCCTTCACGATGGCAGGCGCAGCACCGGCTGCGAGGATGGCTCCGAGGAAACCACGGCGACTGAGGTTCATTACGATCTCCTTGTCAGGTTTGGTAGGGGTACAAAAAAGCCCCATCAGCGTGAACCGATAGGGCTAGTGATGAGTTGCTTAGAAGCCGAGGGCTTCCCAGCGAACGGTGATCGGCTTGCCGAGGACTCGCGGGGCCTCCACACGGCTCGCCGCGACCGACCGCACTTTCTCGGCCTGTCGCTTCTCCGCCTCGGCGAGCCGCATGTACCTGCGCATGAACCCTTCGCGGTTCGCGGTAAGGTACAGCTGGTCGGCAATCTTCTCGCCGAGCTCCTGCGTGACGTCGACACGCTTGATCTGGATGTCGCTGAAGTCGAAGGACTCCTCGGGGTAGAGGTCCCGCGGGTACGCGTAGGTATCGACCTCCGAGAGAGGCATGTCGCGGCCGTCGCGGACAATGCGGTAGATCGACTCGCGCTTGCTCCCGAACGCGTGGTCCACCGAGAACGTTGGGTCGTGTTCACGCGAGTGGATGGTCACCATGTCGCCAGGACGCAACCCGTGGATCATGTTCGGGTTCGACACCGGCTCGCACCATTTGTACTCGTCGATGCTGTAGAACGGAAGCTCGTCGACGACGAAGATCGAGCGAGTGACGCCACGAGGCGCCACGATCTTGGGCTGCACGATCTTCATGAGGCTCTCGGCCTTGACCACTGCGGGCGCAACGGCAGCGGCCATCATAGACCCGAGGAAGCCTCGGCGACTCATCTGCATGATCTTCTCCTGATCAGAAATGGAAAGAGGGGCCGTAGCCCCTCGTTCTGTTCAGTCCTCGTTGGACTCGCGCACCAGCTCCGTGAAGCTCATGCGACGCTCCCGCTTCTTCATCCGGCGCAGTTCGGACTTCTTGTAGGGCCCAGCGCCGGGTCCGCAGCACCCGCACTTCAGACCACCAGGTCCGAAGACAGCGTAGCGACGGTAGAGGGATTTCGGTTGGTTCATGTGTTGCTCCGTTAGTTGCTACACATGGCACCTCCTTCTTCAAGGTTGTTAGGGGTGGGCCGGCGTTCGAGCACGTAGAGGTAAACCTCGCAGTGCTCTAACCTGGACCTTGCGATCCCGGCTTACTCAGACACGCACCAAGGGTTACTCAGTGCGCCGGCCCGTCTCCGTACACACCTAGCGAACTAGGTAGAACCCGGAGATGTTCTGCGCTTAGGCCGCGAGGGCCTGAGCGAATTGCTCGTCGTTGGCAGTTAGTTTTGTACCCTGTCGGCTCTCTAACGCTGAGCTAGGCAAGGCGATGTACGCGAGTTGTTGGTCTCTATATCAGCGGCTCGGTCGATCCCATGTCACCCCCACCTTAGACACCACCCGCACCGTCAGCCGTACCACGACTGTCTTGCTTCCGGCGTTGTCTGGCCACAGAAAGGCGTTCGGCTCCCACGGTGGCTCGTGCCACTACTTGTGGAGTCTAAGGTGGAGGTGGCGGGACTTGAACCCGCGTGTCGAACCCGTCAACTTCAACCTCTCGTCGATCCGAAGACCGACACACAACCATGTTCCCTATGGTATGACTTCCGGCTTGCGCCGGGTGTCGGGCCTGGGGAGGCGGCCTTCATTGCAACTGCGGGTGACTCTTCTTTCGCCCTCGCTGCGTTGATCGTTCAGCTGGCCTTACTTGCCGCCAGGGCCCGTGCCCGGCGTGCAGATGGGGGCCGAGCCGCCGTTGCCCGGCATGCAGCCGTCCGGCGTGGCCTCGGGCTGCGGCGACTGGATCGGCTCCGCGGTGCTGGAGGCAGCGGCGGCACAGGTGGCGACGGCACAGGCAGCGATCAGGGTCGCGAGGATCAGGGACTTCTGCATTGTCAGCTCCTAGGCTGTGGTTGGGAAATGGTCGGACTGTACGAGTTGAACGTACCGACGTTCGGCCGCAGCTGTCGGGAACAGCGCTTCAGCGCCTATTTACCTACTGGCCGCCCTACTTGTTCTACCCCTGTGGTAGAGCCCGTTTGAATTTGCGGGGAGTGCTTCTGCGGTGGGATTCCCGATTCTCCACCCACATCACGTCGTTACCAGGGCCCTGCATCCCCGACCTTTGTGGGAGTCGCTGCGACGTGGAACTATGTTTCGATCGTGGCTACCATGCTCCGACTTCGCACTCGCGGTGGGGCTTCGTCATTGCACACCTTGTTCGACACAAAAGCACAACCTGGGGCCGCCTGACGGGATCGAACCGTCGACCTCTCACATGCCCGAAGGCCAGCGAGTGCTCTACCACTGAGCTAAGGCAACCATACTCTTTCTTTACAGTTCTGCGGTGAATGCCATCCGACTAGCGGCCGCCTCGTCTGTGAGACCCAAGAGCGTAAGTGTACGCGTATCCCAGAAGACCCTTGCGGATCCCCACTAATGCGTGTCCTCAGGTCGGATGGCAATCGACGGCCTACGAGACGTAGACCAACTTCTTGTCGGCGGCGCGCTCCTTGATGAACAGGCGCGCCTGCGGGTAGTTCTCGTTGGCAGAGGTGAAGCTGATGCCGTAGGCCTCTACCTCGTGAGCCGTCATCTTGGACGTCTCCGGCAGGGCCACGTTGGCCAGTTCGAACGCGCGCGGCAGCACGCAGTCCAGACCGTGCAGCGGGTCGTAGTCATCGCCGTAGCCGTATCCGAGCTTCTGACCTTCGGCGACTGCCAGGGCGGTCGCGGCGTCCAGGTCGTGTTGTCGCTGGGTGGCCCGTTCTTGGGCGGCGATCATGCGCCAGCGAGAGACCATGCAGAGGATGAGGCGAGCACGAGTCGTCGTGTCGCACAGCATCTTGCGGTCTTCGTCGTAGAGGTACGTGGACATGAAGGGTCCTTCTTGTTCTATGGAGCGGCTGACGGGAATCGAACCCGCGTCTGCTGTCGCAGGAGCTACCTGCTGGTTGGTCCGCTGTTCTGCCATTGAACTACGGCCGCTCAGGGTTCATCGGGTGGTCAGGGGCACGAAGTTGAGCTGTGCCTTCTGCGGCTTGTACTGCGCCCACAGGGCGACCATCGTCTGCCCGAACTTGGTCAGCTCGAAGGGGCTGCCGGTGTAGGTGCCGCACTTGATGGTCAGCGAGAAGCCGTTGTCGTCGCTGAGGCAGCCCTGCAGGTTGTTGTCGTCCCAGGACCACGGCATCCAGCCCCAGCCGTTGGCCTCCGCGTCGGCGACGATCACTTCGGGCGGCAGCATCGTCGGGCTCGGGCCGATGTTGTGCCCAGGTCCGAACTCGCCGATGACGATCGGCAGGCCGGTGGCCTTCAGCTGGTTCAGTGCCGTCGTGTAGTCCTGCATCCACGTGGCAGTCGCCTTCGGGTAGTGGAAGGAGCCGTACACGTGGACGTCGAACAGCAGGTTGTGCTGCGGATCCGCATCGAGCAGGGCCTGGCCGTACTTGACGATGTCCTGCGCATCCTGGCCGCAGCCGCCGCTGTCGATCACGAGCGTACCGGTGTAGCCAGCGGCACGCATGCGAGCCACGGCAGCCAGGTACGAATCGCGCCACACGGCGCTGTTCGCAGGACCCCATTCGTTCGCGATGTTGATGAGCCCGACATCGTTCAGCTGCGTCCACGTCTTCGCCTGGGCAACCCAGGTGTCGACGATCCCGACGAGGACTGCAGGGTCGGCCTTGCAGGTCCCGAGCCACGAGCCTGGGATCGGCGTGATCCCGTTGTCCAGCATCTGGGTCTTGACGATGCCCCAGTTGTAGGCTTCCGAGTTCGCGAACTTGAGGACGATGCGCTCGGTGTTGGCGCCGCTGAGCGGAAAGCCCTTCGGGGTTCCGTACGAGTCCCAGTGGTTGCGATTGGCACCACGGATGCGGAACTCGGTGCCGCTCGGGTCGAACAGCTTGTACGGATCGACCGCACCGGAAGCGGCAGGTGCCGCACCGTGCACCGACGAAGCCTTCGCCACGTAGAAGCCGTTGCCGATCTGGCCAGCGGGTCTTGCAGGGTCCAGCGAGCAGACCTGGCCTGCGAAAGCCACAGCGGCCGCGGAAGCGAACAGGAACGCAGAGAGTCGTCGAAGCATCAGGTTCTCCGGGTTGAAAAAGAAGGAAGGCGCAGGAAGCCCAACAGTCGTCCTACACAAGTCACCCTACTAGGCGGAGGTTGGCTACTCGGCTCGTTCGGCATGCTCTTCGGTCAGTCGTTGGGCTTCCCTTGCCTAAGGGTGCCGAGGTCGGGCGCTACGCCGACATTGATAGATCCTGCTCACTCCCGCCGACGTCTTGGAACCTGAGTACCAAGGTGGATCAGCGTGGACCCTGTGCATCGAGTGCCCTATTGCCTTGGTTCCTCGCCTCGGCTCATGCACCCATACCGGAACACAGGGGCTGGACATGGTCTGTTGGAGGCTGCTGAATCGCCCGTTAGCTCAAGCTCACAGCGTGAGGGCCTTGTCCCTCGCCAAGTCACACCATCCGACGGTCACCAGTCACCTGGTGCTGTGCGACGATAACCAACTATCGACTGTCCTAAAGTCGCCTGACTTACAGGCTTCTCGGCAAAACTTGGTCGGAGCGACAGGAATCGAACCTGCGACCCTCTGCTCCCAAAGCAGATGCGCTACCTGGCTGCGCTACACTCCGACAGAAACTTGGCGTGACCGATGGTGCCGGCTAGAGGACTCGAACCCCTGACCTCCCGCTTACAAGGCGGATGCGCTACCAACTGTGCCAAGCCGGCATCAGATCACTTCAGACCATCTCTGGCCAACTTGCCCAGGTCGACACCGTCGATGTTGATGTCACCTGGCTCGATCGCACGCGCGATCAGCTCGAGGCCAGCACGCGCGTACTCGGGCGTTTCCGCGTAGGCCATCGTAGCCACACGGCGCACATCGACGCCGTTCACGTGGATGCCGCCCTTCATGTCACGCAGGTGCTTCAGCGTCTTGTAGAGACGCGTGTCAGGCTTCTGCGTGACCGGCACGAACCTGCGTGGTGTGCCGAACGGAAACATCTTGAACAGAAAGGCAAACATGCCTGTCTCCTCTGAATAGGTGGCCGGATCTGGTGCACCAGCGTCCGGGCCTCTAACGTGTACCGATTCGGTTTCGGCTGGACCTGTGAAGTCCGTACGGCTCCCCGTCCACTGCCTCCGTCCGGCAAAAGCCCATGAGACAGCAGAGTTGGACACGACCAGGACGCACGTCAGCACGCCCTATCGCTGCAACGCGATGTTCTTGCTTGCTGATCAGTTCGGCATCATCAGCTGGACCTTCTCGAGGCCCCTGACGATCGGCACGCCGTCGTCTTCCTGGACGCCCAGGATCTGCGCTTCGTTGAGGACCAGGCGCAGCGAGCCGTCCTCCATTTCGAAGCCGCTGTAGTTGACGCCGGCGGCCACGTAGACGATGTCGCCCGGCTTCAGGTTGATCGGGATGCGCGTGCCTTCGGCCGTCAGATAGCCGTCGCCCACCGCTTCGACGATGAACTGCTTCTCGTCCTTGGTGTTGGTGCCGGTGATGATGCCGGAGGCGGTGGTCTCCGCGTCCTTCTCCTTGAGGACGACGTTGCCGTTGCGGGGTCGGATGATCTTCATGTGGTGGTCAGTCGTTGGTTGTGGAAACTTAGAGGCCCAGCTTGCGCCGGAGCTCCGCCTTCTCCGCCTCACGCTGAGGACAGGTGGTGCGGTGGTGCGTGTCGAGGCGCCGGAGGTCTTGCAGACGTTCGCGCCCTTCCAGCTTGATCGGGGTGATCGTCCAGCTGTTGAACGGAAGGACCGGGGTCATTCGACGGCCTCGACGATCAGCGCGTAGCTGCCATGGTCGCCGGTCGTACCCTTCAGGTGCAGCACGTAGGGCTTGCCCTGCTCGAACCAGAACTTCGCGTCCGGTTCGTTGGCGATGTGCCAGGTGCCGACCTTCGAGGTCAGCCAGACGTCGGTGAACTGCGTCTTGACCTTGGCGTGTCGCGAGTCGGTCGGAACGATGATGAACTTGTAGGCGCCGGTGTAGTGCGCGTTGATCGTCACCGTGTCCTCGAACGTCGGGCCAGCAACGTCGTGCTCGGCCTTCAGGCCATCAGGCATGCCATGCACGTAGTCGGTGGCTTGGGCGCCCAGGGCGCACGTTCCGAGGATCAGCGCAGTCAGCGCGTGGACCAGCAGTGTCTTCTTCATCATCGTTCTCCTCTGCGAGTTTTGAATAGGCGGAGCTTTCGCTATTGCTCCTATACCCTGGCGATATCAGCTCAGCCGGAGGGAGGACCGGCGAACATCAACTCAGGGAATTCCGATTAGCGACTCTGCCGCCACAGCTTGTGAGGCCGTGGCGGCTTGCCGCTACACGAGCGAGCGCGGGTCAGCCGACGATCGCGATGCGCTTGCGTTCCGCGCGCACCTCGGTGACGGTGTCCAGGCTCACAGTACGATAGCCCTTGGCCTCCAGATCGTAGATCGTGAGGTACGGACGGTCCGCGGCCTCGACGTTGTTGCGGCCGCCCTTCAGGTGCTTGCGCACGCCGATGCGGCCCGTCATGACCCGGGTCTGTCCGTCCAGCTTCGTGAAGGTGATGCCGACGATCTTGCCGTCCTGCTGGAACAGGTAGTCCCGCAGGTTGACGCGATGCAGCGACGTCTCCACGATCACCGGCTTGGTCTTCTTTGCCTTGATGGGCGTTTCGACCGCAACCGGTTGCAAGGTAACCGACGTCGGCTGGAAACCAGGGGCGACGACGGTCAGTTCGAGGGCTTGTTGGACTGCGTTCATGGTGTAACTCCTTAGACAATGGATGAAGGCTCACGGGTTCACGCAGGCGGGCCGTCCACAGACCAATGCTTTCCGGTCCGCCTGCGCTGCCGCGAAAACTAGCACGCACTGCTCACACAGCGCACACCAGCTTGCCGAAGGCTTCATCACTGACTATCCTTGCTACACACTCGGGGGACTTTCGTCCCTTATGCTCTTCCTTTACAGTTCTGTGCGCACCTACAGGTGCACGAGGTTCAGGTGGACGCCGAAGACGCTCAGCAACCACAGGATGACCGCGATGACCACCACGAAGTAGATGATGATCTTGATCGTCGGGTCCATCGGCACCTTCGTCTGGACGAGCCAGAGTACGAAGCCGATGATCACGAGGATCAACAGGACGGTCAGAAGCGTAGACAATGCCATTGGGTTCTCCAGTGGGTTGCCCTCCTCGTACTCAGGGTGCCTTGTAGGCTCTCTTCTGCGGATCCTTGTCGGGGTCGTAAGACCACCGTCCGTCTTTGTCGATCGAAAAGCCAGGCTTGCCCTCCACAGGACGAGGCTGTGCTCTACGCGCCTCCTCGGCAGCCTTGCGCTGCTCGAGTTCACGGCGTGTGGGTTGATGAACGGGTTTCCAAACGTCAACCATGATCGTACTCCCTTTGGACATACTCCCATCGGCTCCAGTACGATCTCGCATGCGGCCGCAAGCGATCTCCAGGTGAAGCTGCAGGGACTAGATCCACCGAGGGACGTTTACCGGTCTAATAGGCCGGGCTGTTTTCAACGAAGCTGTTGGGTGCCTGAGCACCGAGGTTCACGTGCGCCACCGCTTCAGCTTTAGACGAGGGCCGTAGGGTTTTCAGGGCCTGGCTCGGCCGATCCGTCCTATTCCTCGCCGCACCTACTGCGATGCGCATGGCCCACCGAACAGGCGGACCTTCGTAGCTTGCCTGACCACTATGCAACACCGTGTGCGGGTCAGGGGGCTCCGTCAGGAGCGAAGTGGATGGCCGCTCCTAACGGCTAGATACAGGTCCAGTGCATGAACGTCGTCCCTCACGTAAGCGGTTAGATGGCCTTCATCAGAGTCTGCAGAGTCTTGGGTGTCGGCCGCTTCTAACGGCTACGCGTATCGCCAGGTCATGGGCTGTCCTCTCGGGACGTTGAGGTTGCGGTGGTCGGACCGACCAACAGGTTGGGGCGGGCAGCGAACGCGAGGCCTACCGCTTGAAGCGGCGGCGCACTCGCAGCACGATGAGCGCCAGGGCGGCCGCGATCATGGAGATCGTCGGCGGCTCTGGCACCACCGTGACCGGCGGTCCAGGCGGGCCAACAGGCCCGCACGATGAGCTGCCACACGGGCTGCTCGGCGCGGACGCCGGGGGCTTCGGAGGCCGGCCAAAGATCGGGCCACCACCGCCACCACCTCCATCGAAGGGTGGCGAGTAGTAGGCCGTCGAGGGCGGCGCACCGGAGTCAGGGACGGGATCGGACGGCATCGAAGGCGCGACGATCTCCGGAACCAGGTCGGCGACGACGAGCGGCCCGGCAGCAGGTGGCTCGAACAGGAGCTCGCTGTTGTCGACGACCGGCACGTCGGGATCCTTGGTAGCCATGAAGCGGCTGATCAGGCTCACGTTGTCGCAGACCTGCGGGACGACCACGCAGGTGTCGCCGTTGGCGCAGTAGGCAATCGCTCGCTCGATGTGCCCTGCGGGCCACGCGTCACGGCGGACGTCACCGTGGCAGGTGCTGTGTCCGCTGTGCATGTCACGAAGCCCGAAGTAGGCCTGGCCTGTGCGTTCCGAATAGACCGAGTCCTTGGTGATGATCAGCACGTCGGTGAACGCGTGCGCGTCCATGGAGGCACGGATCAGCGCCTTGTCTGCCGGATCGAACGACAGCGTGTTGAGGGCCTTCGTCAGATCCGCCTGCGAACGGTAGGGGTCATGCCCTGGGTTGTCCCAGGCACACGGGTCGTGCGCAGCGTGCGCCGACTTGATCGTGCCCATGAGGCACAGGATGGTCAGCGCGTACAGGAATTTCTTCATGGTGCCTCCTCCCTTGCGGGACAGGTCTAGAAGCGCCGGCGACGGAGGCACGCGACGAGTGCCAAGCCGGCGAGCAGAAGCGCGAACCCCCGGGGCTCGGGCACGGCGGCCGTCTCCAAGGTCAGCGTGCCCGTCACGGCCGTGACCTGCGAGTTCGGGCACTGGCCCGGACCGTCGCAGTCATAGGCCAGCAGGGTCGGGCCGCTGTAGATGTTGACGTACGAGCCGCTGGTGGGCGCGAACAGCATCAGGCCTTGGTAGTTGAAGGCGTCGTCGATGGTCCAGCCGGCGCCTGGCACCTCGTAGAGCAGGTTGTTGTAGTCGAACACCATGCCGCAGTCGGACGACGCGCAGATCGTTTCGCCGGTGGGCACCAACTCGATCGGTTGCGCGTGGTTCAGCCCGTCGGTCCAGGTGCCGGTGAACGACGTGATCAACTGCGGGTTCGTCAGGTTCGACGAGTCCGTGGTGAACGTGCCGGACAGGCCGAACGGCGCACGGTCCTCGAACGTGCCGCGGAGTTCCAGATCCCAAACCGCAGCGGCCTTGCAGGCGATCGCCATGGTCAGGAGGAACATGAAAGCCAGGATCTTCTTCATGCTAGGTTACCTCTGTGGTGTGGTGAAACGGGAGCGGTGAGCTATGAAATTAGAAACCACTACTGCCGGGCTGCGGCTCGCAGGATCTCCATTGCGCGCGCAGTCCGCTCGGCCAGCGTGCGCTCACGGATAGGAGCGATCGTGATCTTGGGGCGCGGCTGATTGCCGTGCATCGTCGGGCGGTGGCCAGTCATCACCGGATCGTTGGCCATCGGTACGTACCCATCGTTCGGTTCAACGAACTTGATCGTCGAGGACGCGTGCTCCTTGATGGCCGTCGAATACTGAGGCTTCGCCGGAGCGGCCAAGGCTTCGACGGCATCGGCACCTTCGGTCTTCATCATCGTGATGTGGTGCTCGAAGCTGCGCTGCTCGCTCTTCTTGATCCAGTTGTTGCCGACGGCGATGTCGATCAGCAGCTCCATGGCCTCGATGTAGGCCGGATGCCGGAGATTGCGACCCCGCAGGTAGCTGAGCAGCCACTGCACCGTTGTTGGCTTCGTCGGGTCCATCTTGTGTGGCGGGACAACCATGCGGGTCAGAAGGGCCCGCGCCTTGATCTCGTTTGTCATACTCTCCTACTGTGCTTGGTCTTTACAGTTCTCGGTGAAGTGGCGTGGACTCGTCGAACTCGATGGCTTCGATGGTGGTCCACACGAAAGGGGTTATTGGTTGGAGCGTCATGTCGACCTGCATGCGGCCGATCTGCGACTTGGCCCAGACGCGTGCGGCCCGCGCGCTCCTGAATCGCTTCGGCAGGTCTTCCGTGTAGGTCCCGAACGTGGAAGAGCCGCAGAGGATGATGTGCGGCTGTCCTCGCAAGTAGACCAGTACGTAGTCCTCGACGATCCAGGCAGAGACCATCGAGTGAGCCATCCCTGTCAGCGAGTCCAGGTAGAACTTGGTCGACTCCTCGAGGGCCTTCATCGTGATCGTCATGACGTGCGCCGAGCCCTCGCGATTGTTCTTCAGGAGCTCTGCGTCGACAGCCAGGTGCTCCCGCAGTTGCTGCTCGATGGTCTTGACCATCGGCTCGTAGCCAAGGTCAACGCCGAGCAGCGGCCAGGTGCGCTCCTTGGGTCGGATCTCGCAGTCGAACACGTGGTAGCGATCGCCGGCGTCGCTGTTGTAGAACTGGACGCCAGAACCCGGCATCGAGGCCCACATGCGGCGAATCCAGTCATCCTGCTGATCCAGGAAGTCCAGCGCTTTCCGAATCTCCTCCGGCGTTGGTTTAGAGACGACCATGGCTGTCTTTCATTGCTTGGGCGAGCGCAACGAACTGCTCCTTGGTCAGAAGCTTCTGCCCTTCGTTGGGAGCCAGGACGCCGAGCCACCGGAGCTTCTCGTTGAGGCTGTCGATGGACTTGTTGAGCCCATCGGCCACGAACTGGAAGAAGACGAGTTCGATCTCGGCGTTGAAGCCGAAGGTGCCGTGGTCGAGCTCGCATTCGTCGCGAAGCTGCTCGGCAGTGACGTTGGGGAACGGAACAAGCATGAGTGACCCTTCATTTGGATTTCCGTGGGTAGAAACGGATGGCGAGGACGCAGCCGAGGGCACCACCCGCACCGACCGGCAGGCAGATGGCCCAGCTGTTCTTGACGACCAGGCCGACGAGACCGACGTCGAGTGCAGCCATGCAGAAGCTGCACACCACCGCTCCCACGAGCCGTCGGTGGATCACGTTCTGCTGCTGAACGATTTTCATTCCGATGGTCGTGAACGACACGCCGAATGCGATGAGCTGTTGGATCACAGCAAGAACCCGAAACGGACGAGACCGATCAGGTCGCGCTTCAGTGGCGGCTCAACCTTGTGCTCCTGGCCTTCGGGTCCTTGCTGGAACTCGAGCCAGCGGTCGAACGCCTCCTGCTGTTCGTCCGTCAGCTCGTCGCCGTTGACGAACTTGTTGGACATCTTGAGAACAGCACTCATGACCTCGTGATCCTTGGGAATCACGTAGAGGTTGGCCTTCTCCGGGATCTCCTCGTAGATGACGAGGACTTCTTTGGTTTCTTGTGAACTCATTCGTGCACCCAGCGGCGTTCGGGGAGGTCGATGGTGCGCAGGTAGTCCACGTGGACCTCACCGCGCTCCGTGGTCACCATGTCGTCCTCGATGTCATCGTCGTCCAGCGCTTCGATGAGCCCGAGTTCGTGCAGGCGGTTGCGGGCCAGGCTGACTTCGGTTGGCGACGGTTCAGTCAGCGTAGCGTTGTTGTGGTACAGCAGGAGCATCAGCTCCAGGTCGGACAGGACTTCAGTCCGTGGCATCTTCAGCTCCTTCAGTGGGTTCGACAGGCGGTTTCCATGCGGCGGACGCAGCGCGTTGCTCCGCCAGCTGAAACTGGCCCTTGATGCAGGCAACCGTGCGCGCGTGCGCGTGCTCGATCGACGCGAGATTGAGGCGGCTGTGCTTGTTCAGCGCGGCCGCCAGGTGCCGGTAGTACGCGGGGTGCGGGATCGGCAGCACATGAACCATGTGCTGGGCACTTTGCAGCACGAAGTCGAAGAACTCGTGCATCTCGCGCTTCTCATGCCGCTCGTCCTCGCGAGCGAACAGCGTGTTGATCGCCCAGGTCGCGGTACGGCCGACCGCGAGGATGAAACGCGGCTGGACCAGGTGGACCTCGGAGGCCAGGCGGCGCAGCTCAGGCGCGAACTGCGGCTTGGGCCACCAGCAGTGGCCGTTGAAGTCGAAGGGTGCGAACTCCATGGACTTGACTGCCGCAGGGTCGAGCGCGCTGTCGAAGTAGTCCTCGACGGAGATCGACGTCGGCCACGCCTTCTCCGAGAACACGTTGGTCCGCGCGATCTTGTGCCAGTAGAGGCCCGCACGGTCGATCAGCTTGGCCAGGTCCTGGCCGTGCAGGTTCGACTGCGAGAACGCCGTCGAGTCTGCGTCCAGCTCATGCGGCATCTCGCCGACGATCAGCATGTTGCACGCGTAAGGCTCGTCCGGGACGACCAGCTTGGTCTTCATGTTGCCCATCAGTTGTCCTCCTCGGGAAGGGTGTAGACGACGCGGCCGACAGGCAGCGGCATCTTGAGCACGCGCTTGATGTGTTCTTTGCCCCGTGGACTGAGCTCAAAGATCGCCGTGCCGTTCTGCATGCCGAGCTCGTTCGTGTCGTCGGCGAACTCGATCATCGCGTTCTCCAGGAGCATCAGGTGCGCTTCTTGCGCTTCCTTGCCCATGATCTTGTTCATGCTGTTGAACTCGAGTTGATCGACGTACTTGGTACGCGGCGAATGCCAGTAGTAGACCAGGATCTCGAGCTGCACGATGTTGAGACGAGGCTTGTCTTCCTCGCTCGTGGGCCAGTAGGACATTGAAGCCATCTTCATTCCTCCTTCTCGCCCTTGACGGCCACCAGGTGTCGCCGTGCGAGCTCGCAGCGTTGCTCAGCCTTGCCCAGGCGTTCCTCGGCCTCCGCCTGCGCCAGCCGATCGACATTGGCCTGCCGTTCACCTTCCGGCAAGGCCGCTAGGTAGTCCTTGCGACCGAACATGAACTTGAGGCGCTCGAGTGCAGCCAAGGCCTCTCCGTACCCGTAGCAGTGGATGTAGCCAGGGCCGTGTGTGATGTAGAGGTCCGGCGGCTCGACCACGAGGCTCGGGTACTTGGAGTCGTGCCACTCGATGTTGATGACACGCTTGCGCCAGCCGACGACGACCGGTCCCCAGGTCGTCATGAACATCATCCACGGCTGGCTGTACTGCGGATTACCGGTGCCACGGTCACTGACGTACCCGTTGACCAGCTTGTGCTCGGACGTGTAGTCGAAACCAGTCAGCATCATCAGCGCACGGTACGCTTCGACCCGTGCGACCACCGGGTTCTCACCCTTCTCGTCATAGACGAGCTCCCACTGTTTCTTCTCACTCATGTTTCTCTCCTAGTCACTTGGCCGCATCGGCCACGAAGGTTTTCAGATGGTTCAGCAGCTCGTCGCTGACGAAGACCGGCTTGTGGAAGCCGGACTTGTCAGTCACGAGCGTACCGACGGCACACCGGCTGAGCTGGAGGTTCATGGTCTCCAGCCCTTGATGACCAGCTTCAATCTGCACGTCCCGGCAACGACGCCCTTGCGCGTCGGTCTGGAACACAGGCTTCTTCCTCGGCATGGCCTCTCCTAGTAGACGATCGGTTCGATCCGGCCTTCGCGCAGGTCGACCCAAACGTCGCGCGGCGGTTGGAACAGCTTGAGCGCGTTGGGCAGCATGAGGACCACGCACTTGTACTCGCGGCCCACGACAGCCAGGTGCGCCAGCTTGCCACCCGTCTCGCAGATGATGAGGCCGCGCTTGTGGTCCGGGGTTTCCATGTTGGCCGTCTCCATTGCGAGCTGGTAGTCCGGCCCTGCGTTGGGGACAATGGCGATCGAGCCAGGCGGCACGCGCTCGCCAGGACCAGGGTGAACCACCGGCCCGTAGCATGTCGTTCGCCTCGGATCGCCGGCCAGTACCGTGAACTCGCGTGCTGTGTACTCCTTGACCAGCGCGTGCCGGTGATGGATCGAACTGTTGCGCACGATCTGCCCCAGCGTGACCTCCTTGTCAGCACGCGAGCGGTCGTAGGCCTCCTCGAGCGGGATCCCGGCGCCCAGCATCCAGTCCGTGTGGTTCGGATCATCGTTCGCCATCTTCCAGCCGGAGCCTGCGACCCACGCCCACGGCACGTCGATCCCGTAGTCCTCGAAGTTGAAGTTGTCGCGCATGGCCCAGCGAAGGAACGGGTTGCGAGGGACGCGCAACGTCTTCTGCTTGTCCCAGGGCTTGCCGTCATCGGTGATCAGCGGGATCTCGATCCAGCCTCCGACCTTGTCGGCCTGTTCGCGGACCTTGTTGCCCAGGATCTTCTCGGCAGCCGTCGTGAACGCAAAGCGCAGACGGTCGACCTCCTTCCATTCCGTGTCGCTGATGTAGCGGTGCAGCGTGTCGACGCCCTTCTCGAACGCCTTTTCCATGTCGCGGAGCTCAGCGTAGTGCTCGTCAGGGACAGGCTTCTCCAGGTAGTCCGCAGTCGCCTTCAACAGCGTGTCCCAGAGGCGTTGCTGCTCCTGGATGACCATGTCGCGCTCTGCCTTGTCGGCAAACCCTTCCTCCGGCAGTGCCTTCTCCAGCTCCTCGGAGACTTGCGACACGGTCTCCAAGGTCTCGACATCCTTGGCCTTCATGTCACGCACCTCGTAGGAGTTGCCGACCTTGTCGAGGGTCGCACCAACGAGGCGAAGCTTGAACAGGTTCATCCGCTCGATGAACTGCACCGGGTCGTTGGTGCTCACACGGATCCAGAAGGGCGGCGGATCGACCAGGCGTCGGCAGAGCACGTCACCGACCAGGAACTCGCCGACCCAGCGCACAGGGATCCGGACCAGCATGTCCTGGCTCGGGTTGTCAGCGTAGTAGAGGCTGCGGAGCGCCCCGTTCAGCTTGTCGTCGATCACGTTGAAGATCTTGTAGTGACCGCGGTGCGTCAGCGCCCACTGGTAGTCGTCCTTGCACCAGCCGGACACGATGGCGTAGGGCTGCCAGATCTTGTCGCCGTACCGGAACAGGTCGCCGTACATGAAGTCCATGCGGGCCTGCCGCGCCTTCATCGTAGGCCCGTCCTTGGGCAGGCGGCGCAGATAGATCCCGCGCGGCCCATCGGAGCGACCGGCCAGCGTGGCCTCACCCTTGAGGATCGAGATCGCGTCATCGGTGGACATGCCATCCAGGGTCTCGGTCAGGAAGGTCAGCGCACGGTCCCATGCGCGTTCATCGACACGCTGGAGTGCGAAGTCGGCGATCCATGCACCGTCGACCTTGAAGAAGGCCTTGCGAACAACTGTTCCTTCGGCGTCTGCAGTCGTTTCACTCATGGTTCAGTAGCCTCGGTAGAGGAGCGGGCACGCTCCCATTTCGTTGCTGAGCGGAGCTTCGTAGTGCGGGAACTCGAAGTCCGGTTGATCGTGTTGCTCCCACATGGCGTCCAGGCTCTCCGGGACAGGGACGATCCGATCCATGCGGACCATCACGTCCATGTCAGATGTGACGGCCGCCATGTTGCGCATGGCCAGCCAGAGGTCTGCCGGGCGGTTGTCGAGTCCCATCTCGTTGCGCGCCCCGTTGTCGTTGGGGTCACGACGGATCATGCCCTTGACCTTCTTCCACGGGCCAGTCGCATGCAGCATGTTCGGGTGTTCAGCCCAGTAGTCGAGAGCCTGCATGGCGTCCGACGGCTCGGCGAAGCAGTAGCGGCGCTCGCACATGACACCATGCGGGTCAGGGTCGATCCCGAACAGGACGCCAGTGGTCGTGAAGAACCGGTGGATTGCGCAGATGCGTCCTCGGATCAGGTGCGGCCAGTAGTAGCCGTTGGCCTGACAGAACGCCTTCTGCTCCTCGGTGATCTCTGTGTAGAGCTTCATCGCTTTGCCTTTGGTCTGTGGCGGTTGTACCAAGGCTCATTCGGCTTGAGCCTCGGCAGGTTCTCCAAGATCGGCCTTTCGATAATCTCGGAGGTCAGGTTCTGCACGTAGAACGTGCAGGGGCCGGTCACGATGAATACGGACCGGCCCTCGAACAGGAACCCCTCTGGTTCGGAGGGCTCCGGAGCTGTTGGTTCAGCGACCACCGTTGCCATGATCTTCGGCAAGGCTGCTGAACCGGCCAGCGCTCAGGTTGTTGTTCCCAACCACGGCCGGCAACGTCGGATCGTTCTCACGCAGCTCCTTGCGGAGCTTCGCTCTCGGGTCGGCCTTCGGCTTGTCGAAGTCCGGGTTGTCACGACGCATCTGCGCGTAGTGCTGCGCTTCCCAGGCGTCGCGGTCCACTTGGCTCTGGCTCATGATCAGCCCTCCGTGTAAGCGTGCTGCGGGTTCTGCAGCCAGGTCACAGCCATCGGCAGCAGGTAGCCGAGGTTGTAGACGAAGTTCGAGTTCTCAGTACCCAACTCGAACAGGCCGTCCGGGCCAGGCTTCGCCAGGATCTCCAGGAAGTCCCAGATGTTGACGATCACGACCTCTTCGTCGGTCATCGTCCGGACCAGCCCGCGCAGACCAGGGACCGACGCGCAGTAGAAGTACAGCGTGGTCCCTTCGCGCACGGCAGTCCGTCGCTCCTGGTGGAACAGTTGCCACTGGCCGGGGCCAGGCAACCAGATGCCCATCTCCTCGGCGGCTTCACGACGGATGCCACCGACTGGGCTTTCGCCGACCTTGATGTGACCACCGACGCCGTTGAACTTGCCGACGTTGAAGGACGGTCCGCGGTTCTTGCGGATCAGCGCGACCTCCATGTTCGTCAGGTCGATCGCGTAGCCCACCGAGAACCGGTTCTCGATGTCCGGAGCGTGGCCGCTCGTGCCCATCGTATCGTTGTAGACGCGCTTGTAGAAGTCGATCTCTTCCGAGGTGGCCTTGGGCGCCACGGAGACCGTCAAGCCGGTCTTCAGGTTGAAGTGTTTCATGGTGATCCTTACTTGGAGCTAGGGAGGATGGACAGGGCCTTGTAGATCCGCTGTGCCAGGTCTTCGGCACCGCTGTCGGTCAGCTGGTGCTCTTCACCGGTCTTGTGGTTCTTGAGGATCACGTAGGGCGTGTCGCAGTCCTCACGGAACGCGATGACCTCGAACTGCTCGGTCGACGACCGGTACTTGCCGAGGGGCGGCTTGATCACACGGCGTTCGCCGTCTTCCATGCGCTTTGCCATCAGGTTGCTCCTCGTGCAGCAAGCACAGCATCGCGCAGGGCCGCGAAGTCATCAGGCAGCGTGAACCGGATGTGGGCTTGGTCGATCAGCTCGGCTCGGCCGGTCAGCGAGCAGAACATCAGCGGCTTGATCCGGAACTGGCAGGCGATGGCGCCCATCTTGCTCTTCGTCGCCGCCACGTTGAACACGGGATCAGCAGGGTCCTTGCGACGGGCCGCCTCTTCGGACAGATAGACAGCCCAGTGCAGCACCGGGTCCAGGTCCGGAGGAGTGACCGGTTCGGCCTTCGCCTTGGCCTTCATGTCGGCGATCCGTTTGTGAAGGACCAGCAGGCGCTTCAGACGCGTTGAGTCTTCCGGCTTGTAGAGGTGGAAGTCGATATCGCCGTGCGAGATCGCCGACCGCGCCGTCCTCGGGCTCATCGCGATGTTGAGGAACGAGGCGCCTGTGCCGCTCGTCACCTCGGCACACATGGCGTGGGTGCCAATGACCCAGTAGATCGAGTCCTCGGTGGACCCATCACCTACGAAGTCGGCAGCCACGACCTCGTACATGGCCTGCTCACTGAGAGCGCTTGCGCTTGTGTCCAATTGCATTCCCCTTCTCGTCGAAGACAGGTAGGTGGGAGCGACGAACCTGGTAGCCGTCGCGCATGAGGATCCCGACGTCCTCGAAGAACTGGATGACCTTGCAGTACTCGGCATCGGTTCGGTAGTCGACGCCGATCAACTTGAGCCCGAACCCGATGGCCACCGGGTTCAGGTTCATCACATGGGTCCACGTCTCAGGGAACAGGTCCTTGAGGGCCTGCTCGTTCTGACGAACCCACTCCTTGTCGCCCAAGGTCTGCAAGATCCTGAGCGGACACTCGATGCCATCGCCGGCCTTGGCTTCTACGTCGATGTCAATCACTGAGCATCTCCCGGCGTTGCAGTTCAGTCGTGGCCTCGGCAATCAGAGCCCGCAGCTCGTCGGCCGAACGCTCGTCCATCGGACGCTCGTAGTCCTGCAATCGTCGGGAGAGCCAGCGGATGCGCTCCTTGGTGGCCGTGAGCCAGACGAGACCTGTGAAGGCCGTACCAGCGATCAGGTCTTCGACGCGCGGTCGCACGTCGTAGTTCATGAACGCACCGTTGGCCAGCTCGTCGTCGGACAGATAGCCCATGGCAAGCTGAGACCGGTCGCGGAAGTCGTACTTGCCCTTGTGCCAGTCCTCGGTCCCGTCGAGCATCCACCGGCCGCCGGGCGTGCCCATGAAGCGGATGGCCTGCATCAGATAGCCGGCTTCGAGCCCTCGCACGTGGAACGAACCGGACTGCGCCTCGGCCTTGTTGTCCCACGAGAACTGGAGGGCCTTGCCGTTGAAGCGCGCTGCCATCTTCAGCGAGCCCAGGTCAATCTCGATCGACGAGGGCTCGCGCGTGTTGATCACCATCAGTGTCTCCTCTCGTTGATCTTACAGCGGCTTGGACAGGCCGTCCACGTCGATTCGCAGCGTCGGCTGCATCGACTTGAGCACCACGAGCGCCTGCTCGAGCGACATCACGCTGTCGCAACACGAAGCCCAGTCCTTCAGCTTCGCGTTCCAGTAGTAGTGCGTGCCGCGCAGGTCGGATCGGCCGATGCAGTAGTGACCCTTGACGCCGTCAGCGCGGTCGACCAGGTACGGCATCCACGGCGTGTAGAGCGGAGGGGCACCGCGTTGGCGGAGCTCTTCGAGCGCATCAGACGCAGCTTCACGCATGCGAGCGCCCACCGCATCGCCCTCGCGTTCACGCGGCCAGGTTGCGATCAGCGAGAGTGCCTCTCGTGCCTTCAGCAGCAGGTACAGGGGATCAGCCATTGTCGTCCCCTTCGCCGGAGTCGGCGCCGATGACCTTGGTCGTCGCTTCCAGGATCGGTTGCTGGCGTAGCTCACCGATCGTGACCCTGGCGACCTTGGCCACCGACTGGAGGGCCGTCGTCAGCTTCTCCGGAGAGCGGACGGAGACGGTTCCGACCATCGTGGTCTCGAACCCGTGGTTCTGCAAGGTCTGCGCGATCAGCTGGGACACGGCAGACTTGCCGATCCCGGGAGGTCCCGAGACGGCGATCATGATGCTGTTTTTCGACATGGACGCTCCTGTGTGTTGTGCTTCGTCTTTACCGTTCGGCTCCAGGTCCTTTTCGGATCCGTAGTCGAGGTCGCTGCTCTTGCAGCTCCGGCACTTGCGCTCCCTGTAGGCGGTGCTCATCTGCCCTCCGTACTCAGGCTGCGTGTCCTGCTGTTTGTTGCCGCAGGACTGGCACGTTCTGATCCATGCTTTCATCTGGTTCTCGGGTAGGTTGCGACTGCGATCCCGACTGCGAGCACGATCGGGAGAAGCAGCCAGAGGAGGCGGAAGTCGTTGAGCTTGATGGACAAGACCAGCAGGCCAACGGCCAAGAAGACGTAGCCGAGGAGGATCAGCAGAAGCGGCACCGCGTCGCGGAGCGCTCTGACGACCAGCTGGCGGAACAGAGCTGCGGGGCTGTTGCTCATAGCGCCCCCAGCTTGATGCACCACGCCACGTACATCGAGTTCCACGCAGGATCCCGTCCGTCGACCTGCTGGGGCGACACCTCGTGGTACAGCCGGTCGTCGAACAGATACCAGTCACCTGGCCTGTGGAACAGCCACGGTCCGTCAGGGTGCGTGTGGCGAAAGGCCATCCCCGGATCGGCCCGCAAGACCCACATGAGGCTCAGCTGGTAGATGTCGTCGTCGTGGTCGAGCGTGCCGGGTGTCAGCACCAGATGCTCCTGGTCAGTCGCCCTGAGTCCCATGAGGGCCAGCAGTTCGTGCGGCACCCAGTCGATGGACGCGAAGAGTTGCGGAACCGGCTGCACGTCCACCAGTTCGTCGCAGAAGTCATCGCTCTCCATCTGGACGAAGCACTTGTCGGCCATCAGGTTGACGATCTCGGTGATCGTGGGTGGCACTTCGATGTTGCCACGGACGACTCCTGACTCCTCGTGTGGGAGGACCAGGTCCTTGAACACATACATGCCGAAGTCACGCACCGGGACCCTCCATTGCCTTCAGTTGTGCAGCCGCCTCACGCTCTTCAAGCCAGGCGGCACGACGTTCCTTCATCGCTTGGATGATGTACCAGCATGTCCGGTTGGTCGGCTTGTACCAGACCTTGGCAGACACGTCCCAGACTTTGATCTCGGCGGTCTTGGTCTCGTCGTTGAGCACGATGGTCGCTGTGAACGAACCGCTGGTGTGGGAAAGCCGGCGGATGCGGATCATGCGCCCTAGGTGCTCTTCGAGATCGTCCAGCAGTTCCTGCTCGTAGTAATCAGCCACGTAGTCACGCCACTGAGAGTCAGAGCGGACCCACGACTCGAACTCTTCGAGACCTGCGTGACGACCGCTGCGCTCAGACTCCGTCAGCTCGGGTTCACCCAGGAAGGTCAGTACCTTCGTGACCTGCTCGTACTGGTTGCCTGGGCCTGTGTAGAACCCTACGGGAGAGTCCTCGATGGCGCAGCCGTTGGCTTCGAAGAACTTGACGAGTCCACGCCGGACGATCGCGTGTGGCATGTAGGCCAGCGAGCCAGGGTGAACCAGTCCTTCGTAAGCGTTGCTGACCGTGACCTCCGTGGCGAACAGTTGAGGATCAACCAAGACCGCCATGTTGGCCAGGGAAGACATACAGACCCGCAGTGTGTTCCACGCTTGATCACCGTAGTGCTGACCAATCGACATGCACGTGTCCGTCCGCTCCGCATAGCTGAAGTTGAGCAACGTGGTCGCCTCGTTGCCGGCCTTGGTGCGCAAGACAATCCGCGCGCGGCAGGCACCTTCCTCGAACAACGGGCAGAGCGAGAACGTAACCTGCGTCTTCCACTCCGGGTGATTGCCGTCTGTGACCTCGGCGGACCCTGCATCGGGGATCCAATGGAAGGTCTCGAGCTGATTGGCTCGCCACTTGGCCATCATGTTGACCAGCTCTGGGTCTTCCGGATGGATTTCCACGTACTCCGTGTTCCAGATCCGGCCTTGCGACTGCATGAAGTCCATGAGTCGATGGACCTGCAAGGGTTTGCTCTTGATGAACAGCGGGTACGAATTGACCCGGCTGTACTCGGAATCGTTGTCGGATCCTGCGGCCTCACGAATGACACGACGGGGCCCTTGGCGATCCTGCAAGTCCTGCATGAACACTGCGTAAGGGTTGAGGGCCTCGTCGATGGAGGCCGTCGCAATGTTCATCAGCGCATGACCTGCCGCGGACATGGCAGGGACTGCCACGGCAGCCGACGAGACAGCCGACCACTGATCCATGACGACCTTCGCGGCCGACAGCCTGGTTGCCATGCGTTCAATCAGGCGTTTGATGATGTCTACCATGAGCCTCTCCTCAAGGAATGATGATGTGGCCGTCAGGGCCGACGGGGAGCTCCTCGATGCCAGGCATCGCAGGGTCGAACTTGTAGCCGCCCTCGTCGAACGGGAGGTCCTTGTTGCGCTCACGGAACGACTCGTGCTCGACGGAGCCTCGGTTCACCTTGTCGATCTTGCGACGGTACGCCCGGCCCTCGTAGGACAGGAGTGCCATGCGCAGATGGTGGATCACGTCCTTGTTCTCCACGCAAGGGACCAGACCGTCGAGGTACTTGGTGCGGTCGATCAGGACGCGCAGCACCGACTGCACGTTGGTCCCTTCGTGTTCGTTCTCGTGTTGGACCGACCCACCGGAGCGCTTGAGGAACTTCAAGAACTGGAAACCACTGCTGTCGTCGTGACCAACGTGGGGAACCATATACAGGTGCCCAGGGTCGATCGCGTGGGG
>Ga0070659_100000233_pt1 | contig 43334 bp, 65 predicted proteins | sample KBSC23metaG_FD_64666 | JGI IMG/M metagenome (GOLD analysis project Ga0070659, IMG submission 64666) | Corn rhizosphere microbial communities from Kellogg Biological Station, Michigan, USA - KBS C2-3 metaG | ecosystem: Host-associated > Plants > Roots > Rhizosphere > Soil ... | reverse complement strand
GCGGGATATTCGGCCAGCATCCTATCCGAGCGCTTCTTGTCGAGCGGGTCGGCGGTGTAACCCCATACATGGGTATCGCTCGGCAACTGGTAGTCGAGCCTTGGAATGAACTTTAGCTCGCGAGTGCAGGGCGCGCCGCTGTGCCCCGACATGTAACGCTCTTTGAGCCACACATCGAAGGGGTCCGCGAACTTCGGATTGCTGATGCGCTCGATGGGCCTGCCGAACCACGCCTCGCAATCGACGATAAAGCGCTCATTGTCCGGATGTTCGGCCCCAACCTCACAATAGACGATCGTTGCGTCAGGCCGCTCCCGCAGCATCAACTTCGTTGCAACGGCGCTAGCGGCACCGCACGAGAACCAGCAGATGGTGCGGCTCATCGCGCGTCTCCTGCGATAGTTGACACTCGCCCGTCAGGGCCGAGACTGCTTGTCAGGCTCGGGCTTTGCCGAGTGGCGACGGTGCGACCGTCAGGGCGCAATCGCCCATCTATTGGGTTCGCCCACTCAATCAGAGCATCCCCCAACCCGAGAACAACAGTCCCCAAGATCATTCCCAGGAACAGTCCGACAGCTTTCTCACTCAGGGCAGCGATCTTTACAGGGTCGGCCATTAGTCAGCCTCCACGATCTTGAGGCCGCGCTTGGCGAGGTTGTCGAGAAAGACCCGAGCGCCAGTGTTGCCAGCGTAAAGGCTGAGGTCGTTCGGACAGAACGAGTGTAGCGCCTCTTGCAGCGGGTCCACCGGATCGGGCAGGATGAAGGGTTCCAGCACCAACTGCGCGTTCGACACGCCGCATCCGCAGCCGGGTTCATCGGCGCAGCAAGTGCAGTTGTCGTGATGCGAAAGGTTGCGCTGCGCTTCCTTCGCCGCATCGCTTGCCTGCTGAATGAAGCGAGCGAACTCTTCCTCAAACCACGCCTTCGGGACACCAGCCAAAAGCTCCTTCGCCTTCGCCTTCGCGGCTTCGCTTATGTCAGCCATCACTTGCCCTCCCACAGAGCTTGCAGTTCATCCCACCGAGCAACGTCAGCCTTTCCAGCTTCGATGGCGGCGGCGATGGTCGGGAAGCGCTCGGCATCTGATGCATCGACAGGCTGCGATACGAACCGCATCCGGCTTCCCGATCTACGCTCTCTCAAGCGATAGTCTCGCTCAACGCGGTAGCGCTGAACCTCGCCGATACCGGGGGGCAGCTGCCAGGACGGGGCGCTCATGACGCACCTGTCGCTTTGGCGATGGCGGCGCGGGCGCGGCAACCGAAGCACGTATCATCGGTAAATTTGCCGCAGCCCTCGTTTGACGGGCCGAACTCACAAAGCTGGTGTGCGTAGACTTCCAGCGCTTCCAGAAGCGCCTCAACGGTCTCCGCAGCCTTGACGGCCAAACCAGTGAGGGGTTCGCCGTGGCCTTGATAGCGCAAGTTCTCGCGCTGCCGTCCGGCCTCTTGGCATAGATGCATGGCGAGCAACGACTTCATGCCGCCTCTCCCATCAGAGTAACGGCATTCATCCAGTCCGGCTCAAGCGGATGGCCGAGCGCATTTGTGACGGGGCCTTGGTAAAGCACCCTTCCGGCGGTATCTCGGATCAGAAAGGCAACGGCCTTGTCCCAGCTACCCCAGCGCTGACCGCGCTTGATAACGGTGTCCAAGCTGTAGGACTTGGGGAACTGGTAGAGACGGGTCTTGCCGGCGCGGAAGACGAGCAGGACTTGCCAATCACACTTGGAAGGCGCGTGTCCGTCCCACCGTGCGTTCTCTATAGCCGTAGCGTATCTGTCGGCTTGGATGGTGGTGGGGGCGTTCATGATGCAGCTCCCGAGCTAGCGGGAGTGTTGCGAGGCCGTGTAAGCTCACGCGCCGGTCCATCGCTGGATACCCGTTCAGGAACGTCGCAACCTTGGTGTGATAGCCCCGCATGACGCTCGGGTACAGTCATTGCCGACACCTGTTCGGCAGCGATTTCGACGCGACACTTCCGAGCGCCTTCAAACGGCAGGCGGCTCCACTGGCGGATGTGCTGACCGCAGTCGCTAAACTGAATCCAAAAAACCTCGTGCGGCGCGTCGGTGGCTTGAAACGCTTTGTCGGCGTCCTCAACTTGCTGGAGTGAATCCTCGACCATGCCGAGAGCGCTCTCCAGCCAATCACGGACTTGATCGAGTTCGTAGCTAGCGATGCTAAGCGCGCCGCTGTGCCAGCCCTTGCGAGGATGCGTCGGGCCGCTCACAGAGCGCCCCCCCGCTTGAGGGCTTCCAGAAGGCTACGGGCTGCGCCCGGTAGTCCGCGCGGGGACTGGTCCGTTCCTCCGCCAGCGTAATGCTTGGCTCGATTGACCAGTTCGGCAAGCTGCTCGTGGTTGGCGATCAGGTGCCCGCCGCGATAGTCGCCTACGTCGCAATCACATTCGAAGCAGTCGCGGATGAACCTGTAAGGAACCCGCACCCTGATTTGTTGATCGGCCTGAGCCATGATGCACTCCCTTGGTCTGGGAGCGTTATGCATTATGCGTCACACCATGTCAAACGCATTTTGCATTATTTTTCACATCGTGTCGATTTTTCCGGGGTTACTCGCCTTTAGCGCCAGCGAGGCCGCGCAGGTATCCGAGGGCTTCGGCTCGCTTCAATGGCGGCAGGCGGTCCATGATGTCCACGACTTCGGCTTTCTCGCCTTCGCTCTCACCAGGTCCCGCCCCGACGCCGTATAACAGCCATTGCTCGCGCACCTTGAACTTCCGCGCATAGGTGAACGCCTTCTTGGCCGGATAGCCCCGACTACCGTTCTCATGCGCCAGATAGGTGGACACCGGGAAACCTAACGCCTCCGCCGCTTCCTTGGCGGTCTGATACCCAGCTCGCATCCGGGCGATTCGTAGTCTTTCGGCGGGATCGGACATGCGCCGTGCATAAGGCGTTTCGTTATGCAAAAGGCGCTTGCAATCGCGTGACGCATAATGCATAACGCGGGAATGCGTAGTCATTCCGACATCATCAAGGCCGCCGGTGTCGAAGCCGTCGCCAAGCTCACCGAAGCCCCGATCCTGACTGTGCGCTCCTGGGTAGCACGCAACAGCATCCCGGCGAAGCATTGGGCCACTTTGATTGAGCATGAGCTTAGCGCGCCGGATGAACTGATCGCGGCTGCGGCGAAAGCCGCCTAGCGATGCCCCGCTTCAGCGACCTCGATCTTTTTGAGACGCCGTACCCTCGCGGGCTTATTGGCGTCTGCAACCCATTGCCGAGACAAGCTGATACGGTTTCGCGCATCGGCGGCAAATGTTCCGAGCGACATAGCCCGTTCCCCCGCGGCATCCCTGATGATGACGATGCCGTTCCGGTGTTTGTAAGTGGGCGGGTTCTCCAAGAAAAAGCACATGCGACCTGTTCCCTAGTCTCGGGTTCCGACCTCGCGACGGGTGAGTGTGCTCCCTCTATCGAAAAGTTCAAGCTATCTAATGCGATAGACCGCGCGAGGCTCAAAGTATGACTTTGGGCACAACCGTTAAGGTGTTCGGACAGCCCGTTCATTGGGAAGTCTCGCGACTGACCAACACGCCGCCGCAACACGTTCTGCGCTGCATCGCGCTTTGCTCGGCTGCGAATGACGATCCTGTTCTGTGGGGCGGGAGGCCGGTGGCGTGAGCGGCGCGGCCCCTAACTTCATCGGAGATTGCCATCATGGCGCCCCCGGTCATTTGCGCTGCGGTGCTTGCGAGGCTGAGCAACCGACACTGATGGGTATCGACGCAACCCTGGCAGAGCGCGGGAGCCGATACGGTAGCTTTCCTGAGCACGCCCGCATTACACAGGCGATCAAAGCGGCGATGGCGGACAGCCCGAATTGGGCATCTCTCGCGCCCGATCAACGGGAAGCGCTGGAAATGGTCGCCCACAAGGCTGGGCGCATCCTCAATGGCGATCCGGACTTCCACGACAGCTGGCACGACATCATCGGTTACACCAAGCTGGTCGCTGATCGCTTGGCGGGAAACGCCTAGATGCTCCTCCTCTCCCTCATCATCGGCGCCGGTATCGGTTGGCTCGCATACCTCGTTGCTACAGCTCCCGAGGGCTGGGAAGATTCTGACGGCTTCCACCTTGGACCCATGCCGCCCTTCATCGCTGACGAGCGGGACGGCACCCCCATCGAGCATGTCTTCAAGCTGCGCCACGAGGCGGGCCACCAGGTCTCCGATCTTTTCCACACTGAGGCGAATAGCGAGGGAGCGCAACGCAATCATGGCTGACTACGACAAGATCGTGCGCGAGCGGCAGAAAGCCATTCGCCGGCAGATCGACGCCCGGCAGCTTTCGATCAAGGCCATCCAGTTGGATGCAGGCTGGGAGAACCCTTCAACCCTGCTGTCCTACTTCCCGGCCGACCAACTCAAAGAGCCTGCCACGATGTCGGTCGCGGCCTTGTTTCGGTTGCTGCACACCGGGGCGTTACCCGTTGAATTGCTGTCACTTCTTCTGCCCGATGGCATGGCGATAGTCAAGGTCCCCGAGTGCATCGACCACGATGAACTGGCCGAAGGATTCGCCGATTATCTGGCGACGAAGAACGCTGCACATCATCCCGAAAGCGAGGCGGGCCGGGACATCGGCCCGAACGAACGCGCCGAGCTCGACAGCAAGGTTGTCCACCTTCCGCTGGGGAGGGTGGCGTGACGCCGCTTATCTCTACCGGCGAAAGCTTCGAAGCGCGGTTCTGGGCGCAGGTTGACAAGCGTGGCGCCAACGAATGTTGGCCTTGGATCGGCAAGATGGGCACGCACGGCTACGGCGCGTTCTTCTGGACCGACTGTGCTGGGAAGCGCCTGAAAACAACCGCCAGCAGGGCGTCCTATATCCTTCATAACGGCCCGATTGAATCGCGGTCACTCTTTGTGTGCCACACCTGCGACAACCGGTTTTGCGTAAACCCCGCCCATCTCTGGCTCGGCACCCCTCGGGACAACCAGCAAGACGCGTTGCAAAAAGGGAGGCGACCCCGAGCCGGGCATAAGACGCACTGCGATCACGGGCACGAGTTTACGGAGGCGAACACCTACACAGACCCTAAGCGGCCAGGATGGAGGGCTTGCCGCGCTTGTGCTCTTGAACGGGCATATCGTCGGCGGCGAGACACGATCAATGATCAGCTCGCTAAGTTGAGGCCGGCGGCATGAACAAGCTCCGCGTCCTTGATCTATTTTCCGGCATAGGAGGATTTAGCCTTGGCCTCGAAAGGACAGGCGGTTTCGAGACGGTCGCGTTCTGCGAAATCGAAGAGTTCCCCCGCCGCGTCCTCGCGAAGCACTGGCCCGATGTCCCCTGCTACCGAGACGTGCGGGAGCTTACCGCAGAGCGACTTGCTGCCGATGGAATTGCCGTCGATGTCATCTGCGGAGGGTTCCCCTGTCAGGACATATCCGTCGCTGGCGAAGGATTGGGATTGGCGGGCGAGCGTAGCGGGCTTTGGTTCGAGTTTCTCAGACTCATTGGCGAACTGGGACCGCAAGTCGTCATCGTGGAAAACGTCTCTGCGTTGCTTTGTCGAGGGCTTCAAGCCGTTCTCGGGGGACTGGCCTCGATCGGGTATGACGCGACATGGCATTGCATACCCGCTGCCTACGTTGGCCTCCCTCACATTCGTGATCGGGTGTGGCTTATTGCCTACCCCGGGGAAGAACGAACCGAAGGGCGCTGGGAGGATGCGCTTTCGCGGCTCTACCGAGTTCCGTGGGGCGAAAATGTCGGAAGGGCTAAGGCTTGGGCCAGACGACCCGATCTATCTGCATCCGGACTTTGCCGAGGAAGTGATGGGGTTCCCGCCCGGGTGGACCGCGTTGCCGCCCTCGGAAACGCCGTAGTCCCTCAAATCCCTGAACTAATCGGCCGCGCAATCCTCGCCTCGCTTGAGGCTGAGAGGATCGCCGCATGAGCGACCACTTCCTCACCGACGCCGAAATAGCCCAACTCGAAGCCGAACTTCGAGAAGAAGAGCGCCTTCGCCTTCGCTCCTACAGCAAACCCAAGTGGCGGGTTTTATCAACTGCCATTGGGGCAACAGCCCTCGTTCTCGCGACAACGGGTGTGATCCTGCTGCTGGTGAGGTGGCTGTGAGCGCGAGCGACATTCCCGAGACGCACGCCGATCCTATGGCGATGGCCCGTTGCCTGGCGAGCTACCTGTCCGATCCTGACGTGATATTCCGCCGGGTCAAGGCCGAGTTCGGCACGTCGCCCTGCCACGAGACGATCCGCGACCTTCGCGCGCACCATCTCAGGCCGCCCACGCCGATCGATGATTACCTGCCATGCGACCAGCACAAACCGAACGACGAGCGCGCCGCACTGGATTGCGCCAACCGTCTATTTCTTCGGCGCCTACAGTGGGAACGGGAAGCAGCGCGGAGGATCGCCGCGTGATTGTCCTGCCGTTCCCTCCTGCAAGCCTCTCAGGGCACAATACGGGCAACCGCTATACCAAGGCGCCTATCGTCGCAAAGCATCGCCTGTGGGCTTCCCAAGCGGCTCTAGCGGCAAAGCCCGCGATCCCCGCCGAAGGTGACGTAAGGCTGCATATCCGCTTCGTACCCCCCAATAGGCTCGGGGACCGGACGAATTACTGGAATCGCTGCAAGCCCTACATCGACGGGATCGCCGACGCGCTCAAAATCAACGACCGGCGGTTCCTGCCGTCGATGGACTTCGCCGAGCCCGAGAAGCCGGGCAGGATCGAGGTCACAGTTGGCTAGCGTGCCGACATACAAAATCAACTCGCAAGAGGTTGAGGACGCTTGGCAGGCTTACCGTGCGCTCCAGATAGCGGCGGCCGGCGATCCTGCGCTGCTCGACAACAAGTATTTTCTCGCCCTCCAGGATACCGCCTACGCGCGCTTCCTGCTCAATTTCGAGGCGCTGTGATGGCGCGCTGGTTCCGCTTCTACGCCGACGCCATGCGCAATCCGAAGGTCGCCAGACTGTCGGACAAAGACTATCGGATTTGGACCGAATTGCTCGCCATGGCGGCCGAGAATGATGGCCGGATTCCACCGCTAGAAGACCTTAAGCACCTCCTTAAGAGGCGGTTAGACCACCTATCATCGAGCGTTGATCGCCTCATTACCGGGCGGTTAATCGTGCCGTTAGGGGATGGTTATGCCCCGCATGGGTGGGAAGAAAGGCAATATAAATCAGACACATCGACGGAGCGTGTGCGAAAACATCGCCGTTCCGGAAACGTTTCAGACGCCGTTACTGAAACGCCCCCAGATACAGATACAGAGACAGATGTTTCAGTAGCTAAAGCTACTGCCGCAAGCGGCGATCCGGACAAGGTGTTCTGGGACAGCGCCAAGGGATACCTCGGCCCTTCCAAGGGCGGCCTGATTGGTAAGCTCGCTGGCGAGTATGGCCGGGAAGCTTTGGCTGGGGCGATCACAATTTCGATGCTCCAGCGACCGCAGCCGCCAGACCGGGCAGCTTACGTCATCGGCATTTTGAAACGCAAGGAGCCGGTTCGGCCCTTGGTGCCGCTGTGACCTGGGCACCGACCCGATCCGGCAAGATGCTTTGCCCCGAATGCAGCCATACCCGCAAACACAAACGCGACAGGTGCCTGAGTGTCACAAGAACCGAAAACGGCTTCGTCTGGAACTGCCACAACTGCGGTTGGGCAGGGGGAACTGCACCCTCGGCACACAGCCTGGATCGAAGCGCGCGGGATTTCCGCCGACCTCGCCGAGAAGCTTGGGCTGGTAACGGTGAACGATCAGGGCGCGGCATGGCTGGCGGTGCCCTACGTCGAGCGCGGCCTGACGGTGAACCACAAGTACCGCCTGACAAGCGAGAAGCGGCACCGGATGGACCCCGGCGCTCCGCTGGTCTTGTGGAACCTCGAAGCGCTGGAGAACGCGGCGGAGAGCGGACAACCGTGGGTGCTTTGCGAGGGGGAATGGGACGCGATGGTGGCGCTCCAGCTCGGGTGGGAAGCCAGCTCGGTTCCCAACGGGGCGCCCTCCGAAGCGAGCGACGACCCGGCGAATGCGAAGCGGTATGAATTTCTCTGGCGAGCGCGCGACCTCATCAACCGGGTGTCACGGGTGATCCTCGCCACGGATTCCGACGCGGCCGGCAAGGCCCTGCGGGCTGATCTCATCTCGCTGATCGGCGCCGACAAGTGCAGCTTCGTGGATTACCCATGGCCCGCCAAAGACCTCAACGAAGTCCTGCTCGATCACGGCCCCGATGCCGTCCACAAGGCGCTACGCGAAGCCAAGCCTTGCCCGGTGCGCGGGCTTTACCGGCTGTCTGATTTTCCCGAAATGCCGGAAGTTCGGGGGATGGCGGTCGGCATCGACGCCTTGCGGAGCAAGATCGAGATTGTCCCGGCGACGGTCACGGTTTTCACCGGCTACGCCAACATGGGCAAAAGCACGGTGATGAACACGGTCATCGCTCATGCGATTGCTAATGGCCTGCCTGTGAACGTCGGCAGCTTCGAGACCATGCCCAAGCCGATCCTGCGCGATGGAATCGCGCGGGCGCTGATTGGCTGCTCATTCCATGATTTTCCCAATCATCCCCAGCGCAAGGCGGCGCTCGAAACGCTGGAGCAATATCTGACGCTCATCAGCAATTCGCTCGATGAGGAACTGGAATTCGACATCGACGCCTTCCTGGAACTGGCGCGCGTGTCGGTCCAGCGCGATGGCGCAAAACTGATCGTCATCGACCCCTGGAACGAGCTGGAACACAAGCGGCGCAAAGACGAGACGCTAACTGAATACATCGGGCGGGCGATCCGGGCGGTGAAGCGCTTTGCCCGTCAGAACAACGTCGCTGTCTGGATCGTGGCGCACCCGACCAAGCCACAAAAGGGCACCAACCAACTGCCGAGTCTCTATGACGTATCGGACAGCGCCAATTGGTCCAACAAGGCGGATTATGGGCTGGTCTATCACCGCCCCGACAAGAGCGTGAACGAGGCGCAGATCGCCGTGGTGAAGGTCCGCATGGGACTGCCGGGCGAATGCTGCGTGCAGACCGTCATGTTCGATCACCGAACCTCGCGCGTCGCCGCTCGCTACGCTGAGGAGAAGTCCGCATGACCTACACCCGCAAGGAAACGATCGGGAGGGCTACGCTGTATCTGGGCGATTGCCGGGATGTGTTTGCATCCTTACCGGAATGCTTTCGGCCGCAAGCGATTGTTACCGATCCGCCATACGGTCAGAAATATCGTGCGCCAGCTCCGCGCACTAGCAAGGCGTCAGATCGCGGCTTGAATGGCGGATGGGTTCGTACGGGCTCGCGACCCACGCCTGATCGGGTGGTAGGCGATGACAAACCCGCTGACGTTCAATGGCTGGTCGGCGCGGCTGATGAAGTTCTCATTTGGGGCGCGCATAGATTCAATGATCAACTGCCTCAAGGTCAGTGGTTGGTGTGGGACAAGCGAGTGGACCTTCCCGCGATTGACCAAGGCGATGCGGAAGCGGCGTGGCTGAACCGCAAAGGGCCGATGAGAGTGATCCGGCACAAGTGGTCCGGTCTGATCATTGAGCCAAATACCGAGGAAGCTGAGCGCGTCCCCGGTACTTCAAGCGCGCAAGCACGACTCCATCCAACTCAGAAGCCGTTGCGGGTGATGCGCTGGTGCCTCGGCTTCATAAAAGCGACATCGATCTGCGACCCCTACATGGGCAGCGGTTCGACGGGCGTGGCGGCGGTAGGGATGGGTAAGCACTTCCTCGGTTGCGAGATCGTGCCGGAGTACTTCGACATCGCCTGCAAGCGCATCGAGGACGCTCAACGTCAGAGCGATCTATTCATCGGAGCAGCAGCATGAACCTCCGCCGCTATCTAGCCCTACGCCGCCTCAAGCGTTCGATGAAGCCAAACCCGCAATATCGGGAAAGACGCCTCGCTCAATTCTCACCCGAAAGACAAGCTCGCTACTGGCGCAATGTGGGGGAAGTATGATGGGACGACCGCCTGTCACTCGAACGCGAGTGCTCCGCTACTGGGAGCGTTACGGCCCATGTCCTGTTCGCCAGCTTTGCCGTGACCTCCAGATCGATCGCACAGACGCCAAGCGGATACTGCGCCGCTTCGCTGATTTGTCGCCTGTGTTGAAAACGCGGATGCGCTGACTTTTCCCCCCGTCCCAAGGCTGCCGGGGTGCTGTAACTGGCTTGGCCCATGGCAGGGCGTCAGCTTTCCATCCCTGTACCCGGTCCCGGCCGGAAAAGCACCTATCGGCCAGAATACGCCGAGCAGGCCCGAAAGCTGTGCCTCCTAGGCTACACCGATGAGGAGCTTGCTAAGTTCTTTGGGTGCGCCACCGCGACGATCTACAACTGGCAAAAACAACACCCTGCTTTTCTAGAGGCCATTCGCGCGGGGAAGGTCGTCGCCGATGCTGAAGTGGCCGATAGCCTCTACAAGCGAGCGACCGGCGAGTTCATCCAGGCCGAGAAGATCGTCAAGGTCAGCAAGGACGGCCAGGATCAATATGAGGCTGTTCGCTATAAACAGTACATTCCCGGAGACCCGCAGGCAGCTTTCCGCTGGCTCCTGAACCGGCGCAGGCAAGATTGGACTGACAAGACCGAACACGTTCACACTGGCGCTATCGAGCTTGTTTCCAAGGAACAACGTGACGCCGCTGCGGCCGCATTTCTCCGGGTTTCATCTGAAGATGCGGAAACGCTTCAGTGAGCGCCGCCCTCGCTTTGACCGCAGAGGACATGGCGTTCTCACGGCTCGTCTCCTACGCCGCGTACCAATGGCCCGCCTATACGGACGCGCCGCACCATCGCCTGATCGCCCGTCATCTCGAAGCCGTCGAGCGTGGCGAGATCACACGCCTGATGATTACGATGCCGCCACGTCACGGCAAATCCATGCTGGCGAGCGAGTTCTTTCCGGCTTGGTACATCGGACGCAATCCCGATCATTACGTGGTCACCGCGACTTACGCGCAGGAGCTGGCCGATGACTTCGGGCGCAAGGTCAAGAACCAGATCGAAGACCCGGCATTCCAGGCGATCTTTCCCGGCGTCGGCCTCGCTGACGACAGCAAGTCGGCTAAGCGCTTCCACATCGAGGGTAGCCTTGGCGGCTACGAGCACGCCACCACTCAGCGCGGCGCGTTCTACGCAGTTGGTGTGGGCGGCCCCCTCACGGGCCGTGGTGCGCATCTCCTTCTAATCGACGATCCAGTCAAGAACCGCGAGGAAGCCGAATCTGAGGTCATCCGCAAGAAGACCAAGGATTGGTACACATCGACTGCCTACACGCGGTTGATGCCCGGCGGTCGGATCGTGGTCATTCAGACCCGCTGGCATGAGGATGACCTGTCTGGCTGGCTTTTGGCAGAGCATCAGCACGAGGGTTGGACGGTCCTCAACCTTCCAGCGATCAACGACAACGGCGAGGCCCTGTGGCCCGAACAGTACCCGGTTGAAGCACTAGAGCAAATCCAACGTGCCATCGGCCCGCGTGATTGGTCGGCGCTATACCAGCAACGTCCCACGCCCGAAACCGGCGACTACTTCCGCCGCGAATGGATTATCCCCGTCGAGACCATTCCCCCGATGGCGGAAATGGCGATCTACGGCGGCTCCGATTATGCTGTAACAGCCGATGGTGGCGACTTCACCGTCCACGCGGTTGTCGGCGTTGCCAGCGACGGGCGCATGTACCTACTTGACCTCTGGCGGGCGCAGGCATCGTCGGACGTTTGGGTCGATGCGTTCTGCGCCCTTGTCCGCAAGTGGCATCCCATTGGATGGGCGGAGGAAACCGGGCAGATCAAGTCCGGTGTAGGGCCGTTCCTCGTCAAGCGGATGCTCGAAACCCAGAGCTACACCGTGCGCGAGCAATTCCCGACGCGCGGCGGCGACAAAGCTGTGCGGGCGCAGTCCATACGCGGGCGCATGGCGTTGCAGGGGCTCCACGTTCCAAAGGACGCCCCGTGGTTCGCGGATTTCATCGCCGAACTGATGAGCTTCCCCGTGGGCGTCCACGATGACCAGGTTGATGCCATCGGTCTGGTCGGGCAGCTTATGGACCGGATCGGCCTTGGCGAAAAGCCGAAGGCAGACAGGCCCAAGGCCGGTACTCCGCGCGTCGTCGCTGATGGCGTAATCGCCCCGCCACTTCGGATGGCGAGGCGCTGATGGCCCGCAAGCAAACCGACGAGACGCAGAACTTCGCCGGCAGCGCGGAAGAGCAACGCGACAAGGCCAGTGAGCCGATCCTTGCGTCCCTGCGCCGGGCGGAACGCGAGTTCAGGGAATGGGATGCCACCTGCTCGCTGATCGATGACATCTACTCGCGCTCGGGCACGTCTTACGAACAGCTCCTGAATATCGCCGGCACGGGAAGCTGGGCCGATGCGCAGCTAGACCTATTCTGGTCGAGCTTCGAGGTGATGAAGCCGGCCGTCTATGCCCGGCCGCCAAAGCCTGCGGTCAAACCGCTGTTCAGCGATAACAAGCCGCTTCTCACCACCACCGCCGAGCTATTGGAGCGCGCCGCCACCAGCGCGTTCATGCGGACCAATATCGACGATGTGATGTGCGAGGTTCGCGACGATCTCCTGTTCGCCGGTCGCGGGGTGATGTGGCTCCGGTACGAAACCGACGACGGGCAAAAAGTCTGTGTCGAACATCTCGACCGCAAGGACTTCCTGCACGAGCCCGCCCGCAAATGGGCCGAGGTTGGCTGGGTCGCGGGGGGTTTCTGGCTTGACCGTGACGAGATGGCCAAGCGGTTCGTACAACTGACCGCCGACCAGCTCGACAGGGCCAAATACACGCTGCGCCGCGAGAAGGACACAAACACCGAGACCTCCACGCAAAAGGCGCGGGTGTGGGAAGTCTGGCACCGCGCCGATAACAAGGTTTACTGGGTCACCGAGGGCATCGATGTGCTGCTCGAGAGTGGCGAGCCGCATCTAAGCCTGTCGGGCTTCTTCCCGTGTCCTCGCCCTGCCTATGCCACGCGCAAGCGCCGTAGCCTTGTCCCGGTTCCGGATTGGCAGCGCTACTCGATCCACTTCAAGAAGATCAGCGACCTGACGGCTCGCATCTACTTGCTGCTCGACAGCGTGAAGATGAAAGGCCTGATTCCCGCTGGTGGCGACGTGGCCGATGCGGTAGAACAGCTCATTTCGGCGGACGATGACGAAATCCTGATCCCTGTCCCCGGCGCTGCGCTCATGGGCGGCACGGGGGACTTCGTTCAGTGGTTGCCGCTGGAAGCTGTGGCCAATGCCATCAAGGGCCTGATCGAAGCCCGGCAGCAGCTCATCAGCGACTTCTACGAGCTGTCGGGCATTTCCGACATCATGCGCGGCGCGACCGATGCCAACGAAACGCTCGGCGCGCAGCAACTCAAGAGCCAATACGGTTCGGTCAGGGTCCGGGGCAAGATCGACGAATTGCAACGTGTCGCGGCGGAAGCGGTCAAGATCGCAGCCGAGATCATCGCGGGTGAGTTCAACCAAAAGAACCTGCTCGACATGGCGCAGATGGAATTGCCGACCCGCAAGGATATCGAGAAGCGCGTCGATGAAATCGAGAAGGCCGCCAAGGGTGAGCTAGAAGCACTCGGCAAGAAGGCTCAACAGGCGGCTCAGAGCCAAGCTGCGGCACCGCAGCAGCCTCAGATGCAGGGCGGCCAGCCTCAGATCGACCCCCAGCAAGCCGAACAGGCGATGCAGCAGGCCCAGCAGCAAGTCCTCTCCAAGTATGCGCCCATGCTGAGGGAAGCCGAGGCGCAGGTACCGATTGACGATGTGATGAAGCTGCTCCGCGATGATCGGGCGCGCAGCTTCGCCTTCGAGATCGAGTCCGACAGCACCATCCTGACCGACGAACTGGCCGAAAAGCAAAGCCGGAACGAGTTCATCCAGGCGTTCACCAACGCGCAGCAGGGCCTCATGGGACTGGCCGCGTTGGGTGATGAAGGCGCCAAGCTCGCAGGCGAAATGATGAAGTTCGTCTTGGCTCCGTACCGGGCAGGCCGCCAATTGGACGGGGCGATCGATTCCTTCATCGACGCCGCGCCCGAAATGGCCGCCAAAGCCGCCGCACAGAACGGGCAGGGTGGCGATGCACTAGCCGAGGCCCAAAAGACCATGGCGGACGCCGCGATGAAGCGCGCTGACGCGGCTGTGATGGTGGCGCAGGCCAGGGCCGCTTCCGATCAGGCCAAAAACCAGCTCGATCAAGCCGACATGCAGCGCAAGCTCATGGAAATGCAGCAAAAAGGCCAGATCGAGGCCGACAAGCATCAGCGCGAAAGCGAAAAGCTCAACCAGCAATTGCAGGACATGGCCGGGCGCGAGACGCTGTTGCAGGCGCAGGTGGACAACCTGACCGCGCAGACGGCGCAGATACTCCATTCCATCGGTCTCGACGAGCGCAAGCAGCAACTCGACGAATACACGGCCGCCACCGACGCGCAACACCAAGCCGTCGAACAGGCGCGGGGCGTGCAGAACGACGCGGCCACCCAGGCAATCAAGGAACGTGAACAGGTTCGGGCCGACCGGGCTTCAACGACGGAGACGGGACAATGAAACTTAAGGTTTTAGGGCTGGCGCTGCTGGCCTTCGCTACCGCTGCCGGAGCGCAGCAGACCGTTACGCAGGTTCGGGCGAGTCCGGCGACTTTCTCGGCCGGTACGACGGCGCCGCTGCAATCCGACACGCATGGCGCGCTTCAGGTCACGGGAGCCGTCACGTCCACAGCCGCCGTCACGGGCAACGGCACCGCCGCTACAGCGCAGCGGGTCACCATCGCCAGCGACAGCACGGGACAGGTTGCGTTGGCTGCCGGGTCGAACGCGGTGGGTACGGTCACGGCCGTTGGCAACGTCGCCTCTGCCGTGACAGACAGCGGCAATCCGATCAAGTTCGGCTGTCCCTTCAATTCCACCGCGCCCACCGTAACCACCGGCCAACGTGTGGACTGCCAATCGGGAACTCGAGGCTCTATCCACATGGAGCTTTGGGGCGTGAACGCCGGCAGCGGCATGAACGTCGCAGGCTCAACCAGCGACGGCATTGCGACCAGCGCAGCGAACGGGCAGCTTGGCCTGGGCCTCGTTTACAACGGCGCCACGATGGACCGTATGCGCGGCGACGTGAACGGTCAGGTCATTCAGCCCGGCCTCTCCACGACCTATTGGTACTACACCAGCGGCACATCGGCGATCCTGTCGAACACCACCACGGCGGTGACGATCAAGACGGCTGCCGGCGCGAGCGTGCGGAACTATATCGACGCCTGCCAGATCGCCTCAACAGCGCTCGGTGCGAGCGTGCCGCTCGCTATCCGCGATGGTGCGGCGGGCACGGTCATCTGGGCCATGCGCCCGCCGACCGCCGGTTGGACGAACCCGGTCTATATCAATTTCTCGCCGCCGCTTCGCAGCACCGCGAACACCCTGCTCGAAATCGTCACCACCACTGCCGACACGTCGGGCACGTTCGACGTGAACTGCCAAGGTCATACCGGAACGTAAACCCTCAACCCAAGGAGTAATCGAAATGTCCGACAAGCGCAGAATGGTCGAGCTGGGCGTCGTCCCCGAACTCGCCAAGGAACTCGCCAGCCAGATCGACGGTGCCGTTGCGGCCAAGTCGCAGGTTGCCGCGCTCACCACGGTCACCACGGCCGACGCCACCGATCTCGCATCTGCCGAGGCGCTGGCGAACGCCAACAAGGCCAAGATCAACGCCATTATCGCCGCCCTCAAGGCGTAACCGAAGGCGGGAGGGTCGCAAAGGAGAAGTACGCATGGCTACGAAGAAGAAAGCCGCCGCGAAGCCCAAGGCCGCGCCGAAGGCGCCTGCCGACACCGGCACCGCTTCGTCCCCGCCCGATCAGTCGGCACAGGATGCCCAGGCCGCACGTCTGGAAACCATGAAGCCTGACACCGCCCCGCAGGGCACGGGTCAGACCGAAACGGTATCCAAGACGGGCTGATGCCTCTGTACGACTACAAGTGTGCCGAGGGGCACCGCTTCGAGCGCTTCGTGGCGCTGGCAGATTTTACCAGTCCGCAAACGTGCGATTGCGGTGCCCCGACGCATCGCCTGATCGTCGCCCCGATGATCGCCCGCAGCGATGTCATCGCACCGATCATGGGTGCGGACGGCAAGCTGCACGACAGCCTTTCCTCGTATCGCGCGACCCTGAAACCTGAAGGCAACCCGCGCGGCGAACGTTTCCACGAACTCGGCGATCAGGAATTGCCGAAGTTCACTCCTCCCCCCTTCGACCGCAAGGCTCGCCGCGAGGCGATCAAGGCGGGCATCGCAGATGTCAAAGCGGGCCGTGTGCCGCCCGTCATCACCGGAGACCTCCCATGACCGATCTCGCCACCGTGGATACGCCAAGCGTATCGACCACGCTGGAAACCGATACCTCGCCAGCCCCGAGCGGCGGCGGCGCGCCCCGCGTTTTGGCCGACGAAGCGAAGGAACCGGCGAAAGACGTTCCGAAGCCCTCCCTTCGCGATATCGTGGCTGAGGAAGCCAAGAACGACGCGAAGGCTGCTGCTGCCGAGACGGAGGAAGCCAAGGCGGACAAGGGGGCCGAGAAAGCCCCGGAGAAGGCCGCCGACGCCAAGACGGGCGATGATACCAAAGAGGCGCCGAAAGCCCCTGAGCGCGGCCCTGACGGCAAATTTGCGGCCAAAGAGGCGCAGGCCGAGGCAAAGCCGGCTGAAACCCCCGATGCCAAGGCCCCCGATGCGGCTGAGGCCAAGCCGGAAGCCCGTCCCAACGGTCATATCGAGGCGCCGAAGTCGTTCCTGCCCGATGCCAAGGAAACGTGGCGCAACACCCCTCGCGCGGTCCAGCGCGACGTGGAGAATGCCTTTAGGCAGCATGAAACCGAGATCGCCAAGCACCGTGAGGCGGCCGAACGCTACGAACCCTTGCGCCAGTGGGATGAATACGTTCGCCAGAACGGCCGCCCCGAAGGCTTGACCGAAACCCTGCGCGAAGTCGCTCAACTGGAAGACATGGTATCGAAGAATCCGATTGCCGCGCTCAACCAGGTTCTGTTGCGCGCCGGCCCGCGCAAGGCCGATGGTTCGCCGGTCAATCTCTATGAGCTGGCGCAGTACGTGGTGCAGTCCGGACAGGACGGCTACGACAAGATGGTCGCGCCACCGCAACAGGCAAATACCCAGCGCGAAGACCCGCGCATTGCCGAGCTTCAGCGGCAACTGGCGCAGGTTCAGGAGCAGACCCTTGCCCAGACGGTCATCGAGCCGTTCAAGGCGCAAAATCCCCGCTATGATGAACTGGAACAGGATATTGCCTTATTCCTGCGTTCTGGTAAGATACCAACCAGCTTGAGCCCGTCTGAGCGACTGGCGGCGGCATATGACATGGCTGTCCGGATCAATCCGGCCTCACATGCCAACGACGCCGACGCCTCGCAAACGGACCTTGAACCCGCGCGGCGCGCTGACGACACCTTCAGCGCCGGCAAATCCATCAAATCCGCGCCGGGTGCCGTTTCAATCGACATGGAACCTGATCGCGGCGGTTCAATCCGCGACCTGCTTGCCGACGAGCTGCGTCGGACAAAGCGGTCCTGATGAGGGTGTAAAGCCATGACTTCGATCAATACCGATCGCAACTACGGCCAGATTCTGACGGCCTCCGTTGCGCGCCGTTCCAAGGACGTGCAGGATATCGTCCACAGTTCCACTCCGCTCACTGCTCTCCTGCGTAAGCAGGGTCGCATCAAGGTCAAGCGTGCCGGCGGCCCCGAGCTCCGCATCCCGGTCGAGTTCGACAAGCTCGATGCGCAGTGGTTCACGGGCTACGACAAGCTCGAAATCACGCCGAAGGAGCTGCTGAACTCGGCAGTCTTCAACTGGTCTCGCGTGGTCGGCATGTTCAGCCTCAACGGCACCGAACTGATGTACAACGCCGGTGAGGAAGAAGTTATCGACCTCATGGAGTTCTACATCAACTCCGCCGAGACTTCGGTTCGCGAATCCTTCGAGACGGCTCTGGTCGGCGACGGTACCGCCGATGGTGGGCGCCAGATGATCGGCTTGGGCGGGGCGATCCCGATCACGCCGAACACCGGCACTTACGGCGGCATCGACCGTTCGGCGGTGGCCAACTGGCGCACCAGCACCTTCGACGTGTCGAACGGCGACATTCCGGGTTACACGACCTGGGACAGCACCACGGCCCGGCCGATTATCGACTACATCACGCTCGCCCGCTCGCGGAACGGGCGTTATGCCGACTTCCTGATCGCGGATGCCAATATGTACGCGCCGATCTCGGCGTCGTTCGTCGCGCATCAGCGGATCGTTTCGGATCGTCTCGCCACGCTCGGCTTCACCGGCCTTACCTACATGACCCCGGCGGGTGCCGTGGACATCGTGGCGGCCGGCGGCATCGGCAACGTGATGCCTTCCGATACGATCTTCGGCATCGATACGCAGGGCCTCTCGATTTACGAGTTCCCCGGCCAGTCGTTCGTGCCGTTCCACCCCGGCAACGGGATGCGTCCGATCAATCAGGACGCGGTGGCGCAAGGCATCGTGTGGTCGGGCCAGCTCGTCCTCGAAAACCCGCTTTTCAGCTATCGGCTGAAGGTCTGAGCCAGGAGTAAACGGACATGACTACTTCCCCCTTCCGCACCACTGGCCAGCTCGGCCCGGACCTCAGCCAGATCGTTACGTCGGGCAAGGTCTGGTACGACAACCCCAATATGGTCAGCCCTGTCGTCGGCACCCGCGAAGTCGGCAATGACGGCTATCAGTACCTCTGGGTCAAGGCGTCGGCGGACATCGCCGCTGCCGGTTCGCCCGGAACTCAGGTGTCGATCACCGAACCTGCCATGACGGCGGCGACCGGAGCCGGGGGTTATTATGCCCCCGTCGCCGGCGTCACCAGCGGTCAGTATTTCTGGGCACGCAAGGGCTCGGCTGTCTGACCCGACTAAGCGAACGGAGCGGTTTCCTCCCCCGCCGCTCCGTTCGCCCCTTCCTTCATCCACCACGGAGCTGAGAACATGACCCGCGTCGTTGAAATCGATCCCCGCGAAATCACCATCACCCCGGTCTTCAAGATGATGGAGATCGAGAATATTCCGAAGTCCGAGGTCGCCGGTCACGCGGTCATGGAAATCAAGGAAATGGTGGAGGTCCGCTTTGCCGGATCGAAGAACTACGCGCCCTGTTTTCCGGCCGACGCTTTCTGGAAGCGCGAAGGCAACCGGACGATCACTTACGCCGAGCGCTGGCCGGAACAGTACCGCGCCTTCAAGGAGGGCAACCCGCAGGAAGCCAACGGCACTCCGCTGGAAATGCTCCGCAGCTACGGCGTGACACCGGAGCTTATCTCGCTGTGCCGCGCGCTGAAAATCTACAGCATCGAAGCGCTGCATCATCTCGAAGGCCAGAACCTGAAGTCGCTCGGCATGAACGCCAACCGGCTGAAAGACGCCGCCCGCGCCTATATGGCCGACAAGCTCAACGGCCAGGAAGCGATGGACGAGATCGAAAAGCTGCGCGCCGAACTGGCCGCCCTGAAAGCGGGTGTCCCGGTCGAACAGACGCCGCCCGAGGAAGTCGATAGGCTGGTGACCGAGGCCAACGACGCATTCGCCGGCATGAGCGACGACCAGATCAAGGACGAGATCGCCAAGCTGGCAGGGGGCAGGCCGCGCGGCAATCCGTCCCGCGCTACTCTGGTTGCCTCGCTGCAAGAGCTGCAACAGGCCGCCTGATGGCCATTCTAGCCGCCATGCAGTCGGCGGCCATCAGGTTGCTTGGGCAGAAGCCTACGATCTTCTTTGGCGCGTCAGGCAACTTCGAGACCGAGATTGCCGATCTCGTCAACGAGGTCGCGGTTGATGTGGCGAAGTACCAGGACTGGCAGGCGCTTGTTCGCATCGGCACAGTGACGGGAACGGGTACTCAGACCGACTTCGCCCTGCCGGACGACTACGACCGGATGATGGTTCGTTCCGATGTGGCGGACCTTTCCAATTGGTTCTGGGGGTTCGGCTCGTACAACGACCTAAACGCGTTTCTGTATGACGAGGCGAGGGGCTTTTCCGGGTTGCCGGGGGGCTGGATCATCTACGCCAACCGGCTACGGTTTTCGCCCGCTCCCAACGCAGCTCAGGTGGCGACATTTCCCTATATTTCGAAGAACTGGGCCATCGATACCAGCACCGCTCCCAAACCTGCGTTCACGGCCGACACGGATTCGTTCGCGTTGCCCGAAAGACTGCTCACGTTGGGCCTTGTCTGGCGCTGGAATGAGCAAAAGAAGCTCGACGCGACGGGCGATCAGGAGGCCTTCATAAAAGCTCTGGATGAATACGCAGCCAAGGATACGGGATCGCGCATCCATCGTCGCCGGGCGCGTCGCGGCTTTCCGGGCACTTATCCCGCGTGGCCTTACGCCTTGGGGCCGTCAACCTATCTGGATCACTAGATGTACGCCCTGCGCAAGAGCCGCCCCAAGCCTCGCACGGCACAGCCGAAGAAATGGTCGGCCCCTGTCGCGGGATGGGTCTCCAATCGCGCTCTTGCCGATCCGAAATCGATCGAGGGGCCGGGTGCTGCGGTACTCGACAACTTCTTTCCCAAGGCAACGGGCGTTGCTCTGCGACGGGGGAAGTCGCTCTACGCCACCCTTGAAAACACCAGCTTGGATGTCCGCTCCCTGTTCGGATATCGGAATGGTACGCAGGAGCAGTTGTTCGGCGCCAATGATGAAACGATTTACGACCTCAGCAGCATTCCCTTTCCTGACGCGGCGTTCCTCGTCACGGACATAGGCGACGATATCGGAACCGACACGGGCGACGTATTCGGATGGGGCTCGACAGCCGGCTTCGAGGTTGCGACGGGCTACACCGGGGGCGATTGGAGCGTTATCCAGTTCGCCACGACGGGAGGCATTTACCTGATCGGCGTCAACGGGGTTGACATCGGCTTCATCTACGACGGTGAGATATTCTATCCCAACGTCAAAGGAGGGGTCACCCGGCTCGGCTACGACGCGAAGACGGGGAATTTCACGGCCGGGGAGGTCGTAACGGGGGGGACAAGCGGCGCGACCGCGACGATCTGGCGGGTAGCCGATAACGGAGACGGGACCGGCGCCCTTCTCGTGACCGACGTTACCGGCACCTTTCAGGATAACGAGATTCTGACCGATCCGGTAACGGGTTCGGCCACGGAGAATGGGGCGCCGGGGAATGCTGTGCCCGGCATGGACTTCGGCTCGCTGACCAGCGCCGACATGAACTTCGTCTGGTCATACAAGAACCGGCTGTGGTTCGTGCAGAAGGACTTTCTGTCGAGCTGGTACCTCGATGTGGATTCCATCGGTGGGACTGCCGTCGAATTTCCGATGGGGGGGGTATTCTCCAACGGCGGCTATCTCATGTTCGGCGCGCGCTGGTCGCTGGAAAGCGGCGTAAGTGGCGGTCTTTCCGATCAGAACATCTTTGTGTCGTCGCAAGGCGAGATAGCGATTTACCAGGGCATCAGCCCTTCAGAGGCGAGTACGTGGAACCTGGTCGGCGTTTACCGCGTCGGCGCTCCGCTGGGGAAGAAAGCCTATATTCGGGGCGGCGGCGATCTGGCAATTGCCACGACGGTTGGCCTAGTCCCTCTCTCCAAGGCCATCGCGCTCGATGTGACGGCGCTGAACGTCGCGACAGTGAGCTACAAGATTGCCGACGCATGGACTGAGGCCATTCCTCTGAGGGGCAATACCAACTGGCAAGCGCTGATCTGGGCGGAAAACAAGATGGCCCTTGTCGCGCCGCCTGACATGATCGGCTCCAGTTCTCCGGTTATCTTTGTCTCGAATACCGAAACCGGGGCATGGGCGCGCTTCACCGGATGGCAGGCGTTGTGCATGGAGACCTACCGGGGACAGCTCTACTTCGGCTCGCCTGAGGGAAAGGTGTTCCTCGCCAATGTCGGCGGCCTTGACGAAGGCGCGGCGTATAGCGGTGCCGTTGTGCCCCTGTTTGATGATCTCGGGGAACCCGGCGCTGCAAAGGTTGGAACCGTTGGGAGGGCGCGCACCCGTTCAAGCGCGGCGATCAGCGACAGGCTCGATTTGCTGACCGATTATAACACGTTCCTGCCCGCCGCGCCCGATGCTACTCCGTTGACGGGGACTAATACATGGGGCGATGGCATTTGGGGCACGAGCCAATGGGGCAATCCGACCCCGGCCTTCATCGGTCAGGAATGGCGCTCGATTGGCGGCATCGGCTCCACAGTCGCGCCAGCCTATCAGGTGACAAGCGGCTCCATCGCTCCGATCGATGTCGAGTTGATCGACATGGAAACGTTGCTGACGGTCGCCGGTCTGGTGTCATGATCGTTACCGGGGAGGAGGTCGCGCGCTTCGTTTCCGAGCGGCTGCAAACCGCGTTCTGCCCGCCCTACGTTGCAATGGGATATGAGAAGGACGGCCAGATCGTCGGCGGGGCGTTGTTCAATTGCTTTGAGGGGCACGACGTTCATGTCAGTGTCGCCGGGAAGGGATGGGTGCCGGGCTTTATCGAGGCCGTTGGCAACTACGTTTTCCATCAGCTCCAATGCGGCCGGATGACGGCCATCACCCGCGATCCGAAGGTAGTCGAATACGCCAAGCGGCTCGGCGGAATGGTGGAGGGCACGCTCCGCGATCACTTCGGGCCGGGGCAGGATGGCGTTTTGCTCGGCATCTTGCGGAAAGACTGGCCTTATGGCATAAGCATCCCGTCTCGCGCGGCTGACCGACTTCACGCGCTTCCCGAAGAAGGAAGCGTCGAACGTGGTCTCCAGTCCCAAGCCGCCTGATCCCGTAGCGACGGCCGAGGCTCAATCGGGCATGAACCGCGACACAGCGGTCAGCCAACAGCTCATCAACATGGTCTCGCAACACAATCCGTGGGGCAGCGTCGATTACTCGCAGAACGGAACGACGGGCTACACGGACAGCACCGGCAAGTACGTCACCATCCCGCAGTTCACCCAGACCACGACGTTAAGTCCCGATCAGCAGGCGATTTTCGACAAGACGCAGGCCGCTGAGGGTAACTTGGCCGGGATTGCCCAGAACCAGTCCAAAACGGTCGCTGACACGCTCTCCAAGCCGTTCAGCTTCGATAATTCATCGGCCGACAAATGGGCCTATGATCTGGCGCAGGAACGCATCGCGCCGCAGCAGCATCAGAACGAAATGGCGCTCCGCGACAGGCTCATAAACTCGGGCATCCGACCGGGCACGCAAGCCTGGGATTCGGAGATGCAGCGGCTCACCAACGCCAACACCGATCAGAACAACCAGCTTGCTTTGGCCGGGCGTTCGCAGGCGTTCGCTGAGAACCTGGCCACCCGCAATCAGCCGCTCAACGAGTTCTCCGCGCTCCTGTCGGGGTCGCAGGTGTCGAACCCGGCCACCATGTCCGGCGCGACGCCACAAGCACAGGTCGGAGGCGTGGATTATAGCGGCCTGGTCGAAGACAATTACCAGCAGAAAGCGGCCCAGCATAACGCGCTCATGGGGGGCCTGTTCGGGCTGGCAGGGGCCGCCACTCATTTCATTCCGGGCTTTCAGGGATGAGCTACTTCGGCGCGCCTTTCCAATCGGACCCTATCGTTCCGTTCGCGGCGCAACCGATTGGCGCGGACGTGCCGAGTTTGCTTCCGGCTTCGGCAATCGGAGCTACGCCGTTCGTATGGGGCGGCGGTGGCCGTCGTCTCACGCCCGATCAGATCGCCCGCGAACGCCAAATGGGGCAAAGCCTGACGGCCGCCGGAACCGATTATTCACCCGTGCAGAGCTGGACACAGGGGCTTGCTCGCGTAGCCGACGCAGTTGCGGGAGGTCTGGACAATCGCCGCGCGGATAAGGCGGCTGAAGCCAACGCAGCGGAAGGCCAATCGGTCGTTCAGCAACTCATGTCGGCCGGTGATCCGAAAGCCGAGCAGAACACGGTTCTTTCGGCGCTCGTGAACCCGTACATCGACGAAAAGACGCGCTCGCTCCTTGGCGCCGAGTACGCGAAATTCAACAAGCCCGATAATTTGAGCGATTTCGACAAGCAGGCTCTCGCCGGCGGCTTTGTGCCCGGTACGCCCGATTGGATCACGCTCCACAAAAATCACGTTCAGGAAATGTCCGACCCGGTTGTCACGACGCCGAACGGGCAGATGATGCTCCGTTCGCAGGCGTTGGCTTTAGCGACCCCGCAACCCGCGCCGCCGGGTGTGACATTCACCCCTCTGGATGGAGGTCCGACGCCGCCTGCGTCGGGCAACTTTCGTGTCCCGTAGTACGCTCGACGCGATCACGGCGGGCAGCGAAAGCGGCAATCGGGATTATCTCTCCAGCGGCGCACCCGTGCGGTCCCCAGCGGGGGCGCTGTTCGGAATGCAGGTGATGCCCTCTACGGCGCGCGATCCGGGTTTCGGGCTGTCCCCGGCTAATCCGAGCGATGCCGCCGATATGGACCGGCTCGGACGCGAATACCGGGCCGCGATGCAACAGCGCTATAACGGCGATCCGGCAAAGATGTGGGCGGCGTACAACGCAGGGCCGGGCGCGGTGGATCGCGCGCTCGCGACACACGGCGATGAATGGTTGTCGGCCCTCCATCCCGAAACGCAAGCCTACGTCGCGCAGAACCTGCGTAAGATGAGGGGGCATTAATGTCGGGTCCGTACACTGAGGGACAGCGCCTCAAGGGCAGCGACGGCAATATCTATGTCGTGCAGAATGGCGTGCCCGTGCGCGAGCAAACGCCGCTGTCCAACCCGAAGCTGCCGGGCGAATTGGCCACGCAGACCTTGCAGAACCAGCGGACGCAGCAGGAAATTCGGCAAGCTGAAGCGACGGCGACGGCGACGACGACGAAGACGAAGGCGGAAGCCGACAAGGCCGTGGCGGATGCTGTTATTGCCCAACAAAAGGCCGATCAGGCCAAAGCCGAAGCGGCGCTTCAAACGATGGGGCCGACTTCGCAGGTCCATGGCGAGGAATACCTACGCCGCTTTGTGCCGCCGCAGGAATGGGAGACGGTGCGGGCCTATGCGCGGGGTGACCTTGGCGCACGTTCCGGCGGCATGTCCACTTCCATGCTGCCGATCATCCAGCACGCGCTCAACTATGACCCGAGCGCATCGGGAACGAATTTCGCGGCTCGGGTAAAAATGCAGTCGGACTTGGCGGGAAGCCAGCCCAACACGGCGGGCGGCGCGCTCCGGGCCATGGAGCGCATGTTGCTCCATGGGCAAGAAGTGCTCCACGGGGGCGCTGCTCTCGATAATTTTGGCCCCGGCATCTTAGGATCGGTGGGGAATGCTGTCCGCACTGCCTACGAGCGCCATGCTGACGATCCCGCGCTCCACCACTACGAGGAATTGGTCCGCAACTACGGGCCAGAGGCGCAAAAGGCGATTGCACAGGTAAGCGGCGGTCAAGCGGAACGCGAGGACCGATCAGCGGCGTATGCCGCCAACATGTCGCAACAGTCGCGCGCGGCGGCTTTGCAGGCTGACGCTAAACAAGCGTTCGACGCCATGGGCGCTGTCAACGACCAGTATCGTCGCCTCATGGGGCACGACATCGTCAATGCGCTCAACCCCGCCGCCAAGCGCGCTTACGATGAAATTATGGCTGGGGGCTATGACAAGCAAGGGCAACCCCTACACCCAGCAGAGGGATGGACGCCGAACGGCGGCGGGGGTGGCACAGCGGCAGGCGGCGCGGCCGGCCCTAACCCTACTGGCGGCCCATCTCCTGTAACCCCGTGGGACAAGAACAGCCCCACCGCCTTCACAGGGGCTACGGGCGACACTCAGATCGTGGACGATCCCAAGATACGCGCGCTCGTCGCGAGTATGGTCAACGCTCATGTCCCGCTCGACCAGATCAATTCCGCGCTGGCTAGCCATGGGTGGTCGTCGCTCAAACTGGATGAATACCGGGGCGTGCAGAAGTGGATGGCCAACCCCAAGAACCGTGGCAAGGAATATCCTGCCAGCTCGGTCCAAGCCACACACCCAAAACACCTGACGCTGATGCAGCAGGCGGTAGATTCGCCGTGGGCGGCGGGTCTCGTTCAAGGGGTGAATGCTTTCGACGCCGGTATTCCCGGCGCCCTCACCGGCGAACGGGGTAAAGGCACGCTTGCCGCGATGAGCGCCGTTCATCCCGTCGCGTCGGGGATTGGCGAAATTGGGGGGACTGTCGCGGGCTCTCTCGCCGCAGGCGCCGGGGCCGCGAGACTTGCCGCGAAAGTCGCGGAACCTACCGTTGCCGCCATTCTCGCCAATCCTCGCGCGGTGAATACGGCGTACGGTGCGGTTTCAGGGGCGACCCATGCGGACAATCCGCTGGAAGGCGCTCTGACGGGCGCTATCATGGGTTTTGGGGGGGATTATCTCGGCAGCAAGGTAGCCAAAGCCGCGCCAAGCCTGTTCGGCCTCAGGCCCCCGCCTGACGCTCTGAATGCGGGCGAGCGCGCGGTTTACGACGCAGCCGACCAAACGGGCATTCCCGTGGTGCAGGATTCGCTTGCTCAGGCTGATAGGCTGGGCGTACCAGCGGCCCTTGCTGACGTTTCGCCGCCGGTGAATGCTTTGACGGGCTCGGCGCTGCGCAACTCTCCCGATGCGATGGGACGCGCGCGTGCCGCGCTCACGGATCGATCGCGCGGCCAGTACGATCGGTTTACCAGCGCTGTGGAACGCGACCTAGGGCCGGTCACCAATGTCCCCCAGCGTAGCGAAGATTTGATCGCGCAGGCGAAGGCGAATGCTGCCCCTCTATACGATAAGGCTTATGCGGCGCCCGGCGCGGAAAATGTAAACCTGGCCGACTTGCAGGACCGCCCGACCTTCGGCGCCGCACTGAAGGACGCTTACAATCAGGTTCTCGATGAAAATCTCGATCCCTCCGCGCTGGGATTGCAGACGGTGAACGATCAGATCAAGGTTGCCTCGCCTTCATGGCAGACCTTGGATTATGTGAAGCGCGGGCTCGATAACATCATCGAGCGAGGGACATCGAAAATCGACGGCGTCGGCCCAGAGGCAAGGCGCGCCATCGAGATGAAAAATCTCCTGCTTTCGCGGATGGATACGGCCAACTCCGACTATGCCGCTGCCCGCGCAGCCTACTCAGGCCCCGCCGCTGAACGCGATGCCATGCGAGCCGGGCAAGATGCGGTCTCGATGAACCCCGACCAGCTCGGCGTGAACGTCGCGAACGCAACCCCACAGCAGGCCGACCAGATGCGCCTCGGGTTCCAGTCGGGCATCGCCAACCGCGCAGCCAATATCCGCGATACGGCCAATCCATTCGAGGCCATCCTTGCAGCTCCGGCTATGCGGGATCGGTTAGGCGCTCTTTACCCCGAGGATAGTGTGGCGAGCTTGTTATCCCATCGCGATCTGGAACAGCAGATCGCGGCCTCGCACGCCAATCTGACCGGCAATTCCTCTACAATGGAGCGCTCGGCGGCAGACCAGACCTTCAAGCAAAAGACGCTCATGGGCGATCTGGCGCAAGGAGCCTTGGAAACGGCGCTGACGGGCGCACCGACAAGCACGGTAGCCCGCTCCTTGTTGCGCGCCCCGATACGCGCATGGCGGGAGAAAAGTAGTCAGCAGGCGGCTACGGACCTCGCCAATCAGATTGCACCTATCGCGCTCAACATGAACCCTGCGCTTGCATCCACTGCTCTGGAAGACATGGCGCAGCGTCATGCGCAGTATCAGGCTGTCCTCGATGCTCTCATGGGCAGGGCGGCGGCGCGTGGTGGTGCGGTGGGGGCTGGCGCGCTGACGGGAGTGGCCGACACCGGCCTTTCCCTAAACTAGCGGTCCGACAACCCAGACGTACACGAGCAGCGCAAGCAACACGGCAAACTGCGCCAGATATACCAGGCCGAATAGGCCGCCGTAATGCTGCACTTTCTGCACGATCCCCCATGGGCGATATGTCCCGCCGCGCAATCCCATAGGGATTGGTTCAAGCGCTTTTCGGGCCTTGTATCGTTCCCACCATCCCAGGATTAGGGTTTTGAGGAAGATGGCCACACCGATGGTCAGGCCGATGCGAACAAGCGGGTTCATCGGTAGCTTGATAACATGCCCCGCCCCGTGCTAAAAGCCCCGAAACCGCAGGGCTGAACTCCTTCACCTGCTTGCTGCAACGCAAGCGGAGTTCGGGCCATTCCACGCGATAGCACAGGGGCTTATTCCCTCCCGGCCGGCACGCTCGTCAACACGGGCGATACAATCCTCGTGAGCCAGCACAATCCTGCGATGCAGGACTTGCAGCAATCGATGACCAACTCGCTTGACCGCGACGGCAAGGGCGGAATGCGTGCCGACCTCAACATGGGCGGCAACAAGGTGACGAATGTTGCTCCGGGCGTTGCCGGCACCGATGTTGCGACCGTGAGCCAGCTTGCCTCATCGGCATCGGCGACATCGGTCCCGCTCGGGGCGGTCATCGATTACTGGGGGGCGGTCCCTCCTACGGGTTTTCTGTTCCCGGTAGGCCAAGCGATCAGCCGCGCGACTTATTCTGACCTCTTTGCCCTGATCGGTACGGCGGCGGGGGCGGGCGATGGTTCGACCACCTTCAACCTCCCTGATTATCGCGGGCGCGTCGGCGCCGGGAAAGACAATATGGGCGGGACGGCGGCCAACCGCGTCACGTCCGCAGGGGCTGGTATCGACGGTTCGACGCTGGGCACGTCAGGCGGCGAACAGACGCATGTTCTGACGACCCCCGAGATGCCCTCGCACAGCCATACCGTAACCGATCCGGGACACTCGCACACGACGCTTGGCGTTCCCTTCGGCGCTCCCTCAGGCGTGAGTGGCGCTCTTGCGGCGGGTTCCGACACGACGGGCGTTTCCACGACCGGAATTACCATCGCCAACACGGGCGGCGGCGGCGCTCACAATAACGTCCAGCCCACCATCATCGTCAATAAAATCATGAGGGTTCAGTAATGGCGACCGTCCGGCCTTCCGATCTGCCGGCATCGGCCGGCGTTACGAACACTGACGCGCTGGTTGTGGACAATGGCGGCAGCGTCAAAAAGGCCACGCCCGTCCAGGTGGTTGACGCCGCGATTCCTCTCGCCTCGCAAGCTGAGGCAGAAGCGGGAACGGACAACGCCAAGCGGGTCACGCCTCTCAGGGTTAAGCAGGCTATTGCCGCACTGGGGGCTAACACCGCAGCGCAAATCAGCACGTCGTTCGGCTATGACGCGCAGCGGCGGTTCGGCGAAGTCGTCTCGATCATGGAGGCGTTCTCTCCATCCGATTACGACGCGATCCTTGGGGGCACGGATACCGCAGACCGGACTGCCGAAGTACAAGCCCTGGTCGATAGGGTGGAGGCCGCAGGTGGCGGGACAATCACGGCCCCCCTGACGCTTCTTATCCACCTTAACCTCCTCAAATTGAGGTCGGGCGTTTGGATCGTCGGCGCCCCCTTTCGCGGCACCCCTTCCTTCGTCAATCCCGGCTTGCCGACCTTTAAGGCGGTCACAGGTGCCACGGCCATCATCACGAACGACGGCACCATTAACGGCTGCGGCGTAAGTGGGATCTACTTCGAGGGCAACGGCGTTGGCCACGGCGAAAAGGGCATCACCGGCACTTGGTCGCGCGATGGGTTCATAACCAATTGCCTGTTTCAGTATTTTGGCCTGAGTGCCATTCAGATAAGCCCTGGTGCCACGCTGCTCGAAGACAACACCGCGCTCAATTGCCTGCTGGATTATAGCACGTTGGTCGCAAAAACCGGCGTTCTCGACATCACCGGCTCCGACAACTGGGTCCGGGGCGGTGAGTATACCGCTTCGTCGGTCGGCGCCATCGGCATCGGCACCACGACCGCCGCCGTCACGAGTACCAATCTCTATGTCTGTGCGGTCGCGATCCATGCGGGTTCGGGCAACAACTGGCTCTTGAATGTCGTCGCCGAGATTTCGGATGTAGGTTATTACATCGCCGGGTCGAATACCAAGCTGATCGGCTGCCGGGGCGACGTGAACGCGGGCTATGGGTTTGAGATCGAGTCCAGTGCCGCGTATAACCAACTGACGGCCTGTCACGGCTATAGAAATGGTCTCGGGGCGGATAACACCTATCCGCACGTCAAGGACCATGGTGCCTTCACGCGCATCACCGCTTGCACTTTCAACGGTGAAGCCGGGGATGCGCGACTGCCATCGAACGCGGTCCATAATGTCCTGACGTTCTCGACGCAGCCCTGTACTTATGCGGAAAACCTGGCCGATCAAATCCACGGCCCGACCTATCTGACCGATACTGTTGGGGCCACTCACATAAGGGTTTTGAGCGGAGCGGCGCTTGCGCTTTCAGGTGGGACGCCATCGGTCGATAATTACGACCGCTTCGTGTGGAACGGCAGCGGGACGATCACCGATTTCACGAACCCGGTGGAGGGGCAGGAAATTAGCTTCCTCTACCTCGGCTCTGCGACGACCATCACCCACAGTGCCAACCTGATTACAGTCGATAATGCGGACCTGACGCCGGTTTCAAATATGACCTACCGCTTCATCCGCCACAACGGAAAGTGGTACGAGCAGGCCCGCCCGAATAATACTGTCATTCTCACGGGCAGCGAGACGTACGATCCCCCGAGCCTAACCACGGGTACCGGCGCCACTTCGACGTTCATTGTCGGCGGTGCGGCGCTAGGCGATTACGTCCAGGCATCGTTCTCAAACGATCTCCAAGGCATCGTACTCACGGGCTACGTCACCTCGCCCGGTTTCGTGGCGGTGCGGTTCCAGAACGGCACCGGGGGGACGATCGATCTGGCCTCGGGAACCGTGAAGGTCCGGGTGACCAAGCAATGAGGCTACAGCAGGGCCTTGGCGATAGCATCCGGATCGCGGCAATCGAGCCGGAAATCGATCAGGCGGCATTGGTTGAGCCACGCCGGGAGGAAACGAAGCGGCGAGCTTTGCCGGGAAACGATAGTCCCGATGCGCTTAAGTTCGCGCTCGAACCGTCCGATATCGAACCCGTGGTGGGGACCGATGACCGTTCGTTCGTCGATAGGATTGTAGCGCTCCAGCGCGTCCCTCACTCTGCCGAACAGGGCGGCGAACAGCTCTCCCGTTCCATAGGCGGACTTGCGGCCCTTCAACACGCGCCGGCCAAATTCCTTGAGCAACAGGATCGGCCCGTATTCGATAGGGACCTCGATCAATATCCGGCCACCGGGGGAGAGGCGTTCGGCGGCCATCTGAAAGAACTTGACCCGCTCGGGAAGGGGAAGGTGTTCCAGGACTTCGAACGCGGTGATGAGATCGAACGTGCCCTTGATGTCCTGCGCTCTGCCGACAAGGGTGTGCGGGGTGTCCGGATCGAGGCTGGCGCGGGCTTCCTCGATGTATTGCTGCGGTTCGTACAGAACGGCCTCAACAGGGCCGTGGCGCTCGCAGAAATTGCGATAAACCTCGCCATCCCCGGCTCCGTAGTCGAGCCAGCGTTTGACCGGCTTTTTGCGGATCGCCGCGTTCAGGAGCGTCATGCGCCGAAGGTGCGGAAAGCGCACCAGCAAGTTCGGATGCTGATAGGTGTAGGAAGCGTAAGTCGTCGCCATTTAGACGGTCCTTTTCGTCTACCAGCTCGAGCGGCCAAGGATGACGGCCATCGCGACCACAAGAACCGTGACCGCACCCGCAACCCATATGTGCTCGCGCACAAACCTACGCCAACGGCGGCGGCGCCTTCTTTGCATGGGCGCCTTGTTCGCCCACTGAAGCCCTTACGTCAACGCTCTTTGATGCCCTGTCGCACTGTGATACCCTCGCAGGTATGCGGTTCGTTCACGCCTTCCCCGAATGGCTTTGGGCCTTCCTCGCGAAACGGATCAGAGGCGGTTGCGGGGAACCGGGCTGCACCCGCGTTACTTTGTGTGACGAATGCAAAAACTGGGAGTGCCCTTCCTAGGTACGGTGTCCATGGGACATTCTACCTGGTAAAAAAGCACGGCGAGCCAAGCCACCAGCGCCCCCACCGCGATAACCACGAGAACTATAGACCAACCGTGCTCGCGCAGAAACTCGCGCACGGCACGCCACGCATCGGGTTTATCCGGCTCCATCAGCGGCGCGATACCGCGTGCGCTGCATCGAAGCAAGGTTCGGCAATCCCAATCCAGCAAAGGAGCTACTCTATGACGAAGCCTGTCCACACCGACATCAAGCCCGCGCCGACCCCGACGCCTACTCCCACGCCAACGCCTCACGCATCGCCCAAGCCGGCCAAATGAGCCTGCAAGCCGTCTTTGCCTGTGCCGTAGCCTTTGGCGGTGTAGCTGCTCTTATGGGTAGCCGCACCGCCCTTGCGCTGTTGGCGGGGACGGCGGTTCAGACGGCGCTCGAGCTATTCGGGGCACCGTTTTACCCTTGGCTATGGATGCTCGTGGATCTGTGGGTGATCGGGGCCATCGTCGGCCTTCGGATGAGTGTGTCGGATGCGTTCGTAGTCGCGCTCTTTGTCCCGGCGTGGGCGTTCTACTTCATTGACGGCGACATGGCTTACGCCGGGTCCGTCACGGTCTGCTCGGGGCAATTCCTGTTGGCCTTCCCGTGGCGGAAGGTCGGGAAGCATCTGAAAGCCCTGCATCTCAAGGAAAACCTGTTCGACCACTTCGACCTGAGGGCGAGGCATGAGGCTGTTACATGAACCCTTCGGACGGCTTGTGGGGGACGCTCGTTTACGGGGCCTCCACCGGGGGGAGCCTGAGTGTCGGGCTGGTGTTCCTGCGGTTGCTGTTCGGTCGCCTGGACAGGCGGGAAGCGCATATCGACAGCGCGACGAAGGACCTGATCGAGGGACTGCGACAGGAAATCCTGCGGCTTATCGACCGGGCCGACTACACGGACAAGAAGCTGCGCGAGTGCGAGGAACGGGATGCCCACCGCCACGCCGAATTGAACGAGACGCGCGAGGAATTAAACCACACCAAGGCCGAGCTTTTGAAGGTCCAGCGGCTTTTGCAAGCGGGCGGGGAAATCCGCAACCAAATCCAGACCGGCCTTGCTGCCGAGAAACGACTGCTCGGGAACGGTAAGAAATGAGCGACCCCTTCAACGCCGCCCTAGACGAAGTGCTTGTCCATGAAGGCGGGTTTTCGAACAATCCTGCCGATCCCGGCGGAATGACGAACCTGGGCGTCACCAAGGCCGTATGGGAGCGCTATGTCGGCCATCCGGTAAGCGAATCCGAAATGCGGTCCCTGACGCGCGAGGAAGTCGCCCCGCTCTACCAGCATGACTACTGGCTCGCCTGCGGTTGCGACAAGCTCCCCGGCGGCCTTGCTCTGTGCGTATTCGACTTCGCGGTGAACGCGGGTCAGGGTCGCGCGGTGCGGTTCGTGCAACGCCTCTGCGGGGCCGTACAGGACGGTCAATGTGGCCCGCACACCATCCAGTCGGCGCTGGCGTTCTGCGCGCTCAGGAGCGTTCCTACGGCAATCCAGCGCTATCAGGATATGCGCCGCGACTATTACCGCTCGCTCTCCACGTTCCCCGTGTTCGGCAAGGGCTGGCTGAGGCGGTGTGACGAGGTTCAGGCTGCGGCGGAGAAACTGGCATGACCAAGCCTCCCCGCGATCCCATCGCCCGCATCGAGTTCATGCGGAACCTGCTCTCTCTAATCTGTGATATGCGCCCAACTTCGCCGAAGCTTAATCGCACTGACATTAGATGCGCTGATACCGAACTCAGCGGCAATCGTTTTGTGTCCTCGGCTATCGGCACGAATGGCCCGCACTCGCGCGGCGTCCAACACGGCGTTACAATGCCTTTCGCCACGCGGAGCAACCAGTTTCATCACGCGGCTTCGTGCTTCCCCTTTGAAGCCGCGCCCCCTCGTCATCACGTCTTTGGCGTTATCCTTCGCAGTGCCCCATCTCAGATGAGCCGGATTGCAGCACCGGGGATTATCGCAGGAATGGAGCGCGTGCGCGCCCACAAAAGGAATGGGCTCCACTTCCTGAAGCGCAAGGCGATGGGCTTGATGCGGTCGCCATTTACCCTTGGTGTCTCGAAGCATGAACTGCCCGTATCCGTGGCTATTGAGAGAGGCTGTCCAAAGCCAGCATTCGTCCGGCCCGCGCCGATCAACCTTGCTGTGAAATCGCTCGTCCATCGTTTGTATACCATACCTCTTTGTTGGGGTGAATGCAACGAGATGACAGCATGACGCGGCACGGTGACCCGCTCGCTCGGATTGAGGGGATGCGGAACATCCTCGCGTTTCTGCTTGTGGGCGCCTTCATTGCGGCGCTGCCCGTTTTCACGTTCATCACCATCCCAAAAGAGAACGAGCAGATTATCACGTACATGGTCGGCCAGCTCTCCGGCATGGCCCTGACCGCGCTCGGCTTCTACTTCGTCAACAAGGTCGGCCAGGACGCGATTGACGCGACCAAAAGCGAGAACACCGCAAAAGCGTTCGAGGCGATCACCGCGACGGCCAAGGCCAGCACCGGCACGGGCGAACCCGACGTGACCCTTGAACCCGGCGAAAGCAAGACGATTGCCGCCGAACCGGAAGGAACGACGTGATGCCCCGCTATATAATCCGCGCCAGCAAGCCGCGCGCCTTCTACGTCGAGGATGACGTTTACGACGAACCGATCAGGCCCGAGGTGCCCACGGTCGATGAACACATTGCAACCGACACGGGCTTACTCGATCTGCACGGCAATACGATCTGGCGGACGCCTGATCCGATTGGTTTCGGGCGGAGGGACGGCTGATGCCCCTATGGCTTCTCACCGGCCTAGGAGCCATCAGGAAGGGCCTCGCAGCCGTCTTTGGCGTCATCGTCGCCTATCCGTGGCAAGCGGCCTGTATCGCGCTCCTGTGCCTCTCTGCGTGGTGCTGGCATGGATGGGACGGGGCGAAAGCCGATGTTGCCACATGCGAGGCTGCCCGCAAGGCCGACACCGCCAAATGGAATGCCGAAGTCGCGGCTGCGAAAGCCGCCACGGCAGCAGCCAAGCAAAAAGGAAAGGAGGTGTCCAGTGACACCGAGACTTACCACACGCGCCTTGTCGCGGATACTGGCCGCAAGCGCGATTACGTCGCTGCTCATAGCGTGCCAGCAACACGTCCCGCCGCTCCCGCCAGCGCCGGCAGCAGTGACGATCCCCCCGTTCATGCAGAAGGCCCCGCCGTGCCCGCCGTGGAGGTGCCCGCAAGCGTCATCGACACCTGCGATGCCGACTACACCTATGCCCAGTCAGCCTACCAGCTAGGGCAGGATTTGATAGCCAAGGGGCTTGCTGTCACGCATTGAATGTGGTAGCCGGGGGTTTGCCAATCGGGCAGTCCCTAACCGGTCTCGCTCGGGACGCCTCCCTTCGGGGAAGCGTTTTCCTTTGGGGGCCGCAGCTACCCCCACAACTGCCAAGCACTGATAGCCATAACGGCAAAGAACGCCACTGAAACCAGCAAGCAGTTTGAGTTCTTAGGTAAAGGCTTCTTCCCCATTGATAGGGGTGTAGCTGAGGCTGGTTCCCCGTCAAGGATTCGAACCTCGGTTGGCTGGCTCAAAACCAGCAGTCCTGCCGCTAGACGAACGGGGAGAGGTCATGCGGGCTCCTCCTCGGGAGCGCTAACGCCATTACGCGCTTCGATCTTCCAGTGTTTCACGTGCCGATTGCCTGGTGTGTGCGGGAAACACCGATCGCTATTGAGCGCCAAGCAAATCTTGTTCGTGCAGCCGGGCACGGGACAGTCAGGCCATTCATCGTATGTCATTCCATCTCCTCCCGCTTCACAGCTACAAATTCGTCCATGACCTTCACGGACAAGCCCCAGGATTGAAGCTCTTCCTCTGCGATTTCCTCACCGACGAAAAGGCGATTCAACAAGTGCCAGAGACCCTGCTTGCTTGCAGCGGAATGAAGGTACCTGTTTGGATCAACAGTCAGTTTGAGGTCGGTAAGGTGTTCTAGCTTCATGAGCGCTTCTCAAAGAAGCCAGCATAGCGGCCCATCATAAGAACCCATCCCGGGAAACCGATGCCCGCTGCTAAAATCCCCAGCACGAGAAACTTGGCGGGATATGTTCGCGGGTCAGGCTCCGCGCCGTCCATAAAGGCCATGCCGAAGCCACTGGTCATCACCAACAGAAAGGCGATGGTGACCCAGGACCACCACCACCAATTGGCTAGCCTGAAAAACTGCTCCATCGTCAATCTCCTGCCTGCCTAAGGTGTTCTAGCTTTATCATGGGTGTCCTAGGGGGTTAGGGGCGGTCAGTCCTACGCCCCAGTACTGCCAGTGGCGCGAAGACCGCAACCGGGAGAGGGTTAGGGAACCCGCCGCTCTGGTAGATGTAGAGCAACAGCGCCAACAAGCCGACACACAGAATTACATCGTCGCCGGCCGAGCCTTTCCACGCGCGCCATGCGTTAGGGACACTCGCCCGAAGGGCCGAGACTTCAGGCTCGGGCTCTGCCGAGTGGCCCGGCGGCGTAGCCGCAACGCCCATATTATCCTCCGACATTCACCATCCTCCTTATCACACTATCACTGAGACATCAGGCATTCAGTCGTTCAAGCTGCCAGCGGTCGGTTGAAGAACGTCTCGCCATCGAGCGAATGACCGCCCTTGTCGCTACCGCGTCCACCGACCTGCTTGAAGTTGAACACCCTGCCCAACTCCTCGGACTGGCGCTTTAGATCGCGCGCCCATTCGAGCTGCATCGGTCGCGCTGACTTGCCGCTCTCGCCGCCGACGATAATCCAGTCCGGCGCGTTCTTGTCCAAGATCACTGGGCCAAGCAGCGGCTCGAAACTACCGAACGTGAACAACGGGGACGCGACATTCTTGACGTATGCCAGCTTTATGCGGTCGCGGTCGTATTCTTCCTGGCTAGCCATCGTGGCGCCGATCGCTGCGTTTCCCGGCCAGTCGAGTAAGTTGACCATCTTGTGGACATTGCCGATGCGTTTGGTCAGCAGAAGCCAGACAAGGCGCGGGGTCTCATGGATAAGGTCGAACAACTCGCGGCGCCAGATGACCTCGGCTTCGTTGTCGAACACGTCCGCTAGAGAGGCGCAGAATACGAAAGGGCGCGTCCCGTTGCGCTCGGCAATCCGGTTCCACTTGCGCGGCTGCTGCCAGTTGGATGCGGCTGTCCGCACCCTAGCCTCACCGGCACCCCACTTGGCGCGGCCATAGCGGGTGTCCATCAATTCGGCGGCATAGCAGTTGTCGCAAGCCGGGCTGACTTTGGTGCAGCCAATCCACGGATTAAAGGTGTGGTCGGCCCATTCGATCTTAGTGGTCTCGCCCATGTGGCGTCTCCCTGATGTTTGTGCCCCACATTGCGGTGGATTTTGTGCCGCAATGTGCCGAGCGGTTCCGTTTCGTTCCGAAAGTCGGTTGCGGTGCCAGACCTGAACCCCTAGGAAATCCGCCGTCGGGGAGTAGCGCAGTCTGGTAGCGCATCTGCTTTGGGAGAGTGTGCATTTTGGCTCAATTCCGCCGTTTTTGCAAGGACTGTGGCGCAGAATGTGCCGCAATTGCTTCGGAAACGCGGTCAAAGGCCGTATTGTCGGCATCCGGCTTGATGTGCGCGTAACGCATCGTCATGCTGATGTCGGAATGCCCGAGCGCCTCCTTCACGTCTGCAATGTCGGCGCCGCTCTGGCGCGCCCATGATGCGAATGTGTGGCGCAGATCGTGGAATCGGAAATCGACCAGCTCGGCGGCCTTGACGGCCGCACGCCAGCGCTTCTCGAAATTACGCGTGTCGAACACCCTGCCCTTGCGCTTTGGCATTGTAGAAAGCGCAGCGGCCAGGAGCGGAGTAATTCTGACTTCATGGATTTTGCCGCCCTTCACCGTCATGGCGATCCGCTTGGCCGACAGCCGCACTTGCTGCCAATCCATCGTCAGAATGTTGGCCTTGCGTAGTCCGGTCGTGACCGCGCAGATCAGGATAGGCTTGATGGAGGGGTGCGCTACGTCCAGCAGCGTGCCCCATTGCTCGAATGTCAGGTAGCGCTGGCGCGGAGCGGGCTCGTCACTCTTGAGCTTTTCCCAATGCAGCATCGGGATCGTGACGCTGTGAAACTCGGCGGCGTGGCGCATGGCCGCGCGCAGGATAGTTATCTCGCGATTGACCGAATGAGGCTGTAGCCCCTCCCCTCGCCGCTTGGCGCGGTAGTCCATGATTGAAGCGTTGGTAAGCGACGACAACTTGCGGTCCTTGCCGATCAGCCGGCGGAGGGCAACGAGCTGGTTGAAGATCGTCTTTTGCGACGGCTTGTGCTGCGCGTGATCGTCCCAATAGGCTTCGCACAGCATTTGCACCGTCCATTCCTTCCTGCGCTGTCCGCGCCTTCGTGCTGCTTGCTTGTGGTCGTCCTCGACCTTTAGCGCTTCCCTCTTTCCCGTCTCGCCAGTGCTTCCGCGAAATCGGACACCGTTGACCGTGAAGTCGTATTGCCAGCACGGGGAGCCGGTTCGTCGGTAGAGGGACATAGACGCGCCCTTTCGATGTAATCCTGCAAGTCGGCGGCGCTGTAGCGGATCGCGCCGCGAATCATGATGTAAGGCAATTTCCCCGCCTGACGCTCTTTGCGCAGGGTCCGCGCGCAGACAGCCAGCACGGCGCAGGCTTCCGCCTCGTCCATGAGTCTGTCAAGGCGCGCAGGCGCGTTCATCCCGCGATAGCCGATTGAAGCCCGTAAGGGCGGAGACGCGAAGCAGGCTCCGTGCGCAAGCACGAAAGCGGCGGTGCCGAAGGCAATCGCCCATCCCCTTCCGCCAACCAAGGCATCATGTCTGGCGCTCCCGGTCCACCACATCAGGCGATGGGGATAGAGTGGCGAGAGCGGCGCGGAGCTGATCGGAGACTTCTCGACGCAACCGAGCGCATTCTTCAAGATAGACTTGGTGGGGGTGGCGCTCGCTTCCTTTAATCCATGCTTCGGCGTCGGCTTCCAAATAGACGCAGGCTTGGTTTACGGCGTCGACTATTGCCTCCCCCGGTGATGAGGGCACAACCTGTTCGAAAGTCAGTACGCGGCCTTGCTCCACCGCTTCTTGCTGTGGTCCGCTTTCAACGGATGCTGCATTGGATTGACCTTTGCGGTAGGTGGCTAGTGCGGCGAGGGCATCGCGCGATGATTGCGGGTCGTCGCTTGTTTCGGCGATGTAGATCAGCGCGTCCGCCAGCGCCTCGGCTTGCTCTAGTCGTGTGGCGAACAGGTTTGCTATGAAGCGCGAGAGATCGTGGGTCTCGGCTTCCATGTATTGCAGACCCATGGAATGCTGCCGGGCGTCCGCTCGCTGAACGTACTTGCGGTTCAACGCCGCAAATATCTCCTGCTCGATCAGCTCTCTTGTCTGTGTCATGGGTTTTGATCCTGAGAATCAATGGGATAGGCTTTGGGCGCATCGGCATTGCCGACCGCGCTTTCACCCTTGCGGGCCGAGCCTGCTTCGCGTCTCGTCGGCTTCGCCGTTTCAATCGCTTGCGCGGCCTTAAACAGCGTCTCCATGCATTGCCGCATGATGGCGGACAGGCCCTCCGGCTCCATGGCCTTGAGGTAAGTCGCGCGCTCGCGGCATTCGGCGGCGAGTTCATTGCTCCCGTAAACCGCAACGATACGCCGCGCCTCAACGAGAATGCGGCGATTCTCCGGCGAGCGGAAAAACGTGGGGACACCAAACCAGTCTCGGTAACCGTTGTTCCGTGCCGCAGCGTCCAGCGCCCACGTTGGCGGAAGCGGCGGCGTGTAAGCCGGATCATCCGCGCTAGGGACGGAAGCCCGTAGGGCGGAGACGGCTTGTCCGGCTCCGTTCACGACGGCCCGGTCGGGCTTGCCCGAAGCGCCTTGATCCTGCCGCTTACCCATGACCGAACAGCCTCTGCAAAAACGAAGGCCCTTCCACCATTGGCTGAACAGGTCCAAATCGACGAAGGCGCTCACAAGGGCTCATACTCTGTCTTGGAACAGACCAGGTATCGTGCTTGGGGCGGTTGCGGAGGAATATGGTCATGCCAGAAACTCCGCGAGCAGCTTTTGCTCAACGGCATTGTGCCGGGCTTGCAGTCGGCAAAGCTTGTCCATTTGGTCGCGGGTAAGCTCGCGATCCCGATAGGTGCCTTCGCGGTCGTAGCCGTAGACAATGGCCCGCTCTCCGCCGACGAACGCAACGTCAATGTAATCTTCGCTCATCTCAAGGTCTCTCTCTTACCTATGGGGTGGGGTTTCAGGGGCGTGCCGCTCGGCGTAATACTTGCGAACCCAAGCGGACTCGGGCGTTCCAAAATCGTGGAAGCAGCCAATGCACCGCTCGCTGTTGCTCTTCGCGCCACACCCACCGCAGGGGATTGATTCTTCCGTCACGCCGCTTTCCTTTCCTCAGGGATGGTCAGCCGAATGCCTTGCTCGGCACATTCCCGCTGAACGGTGTCCAGGTAGGCCGACATCTGTTTGACGGTCATTTGGCTGGTAACGGGGTATGTCCGCATCAGCTTGAGCTTCATTTCGTATGTGAGCGGCTTGACGGCCGCGTCGTAAATCTCGCGGAACTCATCGTTCTCAGCTCGCATGATCGGCACGCCGAAATGGAGCTTCCATTCGCAGCGGACTTCCTCTGTGGTCATATCGCCGCGCTGTTCGGAGGCTTCCTGTGCCCATTTGAACTGGAGCGCGTTCTGATCGAGCGAGCGGTCGGCGCCGGGATTCCAGCGGAAGGTCTGCGGCCATTTGAGGGTGCGCCCGAGCTTAACGAACTCGTCGAATTCGGCGAGGCTGCGGATTATTCGGTGGGCCATCAGTCGCACCTCATCAGTCGGTTGTAGGCCCGCTTCACGGCGGCATGGGCTTTCTCGTCGTCGTGGTGGACCTTGCCAGTGCCTGCGGTGTAGTTTGCAGCCCGCATCGCCCGCTCAAGCGCGTTGATGAGCAATTGGCATTCGCGGACATGCGCCGCTGCCCCGCGTTTGATAACGTCGAGTTGAAGCTGTTCTGCTGTGTTCGCCATTACGCCGCCTCCTGCCGCTTGACCCAGGCCACCCCGTTGGGCACCTTGCTTGTCCAGTGCAGCCAATAGGTCGTGACGACATCGCGCCCGTCGAACTCGTACTTGCGCTGGAACTCAGGCCACCCGAGAACATCGGTCTGTTCGGCATGGGCACCGTCGCACATGGGCAGGCTGGCGGGATCTGAAACCTTCGTTCCCATCCCCTTGTCGCCCCACGGATCGAAGTGACAGGCGCGCACCTTTCCGCTGCAAGTGTGCATCGCGGGCGCATGGACACTGAGGAAGCACGGCATCTTGCGCAGCCACGATAGGAACGGCTCGCAACGCTTCCATTCGTCGGCGCGATGCGAGTTCCCATGTCTCGACTTGAAGGCAGATGCAGGCAGCTTCACTGACCGCCACCGGGCGGGTTATTAGCCCGCCCGGCTCCCCGGTTGAACTTGCTGGGACGCCCGACCGGACGCGAGATGCCGAGTTCGCGGGCGAGCCTCAGGATGTAGCTTCTGGACAGGCCAGAGAGGCGCGCAGCCGAGCGCGAGGAATGGCCGGCAAGGTAGGCATCGAGGGCGATGGCCTTGCGGGTCATCGATCAGCCGGCCTGCAAGATGTTCGGCGCTCGGTCGGACGCTTCGAGATCGCGGCGCACTCGCTCGATTACGTGGTCCAAACCTTCGTAGGTCTCGCCGCTTTGAGCCCTGCCGCCATTGCACCAATCCGGGAGAGCGGCGCGCAACTGATCAAGCAGCGGTGCGCCCTTGGCGAGAATGTCGGTCAGGCTGCCAAGATCGCCGACGCCTTCGATGTCGCGCCAGAGGTCGCGGCCCATTGCTTTCAGTTCGGTCTTGTTCTTCGCAGGGCCTTGCGGGAACGGTGCGTCAGCCGACTTTTGGACGACAGTTTCCGGCGCCGCCGAAACCCCGTCGTCATCGTCGCCAACGACGCGCAAGTTCAGGATGCTGATCGTTCCATAGCGCATCCCGTATTTGGTGCTTGAGCCGACAGCCTGAACCGGGTTCTTAGACCCGCTGCTATCGTGCGGAAGGTCGAAATGGGTTTCGTCCTCGTGCCCCGCGATGTGGCTCAGGATCGTGGTGACGCGCACCTTGCCGTCAGGGGACAGACCGTTCTTGAACTTCAGGTCGAAGCCATGTTCGCTGAGGATCGGCATGACCAGCTCGTGCAGGTCCTCAAACCGGGCGAACGGCGTTTCCTGGATGATCTTGTTGTCCTTGCGGATTACGATCATGCCCTTCATGGTGATTTCGGGCAGGTGCGGACGCATGGCGATCTTCGCCTCGGTGAACGCCTGCTTGGCAGCGCGCTCTTGAACGCGCTCTTGCATCGCCAGCAGCCGTTCCATCTTGTCGATATCGACAGAGGGATCGCTAGCCGCCCGGGAGATTACGTCCATGAGGCTCGCGCCGAACTCGACAGGCGCGTTGTCGGAAACTTTGGCTACTGCGGTCATAGCGGGCTTACTCTCTTGTGGGAGGGGGTTGGTTGGAAGGTGTTTCGGGCGCATCGGCTTCGCGATAACTGGTCCAAAAGGCCGCATCGGGCGTTTGCACCGTGAAGGACTGCTGCCCCAAAACTTCGCAAAGCCGCTCAGCGAGCGCATTGGCGGTCGCATAGATTTGCCCCGCTTCAGCCGGGAAGCGTGGGTAATTGATGAGCCCGACGATTACGCCGTCTTCCTCGCCATTGGTGTAGACATAGCTAGTAGGCGTGACGGTGACGCACAGGCCTTCTTTGTCGCAGAACTCGCGGCAGGCCATCTTTGCAACCTTAGCGTCGCCAGCGATAAAGATGCTAACGGCATAAGCGGGACAGGCGTCGTGACGGGGCGCAATCATGCGGCTATATCCTGTTCAGCGAATTGGCAGAGGAAGTCGCACGCGGGCGCGATGGGGTCCTTCGTGGACTGGTCGCGCGGTATTTCGTCGATGAAGGCGCGAATGTTGCGAACCTTGCCAGCCTCATCCTTCTCGCGCCCGACGATGACCAATCGCACGCCTAGTTCGCGAGCCAGTCCAGCGATGCGATAGAACTCGCGCGGGAAGTGCTTGCGAACTAATGCCCAATAGGCTGGGCTTGTAGATTTGACGCAGCCGATGCAGTTATTGTTGTGGAATCCGAGGGTATACATGGCGGGCAGTTCGATGCCTGCTCCCTGGATCATCGCTAAGGTGTTGGCCTTCGTCAGCTTGCGTTCGATCAGCGGGCATCG
>Ga0070659_100000231_pt1 | contig 43452 bp, 44 predicted proteins | sample KBSC23metaG_FD_64666 | JGI IMG/M metagenome (GOLD analysis project Ga0070659, IMG submission 64666) | Corn rhizosphere microbial communities from Kellogg Biological Station, Michigan, USA - KBS C2-3 metaG | ecosystem: Host-associated > Plants > Roots > Rhizosphere > Soil ... | reverse complement strand
AAGATGAAATAGACATTAGTCGTGGTGATATTTTGGTGAATGCCAAATACTTACCTACGGTATCTAAAATGATAGAAGCCGACCTGTGCTGGATGGATACCAAACCAATGGATACCAGTCTGACTTACCTGATACAACACAATAGCAAAACAACACGCTGCAAAATAAGCGATGTACTGCATAAGGTAAACATCAATACACTCGAGAAAGTATCTACAGACAGTTTCAGCCTGAATGATATAGGCCGTATTGTTATCAAAACCGCTGACCCCTTGGCGTTTGACCTTTACCAGGAAAACAAAGCGAACGGTGGCGCCATACTTATTGACAGCCGTACCAACCTTACTGTTGGAGCCTTAATGTTCAGGGCTAACGCCGACTAAGGCTTCCTGTCCTGCTCTTTTTACAAAGCCACAAAACACGCGTTTTGTGGCTTTGTTCATTTACGTGCCTCTCAAACAATTTCAGTTTTCAAACGTATTATATGTTGTAACATTTATTTACAATTAAATTACATGTTATAACATCTATATACTTATATTTGTACTGTAAAAACAAAAACATTTAAAATTAAAAATATCATGGCAACACAAAAATGGGTTTTGGACCCAATGCACTCAGAGATTCATTTTAAAATAAAACACCTGGTTATCTCAACCGTAACAGGTTCGTTTAAACAGTTTGAAGGTACAGCAATAACCGAAGGCGATACATTTGAAGGCGCACAAGTTGATTTTTCATTAGATGTAAATAGCCTTTACACCAACCAGGATCAGCGCGACGGGCACTTAAAGTCAGCTGAGTTTTTTGATGCTGAGACATACCCTAAGATCAGCTTTAAATCAACTTCTTACGTGGGCGATAAACTGACCGGTGATCTGACCATTAAAGACGTAACTAAACCGATAACACTTGATGTGGAGTTTGGTGGTTTGGCAACCGACTTTTACGGCAATGTTAAAGCAGGTTTTGAAGTAACAGGCAAAATTAACCGTAAAGAGTTTGGTTTAACCTGGGATGGCGTAACCGAAGCCGGTGCAATAGTAGTTGGCGAAGATGTGAAATTGATAATGAACGTGCAGTTTGCCAAACAAGCATAATTAACTCTCCTCCATATATATATTTAAAGCCATTCGGTAACGGATGGCTTTTTTATTGCTTAGCTTTGCCAAACACAAGCGATATACTGCTTGTTTAATACCTATGCTAATCAGAATATACCCGGAAAATCCAAACGAAAAAGCCATTGAGCAAGTGGTCGACGTTTTGCGCAAAGGCGGCATCATCATCTATCCTACCGATACGGTTTATGGTATGGGCTGCGATATCACCAATCAAAAAGCCATCGAGGCGATCTGTAAAATACGGCATATTAAACCCGAGAAGGCTAACTTCTCGTTCATATGTTATGACCTGAGCCATATCTCGGATTATATAAAACCCATTGATAACGAAACTTTCAGGCTGTTAAAGAAAGCACTGCCTGGCCCTTTTACCTTTATTTTTAAGGCCAGCGCCAACGTGCCCAAGCTGTTAAGTTCCAACAAAAAAACCGTCGGCATCCGTGTGCCCGATAATAACATCGCCCGTTGTATCGTAAAAATGCTGGGCAACCCTATCCTATCCACCTCTATCCACGATGATGACGAGATCATGGAATACTCCACCGACCCGGAACTCATCCATGAAAAATACGAAGACCTGGTTGACCTGGTAATTGATGGCGGCTACGGCGATACCACACCCTCAACCGTTGTGGATTGTACCGAAGGTGATTTTGAGATCATTCGTGAGGGTAAGGGTGAGTTGGAGTTGTATTTGTAGAATAGAATCAAGATACAAGAATCACGAATCAAGACTTCTTGATTTAAAGAATGCTGAAGTTAATACTATTGCCAGGATTCCACCTGAAATAGCGGTTACCAGTATATTCCAATATTGATGGATGCTCAATCCGAATACCACTCGTATCGCTATAATTGATAAAGTAACTCCAATTATCATGAGCCAATAAGGCCATATGATAGCCAGTTTCGATATCAGATGCTTCGGCATTTGATAAATAGCTGCCAAGATCACAACACCACCTATCAATGTACTGCAATGTTGTACCAGTTTATACAAAGGTATTTCGATGCCAAACAAGCTTATCGGTTTAACCATATTCCACATCACAACAAAATACCCGTTAATATGCGTAAAGCTATCCCAAAACAAATGCGACGCGCTACCGACCAATATGGATAAGATTATGATCGGGCTATTTTTAATGAAATGCCTATTCCAATCTAAAGTATTGTATTGCTCAAAGCGTGATCTCAAGGTTTTAGGGAGATGTGAAATGAATGTATCTCTCACAACATCGTGGTAAACAAAAGTAAGCAGTAGTGCAATAGGTAGATCAAACCAAAACAAGCCTGTCCAGGTATGGCTATAAACACTATACACCTTCATCCTGGCAAAATATTCAAAATCAGGTGCGACACTGCCAATAACCAATCCAGTTAGCGATACCCAGCGTGTGGGCAGGTAATTAAGCGGTAATACAATTGCCGGATGTGAGAAGGTTAATGGCATGCTATTTCAACAAAGCATCCTTCTCCTTAGCGAAAACATTATAAACTAACTGATCCAGTTTGGCCGGTATAAACTTGCTTAGCAAAACGGTCAGCTTACCTTGCCCCGTCATAATTAAGGTGCGTTTACGTGCAGCTACGCCATCAACAATGATCCTGGCTACCTCTTCGCTCGACATCAGTTTACCCTCGTCCATATGTGTTTCGCCCTGCTGTGTGCCGTCTTTAGCCAAAGCTGTATTGCGGATGTTGGAGTTAGTAAAGCCCGGGCAGGCGGTTAAAACATGTACACCTGTTTTCAGGTTTTCAATACGCAGCGAATCCAGAAAGCCGTTCATCGCGAATTTAGAGGCCGAATAGCCCGTACGGCCCGGCAAACCTTTGTACCCTGCAACCGATGATACACCCACTACGCTGCCTTTGGTTTTCAACAGCTCGGGCATAGCGTATTTGGTGCAGTAAACCGTGCCCCAAAAATTGATATCCATAATCTGCTTTAAAACCTTCAGGTCAACATCTTTAAACAGGGCACGCATGGATATGCCGGCATTGTTCACCAATACATCTATCCGTTTAAACGACTGAATGGCCTGTGCTATCATCAGCTTGCAATCCTCTTCGTGCGACACATCGCAAGCTATAGCTACGGCACGTATACCAAATTTTTTTTCAAGTGATTGCGCTATCTCGCATAAAGTAATGTACTGCCTTGCCGCCAACACCAGATTGGCACCTTTACTCGCAAATTCATGGGCAAGCGCTTTCCCTATACCCGATGATGCACCGGTTATTACTACAACTTTATCTTTAAAGATCATACTGATGGCGTTTCTAATTTGTGCATTGCTGCAAACCGCGATGTGGCAGGTTTTACAAAATACTTCGCGGCAAATATAAACATGGCGCCATAAAAGTTAGAAATATACTTCCAGCTAAATTTATTGAGGCTTACCCCTCTGTAGTGGATAATGTAAGTTTTTGGGAAATAGTAATTACGGAAGCCTGCCAGCCTGATGCGGTATGACAGGTCGATATCTTCTCCGTACATAAAAAAGCGCTCATCCAGCAGCCCTGTTGTTGCCAGCACGCTGCGGCGGATAAGCATAAAGGCCGCGCTGATGACGTCGATCTCGGTGGCCTCAAACTCTTCTATCCAATCGGCATGAAAACGATTGATGAGCCTTGATTTAGGAAACAGCTTATACAAACCTGTCATCTTGAAAAATAATGCCCAATGTGCGGGTAAACCACGCCTGGATTCGGGAAGAAATTGCCCATCGCCATTTAACATGCGCACACTTAAACCACCTGCCTGGGTTTGCGCGTCCATATAGGCGATCGTTTTTGTAAGCGTATCTTCGTTTGTAAGCGTATCGGGGTGTAAAAGCAGTACATATTCGCCCTGGGCTATCTTTAGGGCCTGGTTACTGGCTTTTGACAGTCCTTCGTTATGTTCATTCTCAATAAAGGTAACCTGTGGAAAGCGGTTTTTTATGATGGGTACCGAAAAATCTGTCGAACCATTATCTACCACAAATACCTCGTGCTCAATACCCGCAGTGGCCTTTTGCAGCGAGCCAAGGGCGCGCTTCAGCACTTCGCGGTTGTTGTGGTTTACAATAATGATAGAAAGTTTCATATAACTATTTTGCCATTGCATTATCGTATGGCACCCGGGTAGTAATGGAACGGCCTAAAGTTATTTCGTCCACATACTCCAGTTCTCCACCAAAAGCTATGCCACGGGCTATAGTTGATATGATAATATTGAAATCTTTTAATCTTTTGTGTAAATAAAATATGGTAGTGTCGCCTTCCATCGTGGTACTGAGGGCAAATATAACTTCCTTAACCTCACCGGCTTTCAATCGCTCAATTAACGACTCTACTTCCAGGTCGGCCGGGCCTATACCGTCCATTGGAGAGATCAGTGCGCCCAAAACATGATACAGTCCGTTGTACTGGCTGGTGTTTTCAATAGCCATTACGTCGCGTGTATCCTCTACAACGCATACCAGTGAGCGGTCGCGCTTAGGGGCCGAGCATATCTCGCACACCGGCATATCCGATATATTATGGCAAACGCTGCAAAACTGTATCTCGTTACGCAGCTTACTTATCGATGCGCTAAAGCGCTCTACCTCATCCTTATCCTGGTTCAGTAAATGCAGCACCAGCCGCAAAGCTGTTTTCTGACCCACACCCGGCAATTTAGAAAACTCGGACACTGCCGCTTCGAGCAACTTTGATGAAAAGTTCATGGAACGAATTTAACACTTTTTTTTAGTCCATAGTCAATGGCCCATAGTCCATAGATAAAATCTAATCATTATTATTGTATTTCTATGGACCATCGACTATGGTCTATCGACTAAAAACAAAAAACATGTCACCAGCCGTACTACTTTCTTTCATCATTGGTTACTTCCTGGTTTTGATTGTGATATCATTCCTTACCTCGCGCAAATCATCCGATAACGATACCTTCTTTGTGGCCAATCGCAACTCCAAATGGTATTTGGTGGCTTTTGGTATGATAGGTACCGCTTTAAGCGGGGTTACGTTTATCTCCGTTCCCGGCAAGGTGGGCGCTCCAACCGGGGACCAGTTTGCTTATTTTCAGTTTGTGCTGGGTAACGCCGCTGGCTTTATCGTTGTGGCCTTAGTGCTGCTGCCTTTGTATTACCGGTTGAGGCTCACCTCGATATACGGATATATTGAACAGGCTTTGGGTACCTGGAGCTACAAAACCGCGGCTGGGATATTTCTCATCAGTAGGGTAATTGGTTCCGCGTTCAGGCTGTACCTGGTTGTTATCGTTTTACAAAAGTTTATTTTCGATAGTTATCACATCCCTTTCGCGGTAACGGTGCTGATATGTTTGGTGCTCATATGGTCGTACACGTACAAAGGCGGGCTTAAAACCATCATTATTACCGATAGCCTGCAAACCCTGTTCCTGGTATCATCGGTGTTCCTGTCCATCTATTTCATCTGCCGCAGCTTAAACTACAACGTATTTGAGGCTGCCGACGCGATAAAGAACAGCAGCTACTCCAAAATATTCTTCCTGAACGATTTTGTAAGCAGCAAGTTTCACCTGGGTAAACAGTTCCTGGGCGGTTTGTTTATCACGATATGCGTTGTAGGATTAGACCAGGACCTGATGCAGAAAAACCTGAGCTGCAAAAACATCGGCGAAGCGCAGAAGAACATGTTCAGCTTTACGTTTGTGTTTGTGCTCATCAATATCTTTTTCCTGAGCGTGGGCGCTTTGCTATATATCTACGCGGCAAAAAATGGCGTTGTAGTGGCTAAAACCGACTACCTCTATCCTACCATCGCCTTAAATTACCTTGGTTTAATACCTGCAGTAGTATTTATGCTGGGATTAACCGCTGCCACATTCGCCACCACCGACTCGGCCTTAACCGCCTTAACCACATCCTTTTGTGTCGATTTCCTCAACTTTAATAAAAGCGAGAACATTAACAGTAAAAAAATGGTAAAAGCCCGGCATATTGTGCATATTGCCTTTTCGGGATTGATGTTCTTAGTGATCGTTATCTTTAACCAGATCAATAACGATGCGGTTATTACCGCCATTTTCAAGGTAGCATCCTATACCTATGGCCCATTGCTGGGTTTATACTGCTTCGGCCTGTTTGTGAGCAAAAGGCAGGTTGCCGATAAACTGGTGCCCTTTATCTGTTTAATATCACCTGCGGTATGTTATTATTTAAGCGCCAACTCTAAAACATTAATGGGCGGTTATGTATTTGATAATGAACTGATCATTGTGAATGGATTGATCACCTTTGTTGGATTGTGGATCACGAGCAAGAAGAAGGTTCATAGTTGATGGTTCATAGTTCATAGTAAAAGCTTTTTTTGCGAATCTTCACCATGAACAAACTATTAAACACCATGAACCATGATCTATGAACCATGAACTAAAAAACCATATATTTGTTCCCTTTAATAAAGAATATGACTGGCGAAGAAAAAATAAGACAAGCTTTTGAAAATAAAAACTGGCAGGAAATTAAGGTTACCGACAGCTGGCAGATATTCAAAATAATGGCCGAATTTGTTGACGGATTTGAAAAAATGGCCAAAATAGGCCCCTGCGTTTCTATATTCGGTTCGGCACGTACCAAAAGAGATAACCCCTACTACCAAACATCAGAAGATTGCGCGCGATTGTTAACCGAGCGCGGTTACGGCGTAATATCGGGCGGAGGCCCGGGCATTATGGAAGCAGCCAACAAAGGCGCTTACGAAGCCGGCGGTAAATCGGTAGGTTTAAATATTGAATTACCATTTGAGCAATTCCATAACCCCTACATCGATCGCGATAAGCTGATGGAGTTCGATTACTTTTTTGTGCGCAAGGTAATGTTCATGAAATATTCGCAGGGCTTTATCATCCTTCCGGGCGGTTTTGGCACCATGGATGAGTCTTTCGAGGCCATTACCCTGATACAAACCGGTAAAATAGCCCGTTTCCCGATAGTTTTTGTTGGGACGGAATACTGGGGCGGCCTGTTTAAATGGGTAGAAGAAACCATGCTGCACGGCGAACACAACATCAGCGCGGATGACCTGAACCTGTACCGTTTGGTTGATACCGCCGAAGAAGCCGTTGAGCATATCTTCCGTTTCTACGACAAGTATGTATTAAAACCGAATTTTTAAAAAAACTGTACTACATATGGAGCCTCCTGTGTACAGGGGGCTTTTTTTGTTAACAATAACAACATCTATCACCTATTCTTATTATTTTGCGACAATGGAACCTACGTCAAAACCCAAAGCTCAGGCCGCATTAGGATTTATATTTTTAACGCTGTTAATTGATATTATAGGCTTTGGCGTAATTATACCCGTTCTACCAGATTTGATACGCCACCTGCTGCATAGTGATATCAGGGTGGCCGCAACCTACGGTAAGTATTTAATGGTAGCCTACGCCCTGATGCAGTTTTTGTTTGCCCCGGTGATAGGCGCTCTGAGTGACCGCTTTGGCCGCCGCCCGGTTTTACTGGCATCGTTGTTTGGTTTTGGTATTGATTATTTGTTTTTGGCCTTTGCGCCAACTATATGGTGGTTGTTTGTAGGGCGCATTATAGCAGGCATAACCGGGGCCAGCTTTACCACGGCTACCGCCTACATTGCCGATATAAGTACCGCCGAAAACCGCACAAAGAACTTTGGCATGGTTGGGGCCGCGTTCGGCATTGGTTTTATTGTAGGACCAAGCCTTGGTGGTGTATTGGGCCATATAGGCTTGCGCATTCCATTTTACGTATCGGCAGGGCTTGCGCTGTTAAATGCTTTGTATGGCTTTTTCATCCTGCCCGAATCATTACCTGCCGACAAACGCCGGCCTTTCGAGATCAAAAGAGCCAACCCGGTAGGTTCATTGATGCAGCTGGCAAAATACCCTTCTGTACTGGGCCTCACGGCTTCATTCTTTTTGATCTATGTAGCCGCGCAATCTGTACAAAGTACCTGGAACTATTTTACCATTTACCGCTTTAACTGGAGCGAGCAAATGATAGGCTGGTCTTTAGGCTGTATTGGTTTGCTGGTGGGGCTTGTTCAGGGTTTGCTTACACGGGTTGCTATCCCTAAATTGGGTAACCAGCGCAGTGTGATCATCGGTTTGCTGATGTATACCGTGGGCCTGGTATTGTTCTCGTTCGCCGGGGCAACCTGGATGATGTTCGTATTTTCCATACCTTATTGCTTAGGCGGTATAGCCGGACCGGCGCTGCAAAGCATCATTACATCAGAAGTTGCGCAAAACCAGCAGGGAGAGCTACAGGGGGGCCTAACCAGCCTGATGAGCGTAGCATCGGTGGTGGGCCCGCTTGTGATGCCTACGCTGTTTGTGTACTTCACCTCGCCCGGCGCGCCCATATTTTTCCCTGGTGCCCCATTTATGATGGGGGCCGTTTGTATGCTGCTTAGCGCGATATTGGCGATACGTAACTTTAAGAGAGAAAAGATCAAAGCCGAAAGCATAACGCCAAGTGATACCGCTATCTGATTATACGCTGTAAGGTGTGTAAAACTTTCCCGTCTAACAATTAATTAAGAAAACATCTTATCAGTACCTTCGTTGCCCCTATTTTTCAGTACCATATCATCATGAAGCGCATTTACACCAAGTACAAACCCCATTACCGCGATAACCTTACACTGGCTATCCCTGTGGTGATATCGCAGGTGGGGCACATGGTAGTGCAACTGTCGGATAGTATGATCGTTGGGCATTGGGCCGGCACTATTCCGCTTGCGGCGGTATCATTAGCAAACGGTGTGTTTATTATTATACTGGTTACCGGGCTGGGCTTTTCGTACGCCATTACCCCGCTTGTGGCCCAGGAAAGCGCCAAACAAGATCAAAATGAATGCGGGCGCCTGCTCATCAACAGCCTGCTTATCAATATCATTACGGGTATTTTGTTGTTTTCGCTGGTATATTTTGGATCCAGGTACATGCTCGATCATTTGGGACAATCGCCATTGGTGGTTGAGCAGGCCAAACTATTTTTGCCGCTGCTGGCTATATCCATTATCCCTCTAATGATATTTAACACTTTCAAGCAGTTTGCCGAGGGCCTTGGCTTTACCAAACAAGCCATGAAGGTTTCCATTTGGGGTAACCTGGTAAATATTTGCCTGGGCATCACCTTTGTGAAGGGACTTTTTGGCATTGCGCCGATGGGCATACGCGGTGTGGGTTACAGTACGCTGATAGACCGCTGCCTGATGGCCATCGTCATGTCGGTATACGTTTTGCGGTCAGAAAGATTCAGAAAATACCTCACCGACTTTAGCACCCAAAGCATCGACCGTGTCCGTAGCTGGAAACTACTCAAAATGGGCGCACCTGTTGCCATGCAATATACTTTTGAGGTAAGCGCCTTTGCCGGAGCCAATTTTATTATCGGCTCTATAAGTCCCGTACAGCAGGCGGCCCACCAGGTAGCGCTCACCCTGGCATCATGCACCTATATGATGGCGATGGGGGTATCCGCGGCGGCGGCCATAAAATCGGGCAATAACTTTGGTGTGAAGAATTTTACGGGGCTGCGCGCGTCGGCCATATCAAGTTACCACATTGTACTGGTGCTGATGTGCATCACTGCGCTGCTATTTACCTTTTGCAATAACCTTTTGCCCTACCTGTTTACCACAGATAAAGCCGTTATAGTATTTGCTGCACAGCTACTTATACTCGCGGCTTTCTTTCAATTGTTCGACGGCACACAGGTAGTTGGTTTAGGCATACTACGCGGCATGGGCGATGTTAAGGTACCTACCGTTATTACATTTCTGGCCTATTGGGTTGTTGGTATCCCTGTAGGTTATTGGTGCGGGGTACACCTGCACCTGGGTGCTATGGGTGTTTGGTATGGGCTGGTGCTAGGCTTAATGGTGGCTTCGATACTGTTGTTTGTGAGGTTTAATGCTTTGAGTAAAAGACACTCTTTGATGTAAGATGGAAAAGGTAAGATGGAAGATGTAAAAACCGATCAAGCCACATCTTCCATTTTACGTCTTCCGTCAAAAATACACATCCATAGCCGCCCGATACGTATTCACATGGGCATCTACAATATCTTTTACATGTGTTGAGTAACCACCGCCCATACTTACCTGTACCGGAATGTTGTTTGCCTTGCACTGCTCAAAAACAAACCTGTCGCGGGCTTTGCAGGCTTCCTTGCTGAGTTTGAGGCGACCGAGTTTATCGGTAGCCAATACATCAACCCCGGCGAGGTAGAATATAAAATCAGGCTTTTCGCGGGTGATGAGTTTGGGCAGCGTACCTTTCAGCACTTCAAGGTAAGCTTCATCTTCGATACCATCGGGAAGTGGTACATCCAGGCTTGAGCGTTCTTTCCTTACCGGGAAATTATGTTCGCCATGCATCGAAAAGGTGAATACCCTGTCCTCATGTTCAAATATTTCGGCGGTGCCGTTACCCTGGTGTACATCTAAATCAATAATTAAAATAGATGCTGCTAATTTATTTGATAACAAATAGTTAGCTGCAATCGCCTGGTCGTTCAGCAAGCAAAAACCTTCGCCCCAGTTACTGCCGGCATGGTGTGTGCCGCCGGCGGCATTAAAAGCTATTTTATTTTGAAAAGCGTAATGGCAGCCGTCGATAGTTCCTTTGGCAATGCGCCTTGAACGCTCCACCAACCGGGCCGATAAGGGAAAGCCGATGCGTCGTATTTCTTTGGGAGGCAGGGTAAGGTCACGCAATTGATGCCAGTAGGTTTCATCATGGGTGAGCAGGATGATCTCTTCATCCACCATATCGGGCGAGAACAGATTTTCGGGTGTGATGATACCTTCGTGCAGCAACTGCTGGGGTATCAGCTCATACTTCAACATCGGGAAACGGTGCCCTTCGGGTAAGGGGTGCGCGTATATAGGGTCGAATGCGATTTTAAGCATGTACCTGTAAATTTTTATTTTAATATCGAATAACGAATATTGAATGTCGAATATCGAAGGAGCTCTATTCGTAATGCAATCATTCGCTCATCCAAATCATTACTTCATCATTCAATATTCAATATTCAGCATTCAATATTCGATATTCGATATTTATTTCTTTTTAGCAAAAGGACTATCCTTCACGTAAAACCGATACGGCAGCAGGGCATCTTCCTTCGCATAATCCACGCCAATACGCGGCGCGGCCACAATTTCTTCGTCGGTAAAAGAAAGCCCCCTGTCCTCTATCCATATTGCATCGCCGCTAAGGCTATTGGCGTTCATCTGGCGCGATATTCCCAGGGCTTTGGCTACACTACCCGGTCCGTTGGTAATGGCGGGCTTAAACACGCTTAAATTGCGTCGGGCCATCATTACATCGATGCCGTCGGTTGGAACAATGCCGCGAATGAGCACTGCGTGCGGCTCACCTTCTACCGAAGTAACCACATTAAACATCTCGTGGATGCCGTAGCACAGGTACACATAAGCAATGCCACCCTGCATATACATGGTTTTGGTGCGGTTGGTTTGCCGGTTGCCATAGGCATGCGACGCTTTATCTACAATGCCATTGTAAGCCTCTGCTTCAACAATATAACCACCGGTAATTATACCATCAATACAGGTGAACAAATACTTTCCCAGCAGGTTACGGGTAATGCTCAGCACATCGTTATGGGTATAAAATTCTAAAGGGAGCTTCATTTACTTAATATATCTCTTACTATCGGACTGATCTCTTTTGCCCGGTTAAACACCATCATATGGTCGCCGCCTTTTATAACAACGGCATCCTTTATTCGTTTGTAGTCGAACACTTTATCGGCATCACCTATTAAATGCGTAATATTAGGCGGGGCAACGACATTATCCCAGTTCAGGCTCGCACCTATCGACCATTTTAAAAACACAGGCGATGTATTTTGGAGCATCGAGTAAAACAGATCGGCGTGAATGCCTGCCATTTTACCCATTACAGGCTTAAACCACCAGCCTATCGAACGTATAAATTCAGCGCTTAACCATTTATAAATGGGCAGGGCTATAAAAACACCATAATACCATGGCGCTTCGGCGCGACATTTGATGCTGGAAATAAGGATAACATACTTTAATTCAACCTGTTTAGCTATCTCGGTAGCCATCATCCCGCCAAGGGAGACACCAATAACGCTATCGCCTGCTTTGATGCTGAACTGTTGAATGAGCTTTGCGGCATAATCAGCCAGTGTATCATGCAGTTGGGGTTCTATCCAGGTAACGGGAATGGCATCGTATCCCGATAGATCGAGGTTGCGGAACAACCGTTCATCGGCACCCATGCCGGATATTAAAAACACCTTAGGCATTACCAGTTAATGAGCTTTACTATCTCTTCGAGGTATTTGGCATCGATATCATCAAACTGATCCAACACTTCGCTATCCACATCCAACACGCCCATTACCTGATCATTATGGAACAATGGCACTACGATTTCCGACCGGGAAAGCGAACTGCAGGCGATATGCCCCGGGAAAGCTTCTACATCGGGCACCACCAAAGTTTTGGCCTGCGCCCATGATGAGCCGCAAACGCCTCTCCCCTTAGCAATGCGCGTACAAGCCACCGGCCCCTGGAATGGGCCGAGCACCAGTTCATCCTGCTTTACCAAATAAAAACCTACCCAAAGCCAGCCGAACTGCTCTTTTAGCGCCGCGACGATATTGGCCAGGTTAGCAACCAGATCCGGTTCGCCATCTAACAATGCCTTTATTTGCGGGATAAGTGAGGTGTATTGCTCTGCTTTGCTTGCGGAGCGGATGATGGTTAAGTCGTCTGCCATGCAGGCAAAGTTATGAAATGTATGGTTGCAGGCTTGTTATCGTAAAGTAAAAACTATGCAGACCATCGTATGAATATCACATTTAATCTTTTATTTCGCTTTGATGATCGTCAGCCTTACCATAGTTCGTTACCGGAAAGCCATGATACCCTTTGCTTTATTGGCCATGGCGATACACCGCTGGCCGATGATGCTGCGTCAAGGCTGCTCCTTTTGGAAGTTACTGGGCTGTGGGCATAACGGCACCTTCGATCTGCAGCCTGACTGGCAGCAATGGGGCCTTTTAGCCGTTTGGGATGAGCGGGAAGACTTTGACCGGTTTTACCAAAAGTCGTTTGTGAGTAAATGGTGGACCACCTATGCCCGCGAAAGTTGGACCATATTATGCCAGCCATTGCAAAGCCACGGTAAATGGGATGGTAAAGAACCTTTTGGCAAACCGAACATTGAAAATTACACCGGCCCGGTTGCGGTGCTTACCCGCGCCACCATCCGTCTGAACAAACTGAAGAACTTTTGGAGCAATGTTGATGAAGTAGCCAATATAATGGCAGCCGCGCCTGGCTATATTACTTCGGTGGGGATTGGTGAAGCGCCGGTTTACCGGCAGGCCACCTTCTCGGTTTGGGAGAGTGTTGACGCTGTAAAGAACTTTGCCTACAACACCCCGCAACATACCGAAGTGATCAGAAAAACACGCCAGGAAAACTGGTATAGCGAAGAGCTTTTCGCACGCTTTAAAATAATAGAAACATGGGGTACTTTGAACGGAATAAACCCGGTTCAGGACCTGCCTAAATAACCCTATTTTTACACTATGAGAATTGTAGCCGAACTACCCAATCCTGATTTTAAAATTACCATTATGAGCATGAACGCAAAGTTCATCATCAAACTGGAGCAAGGCTCACTGGAGCAAATTTACAAGGTGCCGGAAATGGATCTGACCGACGGCGTGAACAGTGTTTTTGAACTGCTGGATGAGGCGTTTTTAAAGACCGTTTCGGCACGTTTTTTAGAAATGCGCAAGGATTGGAAGGATACTTACTTCAGATACAATTACTGATTTACCTCAACTACGTAATTATCTAAATATCAATAAGTTAATTAAATCAATTTATTTAAACAGAATTTTATTTGGTGATTATAGCCTGATTTGGACTGAAATTCAAGTTTAGCTACAATTTAGTTTTAATTAGACTATATAAGTTATTGTAAATTAATTAGTTATACACACTAACAAAATTATATTTTGCGAGGTTAAATAGATGCAAATAGTGTTAATTAAGCCTTTTTAGTGGTGAAACCGTTTTTTAAATATAGCATTTTTTGCTCGAGAAATGCAAGCTTTTTGAGCATTGTTTTTTTTGCGAGAAGACACTAAGACGGAAGGATTTGCATGTGGTTTAACCCCTACTCTACTTAAATATAACGGGTGTCATCCTGAGCTTGTCGAACGGTTTGTGTAGTAAAAGTTAGGGATATCACGGTGCTAAGTGTCGTGCTTCGACAAGCTCAGCATGACACCGTCCTACCCTTCTGATGGGATGCCGAAACAAGTTTGGCATGACTTGATTTTTTCAGGTTTAAACTGCCAGTAGATCGCAATACCAAAAGCCCGAAATGGTACTTGCCGGGGCAGACGAATTACAGGTATCGTCGGCGGTTTTTGGGGCGGCATATTCTTTGAAAACCTTCTCCCCTGTTTGGTATAAAATGGGCGATGAAAAGATGGGCCCCTTAAAAGCAAAGGTGTGAAACTCGCCGTTCTCTCCGCACACATCTACTTCGGGTGGCAGGGCGTTTATCAACTCATGCGTGATCTCTTTACCTACAAAATCGCCGAGCCATGCCTGGGTACAGGCGATGACGGTGCCGAAGCCCAGATCGATAAACTCATTGATCAGTTCGTGGCTGTCGCGCTTCCATAGCGGGTATATGCCCGTCATGCCGGCTTCGGCCAAACGGTCGTCGCGGTACTTTTTAAGGTCCTCCAGGAAGATATCACCGAAGATGGCATGGGTTATCCCCTCCTTGCGGAATTTTGCCATGTGCAGGCGCATGGTATCGTCATACTCTTTCATTCCGGGCATTTCGGGCAGGCGGATCTGGTATAAAGGGATACCAATGCGTTCGGCCTGTAAAAGCAGCAATTCTTCGCGTACGCCATGCATGGATACCCGGTTTACGGCATCATTCACCGAGGTAACCAGGTACTTTATTTCGATGTCGGGGTTTTGAAGGCAATGGTACAGGGCCAGCGAACTATCCTTGCCGCCGCTCCAGTTGAAAATGCATTTTTTCAATGATTGAATAATTGATTGAAATATTCGTGTTAGGGGACATCAAAGTCGCGGCCGCAGTTAAAACAGTGCCATTCGGGGTCATCGCCCAGCGGGATGCTTTTAAACAGCGAATCCATAGTGCGGGTTAGCCAATTGGCGTCTTTGGCAACCGATAGTTTGCTACGTACATTATTTGAGCCGCAATAAGGGCAGATAACCACAGTATCTTCATCAGTAATAGGCTCTACGGGCAATTCAGCATCCTCAGCAAGTATAGCTTCGGCCTTTTCCACATCGCGCTGAAATACCCGCAGTTTTATACCTCCGGCTGCATTGCTGTACACCGGGTAAACGCTCATCATATTATCATCAACCGTGCAGGGAATGCCGTTTTCTTCCAGCCTGGTGCGAATAATATGCGCCAGCATCGGATCATAATAAGTACGGAGGACAACTATTTGCTCTTCTTCCATGTGATCTTTTTTATTCCCCCTTTAGGGGGTTAGGGGGCTAATCTACCTTTTTTAATGAGCCAATGCCCGATTTGTTATTGCTGATAGTTTTAGGATTACCGCGGTACTCAATATCCGAAGCGCCGCTGCTGTTCACGCTCAGGTCGTTCAGTACGTTGATTTTAATATTGGTGGCGCCGCTGCTTTCGATGCGGTATTGGCCCACAACAAAATTAAGCGCGTCAACCTGGCCCGAGCCGCTTAAATTCATTTTATGCGATACGGCTTGTCCCGTTAAGGTAAGGTCGGTTAAACCGCTGCCGGCTGTGCTAACGTTATCGGCATTCAGGTCCATGTTTGCTTTGGTTGAACCCGAAAAATCAAATGCCATGTCTTTGGTGGTGATCTTACCATCAGATGCCAGTTTAACTGTACCGGATGTTTTAATTGACGATAGGCTTTTTGTACTGATACTTACGCTCACCTGGCCCGAAGGGCAAACACCATCTTCTGTTTTTATTTCCAGTTCATCGCCGCTGATATTGGTTTTTATTTCCTTCATCAGGTTATCATCACCTGTTACCTTTATAGATGCCACGCTATCCTGCTTAACAGTTACATTAAACGGCCCAGAAACGGTGATCTTTGAAAAAACGCCGGCATTACGTGTTTCTGTACTAAGCTTGCCCGAGCCTTTTTCGCAAGCCATATGGCAGGATGAAAAAATGGTTATGGCTGTAAAGGAGGCTATAATGAACGCTGATAAGTAAGTTATTTTCATGGTACGTAAATGATGCATAAAGATATAAACAATTACAGTAAGAATAGTTTCATCACAAATAGTAATGCTCGCCGTCGCTTTTAATTTTGCCGGCATCAAGCAGCATCCTGATAACTGTTATCCGCTCCTTCTCGTTTCCGGCGGTTAATGAGCGCACCAGCATATCAAGGTTCATCCTATCCATACTCAGGGCGTTGGCAATTTCATCGGTGATCAGGTCGGCGGTATCAAAGCGGTTCTCTTTGCGTTTCTCATCCAAACAAACATCGCATATACCGCATTTGTGGGCATTATGCTCATCAAAATAGGCTAATAGCAGCTGGCTTCGGCATTGGCGTGCTTCGGCATAATGAAACATGGCCTCCATTTTTTGTTTAAATACCTGCTTACGCTGATCCAGGTATCGCTTATCTATCAACACATCCTTTATGTTGAGGCGTTCGGTTAAAAAGGTAACCTGCGGCTTATCCGTTTGTGGCAGGTAATACAGCACCTCCATTTGCTGCAACTGGTTTAACCCTTCTATTACTTGCTGTACACTGGTATTCAGGCGCTTTGCCAGGTCGAACTCGCGGATGCTGACATAACTCTCGAATGCGCCGGCGTATGATCGCAACAGCGTTTTCACAAAATTATCCCATCCCCGGTTTTGTATCTGGAAGTTGTATAACTCCTCATTCATTACGCTGAAGCGGAAACGTGATGGCAGGAAACCACTTTCGGTGAACGAAACTAACTCGCTGCGTTCTAAAAACTTAAGCGCGTTGAGTGTTTTTATAGGATCGGATTGAAATTTGGCGCAAAAGCTGCCGATATCCAGGTCGAAATTAATACCCGCGCCGGCACCGTAAGCAAGCTGATAATAGTTGCCCAGGTTATGGTACACCTTTTTTATCTCGTCGACCGATGGGAAGCTCATTTCGAACTTTTTGGTGAGTTTGTGACGGTCGCCTGCATTGTACAGCAATACCGCGAAGGCCTTTTGCTCATCGCGACCGGCACGACCGGCTTCCTGGTAATAGGCTTCCAGGCTTTCGGGAATGTCTTTATGGATCACAAAGCGTACGTCGGGCTTGTCAATACCCATCCCAAAGGCATTTGTAGCTACAATAATGCGTGTGCGGCCGCTTTTCCAATCTTCCTGCTTGCGAGATCGTTGCGCGGCTTCTAAGCCCGCGTGGTAATAATCGGCAGAGTAGCCTTCCTGGTTTAATATATTCGCTATTTCGACAGTTTCCTTACGGCTACGCACGTAAATAATGCCGGTGCCTTTTACCCCGTTCACTATATCCAGCATTTTTTGCTGCTTGTTTTCCTGTTGTTGCACCACGTAGGCCACGTTTTTACGCTCAAAGCTTTTTTGAAATACGTTGATCTCTTTAAAATTCAGCTTTTGCTGGATATCGTCCCGAACGTCGGCGGTGGCTGTGGCGGTTAGGGCCAGTACAGGTACATCGGGATGCAGTTCGCGCAGGTCGGCCAGGTGCAGGTATGGCGGGCGGAAATCATACCCCCATTGCGATATACAATGCGCCTCATCAACCGCTATCAGGTTAACCTTCATGTAACGGATGCGTTCCTGTACCAATTCGGACAGTAAGCGCTCCGGCGAGAGGTAGAGAAACTTAACGTCGTTATAGATACAGCTATCCAATGCCAGGTCTACTTCGCGCTTGCTCATGCCCGATACGATGGAAATAGCTTCGATACCTTTCGCCTTCAGGTTCTCCACCTGGTCTTTCATCAAGGCGATGAGCGGAGATATGACGATGCAGATACCCTCTTTTGCCAGGGCAGGCACCTGGAAACATACCGATTTACCCCCGCCGGTTGGCAATAGTGCCAGGGTATCGCGACCTAAAAGAACAGATTGTATGATCTCTTCCTGCAGGGGGCGAAAATGGTCGTGTTTCCAGTAATGTTTTAGGATTTCCTGTATGGTCATCGAACAATAAAAATGACCCGAATATATGAAATTACCGCAAGTGGCTTATTGGCCAATACCGAATTTATATACCAGCCTTAAACTAAAAAAGCTTTTAATAAATGTTTCGTTATAAACATCGGTCTGGTTAAAGGTTTCGTATCTCAAACCCAGATCAAGCGACCTGATCTGCTGAAACGGGATGGCCACGCCAATGCCCGGCGCATAAGTTGGGGTGGTTTTAAAACTGTTCGACAGGTTAACTATGCCGCCAACTTCCCCTTCCACATAAAAATTTTCGCCTAAATAGTATTTGGCTCCAATCTTTACCGGGAGGAAATAGTATATCTTTTCGGTATAAGCATCCTTTTTACCGAGCAGGCTTCTGATAGTCTGATCTGAAAAGAAAGCGGTTATACCCGATGTGGCAGTAAAGTTGAATGGCACATCCGAATTAGAAAAAGGCATCTCAAACCTGGTAACAAAGCCTATACCTGCCTGGTAAGGCGCGTATTGAGCGGTGCCGTCATAATGCTTGGTAAAACTGGAATTTCCCTCAAAGCCAAAGCTTAACGATTCGCCAATGGTTACAGCCGAGCCCTGGTACTGGGCGAAAACGGGCTCAATAAAAAATAATGACAAAACGGAAAAGCAGATGTATACAAATTTCATAGTGATAGCACAGTTTTAAAAAAAATCAGGGAACGACAAACAAAAACAGTGCCTGACGCTGCGCTATTTTTTAAATCGCGGCTAAATATACGATGCTAAGTGGGATAATGTTACCCAAAACGTCAAAAAACAAGAGTTAATACATAAAAATACAACTTATTGATTTACAATATCAATTGTATATTGCATTAAATTTAAACTAATTATGGAACCACAAGATTACAGTAACCACACCCGTCGGGTAAAGGGCTATCACTTTTTATTAAGCTTTTTGATTTTAGCGGGATTAATTTTCTCGGCAATTAATTTTTACCGGCATTTACATTTTGCAGGCTTTGTAAGCAGCGCACTTATTGTATTGCTTTTTGTATGTATTATGATGGTAACCTGGTATGCGCGCGCCTTCCCGATAAAGGCGCAAGACAGGGCCATACGCGCCGAAGAAAGTCTTCGGTATTTTATTTTAAGCGGCAAAGCGATAGATAAACGTATTACAATGAGCCAGATCGTCGCCCTAAGATTTGCCCCCGATGAGGAATTTTTGCCCCTGGTGGATAAGGCCGCCAGCGAAAACCTGTCGCCAAAAGCGATAAAACAGGAGATCAAAGCCTGGAGAGCCGACCATCACCGGGCCTAATATGCCCGATGGGTAATAAGCGTGGAATTTGCTCCTCTGTTTTAAAGGTCGGGAAAGGTTATTTTCCTGGCTTTTAAAGCGGTGCTCATATTTAAAACGGCATATAGGTGATATTTAAGCATATCCCTGTAATATATGGCCATATATTTTTTATTTGGCATGATAATAGGAATATGCTTTACACAGCATTCGGCAGAAAGCCTGCTTTATCACTATTTGAATATTAACAATGAGACCACTGTTACTTGTACTTGCCACCTGTTTGACCTTATTTTTCGCATCGTGCACCAAAATCAATCCTATACCGGTAACCGACGCGACCTATACCGCCAAAAAAGGCACGGTAACCATTACAACACCCGATACCACGTATACCTACACCACCCCGGGCGACCAGGTATATTTTTCGTCGGGAGCTACCTACTTTAATATTGCCTGCTATAGGGATAACCTCACCAGCTTTAATATTACATCAACCGACCTGGTTTCGGCCAATAGCTTATTGAATATTTACGAGTTCCATTTATACGGGCTGTACAAAAGTACCAGCCAGGTATATACCAATACCACGGCCACAAATATTGGTATGATAAGTCTTACCGACCTGAATACAAATGGCAATGGGGTAACAGGTTCTTTTACCGCTAACATAGCCAAAGCGGGTAACGGCAGCCAAACCAGTACCCAGTACTATACCATAACAGGAAAATTCAACCTGAATTAAAAAGCATTATAATCACCCGTAATAATAGCTGAGGGCGATAGGTTTTAAAACCCGTCGCCCTTTTGGTTTTGAATAATTTATTTTTCAATACTTTATTTATCTTCGTTAAAATATAAAATATGAAAGCATTATTAATTTTATTGGGATTAGGGTTTATTATTTCTTTTGGATCGTGTAGCAAAGGGTCGACAACGCCGAGCTATTTAATGATAGCTGACACCGGTCTATATTATGTTAAAACCGGGACTGTTACCGTTGTAAGACCGGATAGTACTTATACATATGACGCCTCGAAGGATAATGTGACTATTTATCACAACAGTAAAAACAGCCCTGACCAATGGGACATATTTTGTTATAACGTTAAAAATGGTAGTTTTCAAATAAACGCTATAGGGGCACCGGCTATAGGCAATGACATACTGTCCTATTCTTATTCTTACAGCATGGCCGCAAAACTTGGCTATTACTATAATTCTTACTCCAGCACAAATGCAGGTACGGTAACGCTAAACACTTATAACTCGAACGGCATCGCCGCTTCCGGTTCCTTTACATCCAATGTCGGAAAATACTCACCCACAAATTCAGCCAGAATAGGTACCACAAGTTATATCATTACGGGATCATTTGATCTGAAATTGAACCCTAAATAAGGTCACATATCACTTTAAAAAAATAGCGATGGGTTTGAAACCCATCGCTATTTTTTTTGGTAAAACCGCCAATTATGTTTATATTGTAGGTGGTAAAGTTGATATGCTGAAATTAGCAAATGGGGTTAAAAGCTTTGAAAAATATCTTACTTTATCCCCCCACTTTATTCAATGATTGATGATCTGAATGATTGAATGTTTTTAGATTAGTTGGATTGGGGTGAGTGGTTGTGTTTGATTAATGTTAGTAAAAAGCTAAATCCGAAATCAAAAAACACCTGTTTTTACCTGTTTTTTCAGGACAAGACAGGATCGAATAGAAAGGGAAAAACTCAAATTGAATATTCGAAATCAGGATACCTGTTTTTACCTGTTTTTTTTGAAAATTATTGAATGAATCCTCTAATCCATGTTATTAAACAAAATCAGTGTAATCAAAGTCAATTTATTAATTTAGCCGCCACAATATCTGACCCAACAATGAAACGACTGCTACTGCCGCTGCTACTGCTGCTTTCTATCGCCACACAGGCCCAAAAATGGAATGTTGACAAAGCACCTGAACAATCCAAAAAAATAAGTTTTACTACCGACGAAGGTACCTGGATGGACCTGGATGTTAGTCCGGATGGTAAAACCATTGTTTTTGATATGCTGGGCGATATTTATACCATGCCTATAACAGGTGGTAAGGCCACTTTAATAGCAGGCGGGCGCAGCTGGGATGTACAGCCAAGGTTCAGCCCGGATGGGCACCTGATCAGCTATACCAGCGACCGTGACGGCGGAGATAACATTTGGGTAATGTATATTGACGGCAGCAATAAGCGACCTATCACCAAAGAGAACTTCAGGTTGTTAAATAATGCCAGTTGGACGCCCGACGGACAATACCTGGTGGCACGCAAGCACTTTACGGGCACCCGCAGTTTAGGCGCGGGCGAAATGTGGCTGTACAATAAAAACGGTGGCGACGGTATACAACTCACCAAGCGCAAAAACGACCAGCAAGACGCGGGTGAGCCGGTAGCATCGCCGGATGGCAAATACATTTACTGGAGCGAGGACGATACCCAGGGCCCATACTTTCAATACAATAAAGACCCTTACGCCGGCATTTACGATATAAAGCGTTTAAACCGTGAAACGGGCCGCATTGAAGTGGTGGCAGGTGGAGCGGGGGGCGCCTGCAGGCCGCAGCTATCGCCCGATGGTAAGCTGATGGCTTTTGTGAGACGTGTGCGTTTAAAAAGCGTGCTGTATCTTAAAAACTTAGATACCGAAGAAGAGTGGCCGGTTTATGATGGGCTAAGTAAAGACCAGCAGGAAACATGGGCCGTATTTGGCGTATACCCCAACTTTGCCTGGATGCCCGACAGCAAAAACCTTGTTTTTTACGCGAAAGGCAAAATATGGAACCTGGATATTAATTCGCTTAACGCGACGCAGATTCCATTTGAAGTGACCGCTACGCAAACTATAGCCGACGCGCTGCATTTTCAGCAAAAGGTTTACCAGCCGGAGTTTACCGCCAGGATGATACGTGAGCTGACTACTTCGCCCGATGGTAAGCGTGTAGCATTTAATGCGGCAGGTTATATTTATGTAAAAGACCTGCCAAACGGCATTCCGCAACGCATTACTACCACAAACGATTTTGAATATGAGCCGCAATTTAGCCCCGATGGCAGTACCCTGGTGTATGTGGATTGGACGGATGAGTTGAAAGGCTCTGTAAACACCATTAACCTGGCTACAAAGGTGGTTACCCGCCTTACGGTAGATAAGGGGTTTTATTACTCGCCAAAATTCTCGAATAAGGGCGATAAGATCATCTACCGCAAAGGTGTAGGGAATGAAATGCTGGGTTATTTTTATGGCCGCGACCCGGGCATTTATATTATCCCGGCAACGGGCGGCACTCCGCAGATGGTAATCAACAATGGTATCCGCCCCGAGTTTTCGGCTGATGACTCAAAGATATACTACCAAAGCAGTGAGGGTGATAAAAAAGCCTTTAAAGTGATGGACCTGAGCGGAGCCAACCAAAAAACGCTGTATACTTCTACTTATGCCACGCAATTCGCGCCAAGCCCCGATGGTAAATGGATGGCTTTTACCGAGCTGTTCAATTGTTATGTTACGCCTATGGTGAGCACCGGCAGTCAGCAGGAATTGTCGGCAAGCAACAAAGCTTTGCCATTAAATAAGCTCACACGCGATGCGGGCACATACCTTCATTGGGCAAAAGACAGTCAGCATTTAATGTGGACGCTGGGGCCCAAATACTTTGCACGCGATGTACGCTCGGCTTTCCCCTTTGTTAGCGGCGGCGCTGATAAAACACCTGCCATAGATACCGTGGGAACCGAAATTGGCCTGAAACTAAAAACCGATGTGCCGGATGGTAAAATAGCCTTCAAGAATGTACGCATTATCACCATGAAAGGCGATGAAGTGATAGAGAAGGGCACTATCGTGATCGATCAGAATAAAATTACAGCCGTTGGCAAGGTTGCAGATGTGAATATTCCAACTGATGCGAAGGTGTATGACCTTGCCGGGACAACCATTATGCCGGGCATAGTTGATGTGCACGCCCATTTACATACCAGCCCCGATGGTGTTTCGCCGCAGCAGGACTGGAATTATTTTGCCAACCTGAGTTATGGGGTAACTACGGCGCACGATCCGTCGAGCAATACCGAGATGGTGTTCAGTCAGAATGAAATGTTGAGATCGGGTGCTATGGTTGGCCCGAGGGTGTATTCGACAGGCACCATTTTATATGGCGCCGATGGCGATTTTAAGGCGGTAATAAACAGTTTGGACGATGCTTTATCGAACCTGCGCAGGTTGAAAGAAGTAGGTGCTTTCTCGGTAAAAAGCTATAACCAGCCCCGCCGCGAACAACGCCAGCAAATTATAGAGGCAGCGCGCCAGTTAAAAATGGAAGTAGTACCCGAAGGCGGCTCCACCTATTTTACCAATATGAACATGATTGTTGACGGGCATACCGGTATTGAGCATAACATCCCGGTGTTGCCGGTTTATAAGGATGTAAAAACTTTATGGAACGAAAGCAAAACCGGCTATACCCCTACTCTTATTGTTGCTTATGGCGGCTTGTTTGGTGAAAATTATTGGTATGACCGTACTGAAGTGTGGAAAGACCAGCACCTGTTAAACTTTACACCGCGCAGTATCATTGACGCGCGTTCGCGCCGCCGTATCACGGCCGAGTATGGCGATTATAACCATATAGAAATATCAAAAGCGGTTAAAGCTATTGCAGATGGCGGTACCAAAGTAAACCTGGGCGCACATGGGCAGCTACAGGGCTTAGGCGCGCATTGGGAACTATGGATGCTGGCACAGGGCGGCATGTCGCCGTTACAGGCTATACGCTGCGCTACCATGAACGGAGCCAGCTACCTGGGAATGGATAAAGAGATCGGTTCGCTGGAGGTTGGTAAGCTTGCGGATATGATCGTGCTGAACCAAAACCCGTTGGAAGACATCCGCAACAGCGATAAAATAAAATATGTGATGTTGAACGGCAGGCTGTACGATTCGGAATCGATGAACGAGATTGGCAACCATGAAAAACCACGCCTGCGTTTCTGGTGGCAGTTAAACCGTGGCGATACCGCCAATTTACCATTAGAAAATACTGAAACCTACCTGTTTACCACCGAAGATGGTAATTAAACGGCATAAAAAGAGGCTGCCTTTTTTAAGACAGCCTCGCTGGTTTGGGGATATAAATTCAATTTAATTAGTAGGAGCGCTGGATATTTATTGGGTTACAGCTACTGTAACCAGCTTTTTTGCTTTTTGTGCCCTGATGTAAAGTACAATGCGTGTAATAACAAATGCAATAATCATTTTAGCCGTGTTTAATGGTTAATAAATCAATTCAATAAATCAGGGTTAGGGAGAGCCTTCTGTAACAAAGACAATACGAATATACTGACTACTTCGTCAGTATGCAAATTTATTTGAAAATAATTTTTCCGATGGTTAAACCTTTTCAATAAATTATCGTCTATGCGTTTTTTTATTGTTTTTGGGCGGTTTAATGCAAGATTATTACAATGCCTGCGCTATAACAAAACCACTTGCCCAGGCCCATTGAAAGTTATAACCGCCCAGCCAGCCGGTAACATCAACACACTCGCCGCCAAAATACAGGCCGGGTACTTTTTTAGCTTCGAGGGTTTTGGAGGATAGCTCGTCCGTTGATACTCCGCCGCGCATTACTTCGGCTTTATCATAGCCCTTATCGCCGGCAGGCTTCACCCTAAAGTGATGAATAAGGGTTTCGATAGCCTCCATCTCCTGCCTGGTAAGCGATGCCAGGTTCTTTTCTACTGGGAGGTATTTACTGAGCGCATCGGCAAACTTGCGGGTGTACAGATTAGCTAAAAAGCCGGCCAGGGGGCGTTTGCCATTGGTTTGCCGTTCCTGCTCAATTAGCACAATAATGTTTTGATTGGGCAGCATGTCCAACTCGATCCACTGCCCGGGCCGCCAGTAAGATGATATTTGCAGGATTGCCGGGCCGCTTAAACCCCAGTGGGTAAACAGGATGTTCTCCTCAAAACTGATCTCATCGTTAGATACACGGCAGAAAATACTGTTGCCTGATAATGCTTCGTACCACTCCTGGTCTTTACCGGTAATGGTGAGCGGCACCAGCGCGGGAGCAGTTTCGGTAAGTTTTAAACCTAAGTTGCGGGCGGTGCGCAGGCCAAAATCGGTAGCACCCATTTTAGGGATAGGCAAGCCGCCCGACGCGATGACCACTTTAGGTGCAGAAAGTTGTTCTTCCCTCCCATTGCGCTCGAAGGTAACGGTAAAGCCATCGTCTGTTTTGGTAATGGCTTTTACTTCGCTATCGCACCATATTTGTTGTTCGAGATCGGCACAGAGGTTAGTGAATACGTTGACTATGTCTTTCGCATTATTTGTTGTAGGGAAAAGCTGGCCGAGCGTTTTCTCTTGTCCGTCGATGCCGTATGTTTCGAAGAACGTGATGGTATCCTCAACCGTCCATTGCGAGAATGCCGATTTGCAGAAATGCGGATTGGCTGATATGAACTGCTGATGTGTAGCGTACATATTGGTATAATTACAACGCCCGCCCCCGCTGATGAGGATTTTGGCACCGGGCTTATCGTTCTTCTCCAAAATGAGGGTTCTTTTACCCAGGTAGCCGGCTTGTACGGCACACATTAAACCGCATGCGCCTGCGCCTACAATTATTGCATCAAAATGGGTTTGTTTTTTTAGATTTGTAGCCATGGGCGAATTTGCGCAAATATCAGAATTTGGAAAGATACTACTCTTTTTAATTATCGGGTTTATAATGGTAGGCTTTAGTTTTTTTGTAAACAAACTGCTGGCACCAAATAACCCGACACCGGAAAAGCTGACATCGTACGAATGCGGCGAGGAACCCGAAGGTAATTCGTGGATGCAGTTTAACCCTAAATTCTATGTTATCGCTTTAATATTCCTGCTGTTTGATGTGGAAATGGTGTTTATATTTCCGTGGGCAACGGTATTTGGAAGCCATGAACTGATAGCTGCCGACGCGCGCTGGGGATGGTTCAGTTTAACTGAGATGTTTGTTTTTGTGGGGATATTGATATTGGGATTGGTATACGTTTGGGCAAAAGGCGATTTGGAATGGGTGAAGGCCAAGCCTATAGTACCTACCACAGATACAAAAATACCTGTATCATTATATCAAAAGATAAACCTGGAGCAAGGTACATATCGTGTAAAGGCGTTTAGCATGGAACCGGCGCAAGCGCAACCTATACCAGAAACGGCTACTGCACCTGCCACTGCTACTTCTTCTACACCACGCAAGCCCATGTTTAAACCAACTTTTAAAAAGCCGGAAAATGAGTCCTGAAACGATGAATCAAGGTGGCGACGTGATCGTTACCAAACTGGACGACCTGATGAACTGGGCCAGGCTATCATCCTTATGGCCTTTAAGCTTTGGCATTGCCTGCTGCGCGATAGAAATGATGGGATCGATGGCATCAACGTATGACCTGGATCGCTTTGGCGTATTCCCACGGCCATCGGCAAGGCAGGCCGACGTGATCATTATAGCGGGTACAGTCACTTTTAAAATGGCCGAGCGTATTAAACGCCTGTACGAACAAATGCCTGAACCCAAGTATGTGATATCAATGGGCTCGTGTTCCAACTGCGGCGGCCCCTACTGGCAGCATGGCTACCATGTGGTAAAAGGTGTAGACAGGGTGATACCTGTAGATATATATGTACAAGGCTGCCCCCCGCGGCCGGAAGCTTTGATAGGTGGCATACTGGAATTGCAGAAAAAGATCGAGGGTGAGAGTTTGAGGATGATGTAAGATGTTTGCATGACATGTAAAATGGATAAGGTAAGATGGAAGATGTAACTAAAAACCAAGCCGATAACACAAACAATGAAGAACAATTTGCCAAACAGTTGTCTTCTGATGAAAAGAATGAAGTTCTGTTAGCTTATGAGGAGGCAGAAGATGAAAATAATCTTGTAAAAGCATCTTCGATATTTAAAGGTCTGCAATAAAAAATGCCATTTCGATATTTAAACATCGAAATGGCATCAAGAACTATGAATCTTTCTTTTTATCTACATCGTCTGCTTGTTTGCCGGCATCAGTATGTTATTGACACCGTTCACTACACCGTTAGTGGCTTGCAGATCATATAATATCACCTCGGCTACATTACCGTTGGCATCGGTTAGCTGCAGGGTGCTTTTAGGGCTGATGGACAGCTTTAAGGTTTGACCATCAATAGTTGTTAAAGTAGCCTTTCCTTTACCGGCAGTCAATGTTTTAATGATCTCGGCCTTACCGTATTTACCAGCCACTACATGCGTTTTTAACAGGGCAGATAGTTTGGTGGTATCTTTAAGTAAACTATCTTGCATACCTGCTGATAATTTAGCGAATGCGGCATTGTTGGGTGCAAAAATGGTATACGGACCGGGGCCTGATACACTGGCTTCAAGGTTGGCGGTTTTAGCTGCCGCGGCAACTGTTGAATAATCGGGATTGCTTAATAGTGTTCTGGCCACATTGCCGAGGCTATCTGCTTTAACGGTTGTGGTAGTTGTGGTTGTGACAGTGGTTTTACGCGTAGTATCCTGTTTTTGCGAGAATGCGCTTGTTGCGTACAAAGAACATGTTAAAACTACAGCTACGCTCAAAATTGATTTTTTCATAAATTGTTTTTTGGATCAATAAATTGGTGAATATGTAGCTGTTATGTTCCATGCGATGATTTAAGATTATTAAAATTTCCTATTGGTTAATTAAACAACGCTATTAATTAAGCTTTGTTCTATTATCGACACGTCTCCAACATTAAATCGGTGAAAATCAGTAATAAAAAAAACAGAAAAACCCGGGCCTTAGTTAAAAAGCCCGGGTTAGAATATGGGTTTTACAGGTTACTTACCTACAACCAATACATTATCAATACCATGTATCACGCCATGCGGGTCCATAATGTCAAACTTGATAAAAGATGCCTTATTTCCGTTAGCATCAGTGAGCCATAGCAGGTCGTCTTTAGTACGTTCCAGCTTTAAGGTTTGGCCCAACAGGTTAGTGAAAGTGGTTTTCCCCTTGCCCAGCGCTAATTTTTTTATGATATCGATTTTAGTGAATTTACCTTTAATAATATGCGCCTTTAATACCATGGCCAATTTAGCGGGGTCGTTTGTTAAACTATCCAGTTTAGAGCCCGACATGTTTCTGAAAATTGCATTATGCGGAGCGAAAACGGTGTAGGTAACGGCAGCCTTTAAAGCAGCGTCTAAATTGGCAGAACGTACCAGGCTGGCAAATTTGTAGTAATCAGACTCGTCGCTTATCCCGCTTAAAATAGTTGGGGAGGTAGCAGTTTGCGCATAAACCGACCGTGTGGTAAAACTTAGCGAAGCTGTTGCGATGAACAACATTAAGAATAGTTTTTTCATTTTGATGTTTAGAAAATTAGAAATAGAAAGCTGTATGTATTTATACAAACACCTAAATTATACAGAAGTTTGAGATGACCCGTACTGTAATACAAATTTTACCTGCTATTGGGATAAAGCGGGCCATATTTCACATTAAGTTAACATTAGCGCATTGCCATACACCGGAAATCTTTTTACATTCGTAAATATGAAAATTTATCAAAAACTCATTTTAATCGCTTTTCTTGCATACCTGCCTGCGCAAACCATGGCCTGGGGGCAATTAGGGCATCGTGTTGTAGCACAAATAGCCGATAACCATTTAACCGCTAAAACGCGTGCCGCGCTGCAAGCCATATTAGGTAACGAATCGTTAGCGATGGCCGCCAATTGGGGCGATTTCATTAAATCGGATCCGGCCTACAGGTACCTGTACACCTGGCATTACGTTGACCTGGAGCCGGGCGCCAGTTTCGAGAAATCGGCGGCTTATCTTAAAACAGATACCGTGCCTAATGCCTATAACAAGCTTAATTTTATGATAAGCGAGTTAAAAAAGAAGAACCTGCCGGCAGATAAGAAACTTTTATATGTCCGGATGATCATCCACATTGTGGGCGATATACACCAGCCTTTCCATGCCGGCCGCACTGAAGACCAGGGTGGCAATAAGGTACAGCTGATGTGGGGCAACGAGCAAACCAACCTGCACAGCATTTGGGATACTAAACTGATTGAAACCCAGCAATACAGCTATACCGAATACGCGCACAACCTTGACCATGCAACACCGGCACAAATTACCGACTGGCAAAAAGTGGATCTGCTACATGTGATATACGAATCGAACCAGATAGCAGAGTCGCTGTATGGTGAACTAAAAGAGCCGAATCAGAAGTTAAATATTTACAACTATGTCTTTCTGCATATCCATACCGCCGAAGATCAGATGCTAAAAGGCGGCATCAGGCTGGCCGGTATTTTGAATAACATATTTGGATAATGACACCACGATACAGATATGCCTGCTGATCTTTTAAAACAACAATACCAATTGTTAAAAGGCAGCAGGCATGTTTTGTTCACTTACTGCCGAACCATCCCGGTAAACGACCTGAAACAGGAACTAAAAAGTTTTGGGCATGGCAGCATTCATAATTTATTGTGCCACATAGCCGATGTTTATATCCATTGGCTGCAAAACACAGCACAAAACAAACAGTTTCCTTATGTTGACAGGCGGCTTATCCATTCGATAAACGACGTTGAACTGCTTTACCGGCAGATTGACCTGTATGTTGATGATTTTATTAACGCTTTCGCGGATAGGATCAACTCCGAATTAACACTTGATCTTCCCGGCAAAGAAAAACGGGTAATGCTTTCGCCCTTAACCCTGTTTACCCATGTTTTAACACATGAATATCACCACAAAGGGCAGATAGCAAGCATGGGCAGGCAGTTAGGCTACATCGCGCCGGACACCGACATGATAAGAACGTAATATGTTTAAAACTATTTAAAGTGTGATTAAACAATGTTTTGTTAATTTGATTTATAGTATTGTATTAACTAAAACATTGCGCTTTGAAACTTATAAAATCTATCCCTTTAGCCCTATCGCTTTTATTTGCCGGAAGCTTATCCGGGTATGCTAATAACAACACGGTACTTGCCAACGGCCCCGGTGACGCTGCCGCCATTTTAGCACGCAAACAGGTACCTATTTTGTGCTACCACCAGATACGCGACTGGACAGCTAAAGACGGTAAGGTAGGTAAAGACTATATCTGCCCCATCGCTACCTTTAAGGCTCACATGAAAATGCTGGCCGACAGCGGTTACCACACTATTTTGCCCGATCAGTTGTATGCTTATTTAACTACAGGCGCGGCTTTACCGAGCAAACCTATTATGCTTACTTTTGACGATACCGACCTCGACCAGTTTACCATTGCCAACCCGGAGCTTAAAAAATACCATTTTAAGGCTGTTTATTTTGTAATGACGGTATCATTGGGCCGCCCGCGGTATATGACCAAAGAAGACGTTAAAAAGCTATCGGACGAAGGCAATGTGATAGGCAGCCATACCTGGGATCACCACATGGTATCAAAATATTCGCATAACTCTGAGCTGAAAATCATCGGCGATAAAGCGCATGGCAGCAAAGTAACCATCCGCAAGGTTGACGACTGGGTTACCCAGATAGAAAAACCAACTAAAACCCTGGAAGAAATTACCGGCAAAAAGATAGATTACTTTGCCTATCCTTTCGGGATATGGAACAAAGCGGCTATACCTGAGTTAAAGAAACGTGGTTTTAAAGCAGCTTTCCAGTTAGCCGATAAGCGCGACCCGGTTGACCCATTGATGACCATCCGCCGGATTATTGCCAGCGGTTACTGGAGCGCCAAAACGCTGAGCAACAGCATCAGGCAGAGCTTCTAAGTTTTAAGATTACGCCGATTTTTTCTGATTAGTTAAAAAACCATCAAATTATATTGATTCCACTGACGATAAATCGGTGGAATCATTTTTTTATTAGTGAAATCCAAACAGCTATATATCATCCGCATCCAAAGCTAACTTCTTCTCAGCTTCACGGTCTTTATCCTTACCTATCATTTTGAGTAGTACCGGTAGAACGATGAGCAATAAAGGCAACGCGAAAATTAACCCACCTATTACCGCTATGGCTAAGGGTTGATGCAGTTGCGCGCCGGTGCCTATGCCAAGGGCTAATGGCAAAAGAGCGATGATGGCGCCCGTTGCCGTCATCAGTTTGGGGCGCAGACGCGCGGCTATGGCGTGGATAATGCTTTGTTCAGGCGTCCACTCGTAAGCGCCGGTATCGTATTGGTGGTAAGTAAATATGGCGTTTTCGGCTATGATACCGATGATCATGATAATGCCGGTATAGCTGCCTACATTTAAGGGCGTATGGGTTATCAATAAGGCTAAAAAGCAGCCGGCCGCGCCTAATACCGCTAAAAAGATAATGATGGCTGCAGCTAAAAAGTTACGGAATAACACCAGCAAAACAATAAATACGAGGATACTTGCTGTGATCAAAATAATGAGCAGCTCTTTAAAAGCCTGTTGTTGCTGGGCATAATCGCCGCCATATTCAATACGGTAGCCGGATGGCATATTCAGGGCATCAAGCTTATTTTGAATTTCTTTAAGGGTACTGCCTAAATCGCGGTTATCCAGGCGGGCGGTAATAACGCCCATCATTTTCTGGTTCTCGCGCACTATCTCGGCAACGCCGGGCTGCATGGATATTTTAGCTAATGACGATAAAGTTTTTGCCTGCCCGCCCGGTAAAAACACGCTGGTACCCTCAAATTGCTGTACTGATGTTTGTGAGGCTTTTGGATAGATCATCCTAATATTAACGGATTGCTCCTTATCCACTATCGTACTGATAACGTTACCATCCAGTTGTGCCTGTAGCTGGAACTGAAAATCGGCTGGGTTCATACCCAGTTGCGCCAGTTTGGTTACATCTGGGTTTACATTTATTTCGGGGCCGGCAATGGTGATGCCGTTAAATACGTCGGCTGTGCCTTTTACCTTTTCAACTATTTCGGCAGCCTGTTTGCTCAGGTCCTGCAGTTGAGCCTGGTCGTCGCCGTATATCTTTATTTCAACCGGTTGTGCCGACTCCATCAGGTCGCCCAACATATCTCCTATTACCTGCCCGAAATCGATGGTTAATTGCGGTAATATGGCTTGAATTTTCTTGCGGATATCATCAGATACTTCATCAGTAGTTTTATCACGCTTCTTTTTTAACTGTATCAGGTAATCACCGCGATTAGGCTCGGTGATAAAAAAGCCCATTTGCGTACCCAGGCGGCGCGAGTATGATTCTACTTCGGGAGTGTGAAGAATAATGTCGTCCACCTGTTTCAGCATACGGTCGGTTTCTTCTAATGTACTGCCCGGCGGACTGTTAAAATCGAGCACAATGGCGCCCTCGTCCATAGATGGCAGGAAACCCGAATTAAGCCTTCCGGGGATAAGCACGATCATGGCAATACAAACAATGATGAACACGATGCTGATAGCAGGCATTTTCAGGAAGAATTTTATCCAGCCGTCATTCACTTTATGCGGCTTGGCTTCCTTCCGCTTAAGCGGGATAAAAATGAAAAGCATGGGCAGCAGCAGCCATGTCACCAGGAACGACATGCTCAGGGTGATGATCATGGTGAAGGCCAATACCTTAAAATAAGCGCCCGCTACCCCACTCATCAGCACAAAGGGAATAAAAATAACGATGGTGCTGAGCGATGAACCCAACATGGATGTGAACAGGTATGACATGGCGCGGCGCACAATATGGTGCATCCCTTCGCCGGGATGGTCTTCGTGGCTGCGGAATATTTGCTCCACAACAATAACCGCATCATCTATCATCAAACCGATGGCTGCGGCTATCGCGCCAAGCGTCATGATATTAATGGTATAATTAAATATCAATAAGGCGATGAGCGAGAGCGCTAAAGTTGTAGGTATGGTTATTAAAACGATGATACTGGCCCTGAAAGAGCGCAGGAAGATCACCACCACGATAATAGCCAGCACGAGGCCTATCCACAGCACATCTTCAATACTCTTTACGCTGTCATTAACAAAATCGGCCTGTTTATAGTATGGGATAATGCGGACATCCTTTGGCAATATCTTAGTTAGTTCGGCTATCTTATCATTTACGCCTTTGTTCACATCGATCAGGTTGGCATCGGGTTGCTTGATAACTGCGATGAGCGGAACATCCTTGCCGTTGGCGTTAATGCGCACATATTCCTTCTGCTCCGTTATCTTAATATCGGCAACATCCTTTAAAAATATGGTACGTTTTGGACTGTTGAGCACCACCAGGTTTTGCAGTTTATCAATATTATCGATAGCATTATTGGTAAGGTTGAGGTACAGCCTGCCGTGGTCATTAATATAACCATTGGATGCGAGGATGTTGGCCTGCGTAATAGCCGTTGATATTTGCGATGGCGTTATGCTGAGCGCGGATAGCTTTGCCGGCTGCAATATTACCTGGTATTCTTTGGTTTTACCGCCTGTGATGGCAATATCGGCCACGCCGGGAACTGCAGCTAAAAACGGCCTCACCTGGAACTGGGCTATTTTTTTTAATTCTATCTGCGTGCGGTTACCCTCTAAACTAAAACCCATTACCGGTAAAATGGAGGGGTTCATTTTCTGAACGGTAAGCTGGGTGTTGGGCAGCAGATCGCCTTTTACCTGCTCGGTAAGGGCCTGTACCTGGGCCATGGCCTTATCAATATCCGTATCCCAATTGATGTAGATATTGATTTCGACGCTGCCGCGGGATGTGGTGGTACGGATAAGGTTGAGACCCTCGGTGCGTTTAATGGCGTTTTCGAGTGGGATGGTTACCGTGGTCATCATCTTGTCCACCGGCTGCTGACCGGCATCGGCTATCACCTTTATTTTGGGAAAAGTAATATCGGGGAACAACCCGGTTTTAAGGTTGAGGAAGCTATACACCCCTCCCATAATGACCAGGATCAATAAACCAAGCAATGGTTTTTTATAGCGGGAATGCAGCCCCCCCCGCCCCCTAAAGGGGGAGCTTAAATGTTTGTTATTTGGCTCGTTAGTCATAATTCTATTTTTTCCACCATGCTAATCAGCTCCCCCTTTAGGGGGTTGGGGGGCCTGCTATTTTAACTTTTGATGAATCAGCCAAACCGTAAGCACCGTCTAATATGATCTTATCGCTTGTGGCGATGCCCTGTGCCTGAATCTCCTGGAGCGAGTCGGCAGATATTTTACCGGCTTGTACAGCTACCTTATGCGCGCGGCCATCGCTGCCTAATTTAAATATCCAGAAATGTTCCTGTGTTTCGTCGGTCTGCACTGCTTTAACGGGTACGGCAAGGCTTTGTTCGGAAGCCGACAATGGGATAACCACCTTTAAATTAGCGCCCTCCGGCAGGTTAGTTGAAGCGATGGGCACAATGAAAGATTGCGTTTGCGAGGCAGGATCAGCAGTGGGCAGCCCGGCTTGCAGGTTTTTGTTCAGCTTGGTTCCGTCGGGTAAAACTACGGTGCATGGTGTGCCAGCGTGCACTTTACTTAAATATTCAACAGGGACGTTAACCAATAATACCAGCGATGATTGCTGGGTCAGTGTCGCCAGGATATCACCTTCGGCAACAAAATCGCCGTTCTGGTAGTTAACCACGGTGAGGATACCGCTGGTGCCTGCGATAACAGGTATAGGGTTACGAAATTTGGAGAGTATACCGCTTTTATCGATATTTTTTAAAGCTTCTTGCTCTTTGCTGGTAATGGTGCAATAAACCATGCCTGCTTTAACTACATCGCCCATTTTCCAGCCGCGGTGGTGTACGTAGCCTGCAATACCCGCGCGGATAACCGCCTTTTGCTGGTATTGGGTTGTGCCGGTAAAGGTGATGCTATTGGTAAAGCTGTGGTTTACCGGGTTGCCCACGGTAACAGCCGGAATGCTTTCAACAGCCGCGTCCTCATCAGCTTTTGGCGCGCCGGAACATGCCGCCAGCAAGAGCAGCAAGGCGCTTAAACCGTATATATGTAGTTTGTTTTTATACATTGTTTACCAGTTATAATAGTTGTATTGATTAACGAGCAGCATTAACTGTGTTTTTGCCTGCAATAAACTCTGCTTTGCCGCGGCATAGTCTTGCAGCGATTTTACATATTCGATGATAGACAGTTGCCCGCCCTGCAGCTTTTCGCGATCAAGGCGAAGTAACAGCTCCTGCTTTTCTATCAGCTGATTGATCTTTAAGGTGCTTTGGTTAAACAGGTCGATCTGCCGTTGCAGGCTTTGCAGGTAGTTTTTTTGCTGAATGGTAAAGTTATCACGCGCGTAAGTGATGTTCTGCATGGTGATCTTGTTTTGCGCCTCTACAATTTTGCGCTGGTGCCCATCGTAAATAGGGATGTTTAAATGCAGCAGGGCATCAAAACCAACATTATGCGGAATGTTGGTAAAATCGGAAGCGAGCATGCCGCCGTTTCCCGTTAAGGTAAGCGTAGGCAGGTACTTTACATTGAGCACATTTTGCTGCATAATGAGGTTCAGGCTATCGAGCTTAAACTTTTCGCGATAGTAAAAAGCGTTGGGGTTCGGGGTGATGCGGATATCAGGCTCGGCTAATTTAACCATGCCGGTATCGGTAACAACGGCCACATTTTTTAACGCGCCGTAGGCATTTACTTCGGAGATACGGGCCTGTGCGAGGTCGTTTTCGCGGGTGTTCAGTTCTATCTCCAATAGCAGGTAATCGCTTTGCTGGAGCAGGCCGCGTTTAACCAGCGCTTCTACGGCGGCATGGCGGTCCTTTATTTCCTGAACGATCTGTTCGAGGTAGATCTCCTGCTGCTGTATCTGGTAGAGCTGGATGTACTGGTCGGTAATGGCTTTGCGCAGATCGTGCTCCAGCTGGCCCTTGGCATTGGTATTTATGGCCGCCTGGGTAGTATTCTGATCGAGCAGGGCCTTAACTGTTTTTTTATTAATGAGGTTATAGACTACGCTCATTTGTGTGGCATACATACCGCCGTTGGTTTGGCCGATGTCGTACCCAAAAGCATTATCAGACGGTGTAGTAGTAATACTGATGGGCCTGCCATCGCTGCCAAAGAAAGGCGCGAATAGGTAATCGGACGTAAAATTTACCTGGGGCGCACGGTTCTGGGCATTTATGAGTTGGGCCTGCAGGCTATAAAACTGTTGCTGGTTTACGTTTTGGCGGATGTTGGGGTCGCTTTGCAGGGCGTGGTTGATAAAGTAATCGAGTGTAGGCTGCTGCTGTGCTAAAACGGGTTTTCCTACAAAAAACAGCGCGGAAACAACAAGCAGTAAAAGTGAGCGCGGCTTCATTTATTAGTATAGATGGATATGAGCAAAACTACCATTTAAATTTGTAGAAAAACTGTAACCAATTGTAATATCAACCTAAATATAGTTTAATTGTTTCTATACCGCCAAATTGGCTAAATAATACCTGCTAAATGCCTAATTTTGTTACAAACGGCGCTGCCCTATTATATTTATGAACACTACCAAAACCTTGTTTAACGAAGCTATTGAATTACTGAAACGCCTGATCGCGACGCCATCGCTGAGCAGGCAGGAAGCGGATACGGCAGAGATCATCAACAGCTTTTTAATCGCGCATGGGGTTAAAACCCAGCGTAAGGCAAACAATGTTTGGGCATACAACCTGCATTTCGATGCGACAAAGCCTACTATTCTGCTCAACTCGCACCATGATACGGTGAAAGCTAATTCGGGCTATACGCGCGACCCACACTCGCCGGATATTAAAGACGGCAAACTGTACGGACTGGGCAGCAATGATGCCGGGGGCTGTTTGGTTTCGCTTATCGCGACGTTTATTTACTTTTATGACAAGCCTGATTTGAAATACAACCTGTGCCTTGCCGCTACCGCCGAAGAGGAGATATCGGGACAGCATGGGATAGAATATATACTGCCCGAGCTGGGCAAACTTGATTTTGCCATTGTAGGCGAACCTACCCTGATGAATTTGGCTATTGCCGAACGCGGCCTGATGGTGCTGGATTGCATTGCCCATGGTAAAGCCGGCCACGCCGCCCGCGAAGAAGGCGATAACGCCATTTACAAAGCGATGAAGGATATTGAATGGTTCCGCACGTTCAGGTTCCCGAAGGAATCGGAATTATTTGGGCCGATAAAAATGTCGGTAACGGTGATAAACGCCGGGACGCAACATAACGTGGTGCCCGAGAGCTGCACCTTTGTGGTGGATGTGCGGGTAACCGACGCTTACCGCAACGAGGAAGTTTTAGCCATTGTGCGTGAGCATGTGGGCTGCGAGGTAAAAGCCCGCTCCACGCGTTTAAAGCCCTCATCAATTGACAAGAACCACCCTATTGTGCAGGCAGGCATTGCCATGGGGAAAACAACCTACGGCTCCCCTACTACATCCGACCAGGCTTTGCTGGATATACCTTCGCTGAAAGTTGGGCCGGGTGATTCGGCGCGCTCGCATATGGCGGATGAATATGTGTTTGTGGAGGAGGTTAGGGATGGGATTGAGGGGTATGTGGGGATGTTGGGGAAGGTTTTGAATGATTGAATGGTTTCGGTTGGACACACGCGGCACGCGTGCGTCAGCGGTGGGGATGTTGAGTTCGGTTTTGAATGATTGATGGTGGGACACACCCGGAATGCGTGCGTCAGCTATTGCAATTAATCTTAAAATTATATTGAGAATAAAATAAATGACCCGAACGGAATTTTTAGAGACAATCAAAGGTCAGGAGCATGTGCATTTCCAAAGACAAATGAAAATTTTGTATTTGAGAGTCATTCAAGAGGCCCAAACAAAAGCCATTTCAAATTCAGAAGCCAGGTTTTTTCGTGAGTCAGTTCTTAAACAACTTCGTAAGTCTAATCGGCGGCGCTTTAAAGGAGATATAGTCTTAGAGATTAGTTTTTTTTCGACATCTAAGGCGCCACAACCCGTCCAGACGTTGGTAAAAAATTATCTCGATTTACTACATAAAGCGATGCCGGACGTCGATAAAAACAAAGAATTGGTTTTTAATGACGATAATCAAATTAAATTCTTAATTGCCAACCATTATCCCGGATGTGAAAAGCCTTGCATCTATATTAAGGCTTATAGGTTTTCAAGTTTTGTTAAAGATGCTGAATATGTGCAGAATATAATGAGGAATAACTTTAGCGACAGAAGCTACAGCATTCGAAGTGAATTTGATGTACAAACAAGATTTGCATTTAGGGATTCTTCTCTAGGGGAATTAATACGTGATTTTTATCAACTCAGAAAAAAAGGTCCTAATTTAAACTCAGCAATACCACTCTTAGACGAAGATATCTTAAGGAAACATATTTTCGATGAATATGTAAAACAAAATGAACTTAGTCTTGAATATTTACTTGAATATTTAAAGAGCTTATTTTCGAAAAACCGCGAATACGATTTTGATGAAACCTTTCAAAAACTTTCAGAAATAACTCGCGAATATTTATTTATTGGGCTTGATTTTATCCCAATGGGCGGGACGCCTATTAAAGAAGGAGAATCTAAAATATTTCGTATTCATTTGCAAAATCAACTAAAAAAATTTGTTGCCGATCATCCATATTTGTTCCCATTACTTAGCCCCGTTGGATTGACTATCGTTTGTATACCTCCTGCTTATCGTGTGCCAGATGTAGATAACCTCGCGCGACAGATTGTTTCTTTTTTTGACGAAATATGTAGGCCTCCGCTCACACCTACCTCGTTACCTGGTGTACCTACTTACAGAAGCTTAAAAACAAAAATTTCTACTTCGTCTTATCAGATTTTATTTCTACCGCGTAGAGTGCACGACCCAGAAAATGGGAAAATAATGGTATTATTAGGTAACGGTTTTATGAGTTTAAATGGGTTATGGGCAAAAATGGAAAGCCTTATAAAACAATGGGAAGATTATGTCAAATTTAAGATTTGAAAATCCTCCCCGCTACCGCAAGGGTCCTCCCTTGTGGGAAAAATGACAGGTCGGCAACGGACAATAATTAACCTGCCTAACCACAAGCGAGGACGCTCGCGGGAGCGTAATTTAAGTTTTGATAAAAAGTCTTAATTTTCAAACGGGCAACGCGCTGAGATCCAATTTCGCATGGAAGCACAAACTATCACACTAAGACAAACTGAAATATCCGACCTGGAGCATTTCTTCCTGTTCCAGCTTGATGAAGAGGCAAGGCGTTTAGCGGCATTTACAAACAAAGACTCTACCGACAGAACGGCCTATATTGAGCGGTATACAACCTACCTGTCGGACCCGGAAAAAAACCTGCAGACCATATTGGTGGGCGATGTGATAGCGGGCAGCGTTTCGAAATTTGAAATGGGCGGCGAGGCGCAGATTACTTACTGGATAGATAAGAGTTTCTGGGGAAAAGGCGTGGCCACTACTGCCCTGAAGCGCTTCCTGGAAATTGAAACGATGAGGCCGATTTTTGCAGGTGCCGCCTTTGATAATTTCGGGTCGCAAAGGGTGTTGGAAAAATGCGGGTTTGTTAAGACAGGAACTGACAGGGGCTTTGCCAATGCCCGGGGTGCTGAAATTGAGGAGTATCTTTATAAGCTTTCGGTTTAGTTCCATGGCGTCCGAAACCTTAGTTGACAAAAGATCCTTAAACTTATATCTTTATAAGCGGCAACCTTTTATAATTCTGATACTGAGCTTTATTAAATATGGAACAACAAGCAGAAACCCAAACTGTAACCATAGGCAAACAGGTGTGGATGAAACGCAACCTGGATGTAACTACCTTTCGCAATGGCGAACCGATATTTGAAGCAAAAAACGCACAGGAATGGCTGGCGGCTTCGATGGCCCGGAAACCGGCCTGCTGTTGTATGGAGTTTGATGCCAACTATATTGGTGTGTATGGCCGGTTATACAACTGGCACGCGGTGAACGACCCTCGCGGCCTTGCCCCCGAGGGCTGGCATATCCCTAACCTGCAGGAATGGCGGGAAATAGACGACTTTTTGGGCGTAACCAGCACCGGCACAAAAATGAAAAGCCCCGAACTATGGGAACGCGGCTGGCCGGGGACAAACGAAAGCGGGTTTAGCGCATTACCCGGCGGTAGCTGCAGCTTTGGCGGCGGCTTTATATTTTTGCGCCAAATGGGCTTTTGGTGGGGCACCGACCTCGACAAGGATAATTTCGCGCTTACTTTCGCGCTGATAAATAATGAAACCAGGTCATTCCGGTTCAATTACGACCCCAGCCTTGGGCAGTCTGTACGGTGTTTAAAGAATCTGTGATGCTATACCCGGCTATATCCCATGCTCCACCGCCATTTCAGGCGCGGACGCCTGAACGGGTGGTGGCGTTAATGGTATCATTCATCACTCCCCTGCTCAACATGCGTTCCCGGCACAATGGCATGTAATTCGCCTACTGCCGATTTGGGTTTCTTTTGATGATCGGGCTGTTTATGGTAGGGCGCATCTAAATGCCTCGCGGCAGCTGCGGCCGCCTCCATTTTATTTTTAATATAAAGCCAGGCGGCAGTACCGGCAGCAAGCGCGCCGAAAGTGATGCCAGCTATCCAAAATCCTGTATGGTTTCTCTGTTGTGCAAATGGGTTGTTCATGGTCTGATGATTTGATGGTAGAACAAGCGGAAACGGTTTTGGTTCTTAAAAAATAAAATGTGCTTAGCGGGAAGCCGACCTTATCCGGACCAACAAACGAAAACCGTAAATCGGGCACCATCAACAAATATGTTATAAAAAAGGTGCCCCGTTCCCGGGTCACCTTTTAAAAACAATATTACCCTCAGATCAAACCAGATCAAAACGGTCAAGGTTCATCACCTTTGTCCACGCTGCTGTAAAGTGCTGTACAAATTTCTCTTTGGCATCTTCGCAGGCGTAAACTTCGGCAAGGGCGCGCAGCTCGGAGTTGGAACCGAAGATGAGGTCGGCACGGGTGCCGGTCCATTTGATGGCACCTGTTTTGCGGTCGCGGCCCTCAAAAACATCCTGCGCGTCGGTAGTGCTTCGCCAGGTGGTGCCGATATCGAGCAGGTTCACAAAGAAATCGTTGGTAAGCGTTTGCGGGCGATTCGTGAATACTCCGTGTTTCGATTGATCGAAATTGGTATCCAGCACACGCATCCCACCGATAAGCACGGTCATTTCGGGCGCTGTCAGTGTTAGCAGCTGGGCTTTATCTACCAGCATCTCTTCGGCAGTTACCGAATATTTGGTTTTTACATAGTTACGGAAACCATCAGCTTTCGGCTCTAATGCGGCGAACGATTCCACATCGGTTTGCTCTTGCGAGGCATCGGTGCGGCCTGGTGTGAAGGGCAATTCCACATCGTAACCGGCATTTTTGGCTGCCTGCTCAATCCCCACATTACCGCCCAGAACGATCAGATCAGCCAGCGAAACCTGTTTTCCGCCTGATTGTACGCTGTTGAACTCTTTTTGAATACCTTCAAGTTTGGCTAATACCGCGGCCAGCTGGGCCGGATTGTTCACTTTCCAGTCCTTTTGCGGGGCCAAACGGATGCGTGCGCCATTAGCGCCGCCGCGTTTATCGGAACCGCGGAAAGTTGATGCTGATGCCCAGGCGGTGGATACCAGTTGGGATACAGAAAGGCCCGAAGTGAGTATCTTGGTCTTTAGCGCGGCAATGTCCTGGGCGTCGATCAGCGGATGGGTTGCAGCCGGAACAGGGTCTTGCCAGATCAGCTCTTCGGCAGGTACTTCAGGGCCAAGGTAACGGACACGCGGCCCCATATCGCGGTGCGTAAGTTTGAACCAGGCACGGGCGAAAGCATCGGCAAACTGATCGGGGTTTTCAAAAAAGCGCCTTGATATCTTCTCATATTCCGGATCTAACCGTAAGGCAAGATCGGTGGTGAGCATAAAAGGCGCATGTTTCCTGGCCGGGTCGTGCGCATCGGGCACCGTGCCTGCGCCAGCGCCGCCTTTCGGTGTCCATTGCTGGGCGCCGGCAGGGCTTTTGGTCAGCTCCCACTCAAAGCCGAACAGGTTTTCGAAGTAGTTATTGCTCCATTTGGTTGGCGTAGTTGTCCACGCGCCTTCCAGGCCACTGGTAATGGTATCTGCACCGTGGCCGGTACCGTAGCTGTTTTTCCAGCCGAGGCCCTGCTCCTCGATACCTGCACCTGCCGGTTCGTGGCTCACGTATTTGCTGGGGTCGGCAGCGCCGTGGGTTTTACCGAAGGTATGCCCGCCGGCTATAAGGGCCACGGTTTCTTCATCGTTCATCGCCATACGGCCGAAGGTCTCGCGGATATCGCGTGCCGAAGCCAACGGATCTGGGTTGGCATTGGGCCCTTCCGGGTTAACGTATATCAAGCCCATTTGCACTGCGGCAAGCGGGTTTTCAAGGTCGCGGTTACCGCTATGGCGACTGTCGCCCAGCCATTCTTTTTCGGCACCCCAATAAATATCTTCGGCGGGTTCCCAAACATCGGCACGGCCGCCACCAAAACCAAAGCTCTTAAAGCCCATCGATTCGAGCGCGCAGTTACCCGTGAGGATCATCAGGTCGGCCCAGGATATCTTCCTGCCATATTTTTGTTTTATCGGCCACAGCAGCAAACGCGCCTTATCAAGGTTGGCATTATCGGGCCAGCTGTTCAATGGCGCAAAGCGCTGGGTACCAAAGCCCGCGCCGCCGCGCCCATCGCCAATGCGGTAAGTACCGGCGCTGTGCCAGGCCATACGGATAAAGAAGGGGCCGTAATGGCCATAATCGGCCGGCCACCAGTCCTGCGAGGTGGTCATCAG
>Ga0070659_100000228_pt1 | contig 43598 bp, 73 predicted proteins | sample KBSC23metaG_FD_64666 | JGI IMG/M metagenome (GOLD analysis project Ga0070659, IMG submission 64666) | Corn rhizosphere microbial communities from Kellogg Biological Station, Michigan, USA - KBS C2-3 metaG | ecosystem: Host-associated > Plants > Roots > Rhizosphere > Soil ... | reverse complement strand
AGGATACACCATTTAGCCCTACGGTTCTTACAACTTTAGGTTTCTCTGAGCCAGTGACGTTACTGGTCAGCAAACTCTCTCGTAAGTTTTACGGAGTGCCCGGAAGTAAAAAGTCCGATGATGAGTATTACGGCATCATTCGTGACGACCAGTGGGCCAAACTCATTAAGAACTGCGATATGGATGACAACACGCTTCCGTGGAGGCTGTCATATTTCAGTGACGAAAAACAACAACTATTTATTGCCAAATACGAAAAGGGACGGGCGGCTATCAATGCTTAAGGAAGCAGCACAGGGAATTGGAATTGCACTTGGCATCATTCTACTGATTGCGGGCTTTGTATTTGGTGTATCTGCTCTCGTAGGAGTGAGTAGCGACCATACGTATCCAGTCCAACGTGTCTACAAGGTCAATAGCGAGTGCTATTACGTTTCCACCTACACCGCACATGAGCATGGCTTTATGTGGTGGGAGATTCGTAAGGAAAATCTTAAAACAGGCATTTATTGTGAACGCACCGCGAGTGATATTTTGCGGGATAGTGTGACTGTCCGATGAGAAGGTATTTTGAATATATGGCAGCAATGGTTGTTACTTTGCTGCTAACAGCACTCATCGTCACTCCCATCATTCTTACTTTGTTGTTCTGTCCGCTATGGATTGGCGTTGTAACAGCCGTGTTCATTTTCGTAGTTGTCGTTCCCGCCGTGTACCTATTTGTAGATTGGCTTTAATATGTGGCCATTTAAATCTAAGCCTAAGCATGATTGGTATGTTGTGCGTGTCGTACGAGGCTACGGACTTTTTCATACGACCGCCAGCGAAATCTATTGGCGTTGTCGCTCTTGCCCAAAGACCCAAATGGAAAATCGTGAGGGCCATTGGTACGAGAGTGATTTTCAATGATTAAGCATTTCTGTGACCGCTGTGGTTGCGACCTTGAAAACAAGGAAACTTACGATGTGCGAGTTATTACCAGTCGTGTAGGCTCAGAAGAGAATTATGAATTGTGTCTAGTCGATAAGGCGGAATTGCGTGACTGGATTACAAATAAGTGATTCATCGAGTCAAGCCTAATGGCGTGACCATGTGTAATAAAACTACGACTGAGCCATTGACTCGTCTGACACAGGTACGCTATAGTGAACTTTGTCCACGTTGCCTGCTGGCAACCATTAGAAGATGTAGGGAGATACGTAATGAGCGTAACTAAGTATGACAACTACAGTCTCGAAAAGCACGGTGGCTCGCCCACCGCAGGCGTCGTGGCTGCCGGTGTGAGTTTGCCTGTTGTTTGGGTATTGCTTCACCTGCTGTTTGCTCTGTCGTTCTTGCTCTACCCGGCTGCTGCCGTTGGCGCAGGCGTGTGGGCATATCGCAGGTTTAAGTAAGACTATTGACCCGCGCTTGGTAACCTGCTAGACTGTGGGTACACAACGAGCGGGAGGTAAAATGGACCAGCATGGGAATAAGGTCGCCCGAGAGGGTTGCGACCGCTGCTTCTGCGGCTGCAAGTATTGGGAAAAAGACCGCTGTGTCGATTGCAACACTCACATTTCGGAGGTTAAGGATACTAATGAACATCAAAGAGGCGCTTGATACGCTGCCCGGTACGTCACAAGAGATTGCTGAATTTCTTCGTGAGCGTGGATTTACTTCCTGCAAGCACGGCGACAGCAATTGTCCGATTGCAGAGTACGTCAGTAGCCTGACTGGCTATCCCGTTTCGGTTGTTTCTTACAACACAGTGACTATTGACTACGGAGCAACCCGCGAAATCAAAGAGCGAGTTGACAATCCTTTCGCTGTTCGTAGTTTCGTCGTTGCCTTTGACAATGGCGAGTTCCCGTTCTTGGAGGAAAACAATGGCTGACTTTGAAGTTCTCAAAAACAGCAAGCATATCGCTATTTATCGTGGCGATGGTAACGGCTGGAACCGTCAATTCATGGCTGACAATACCGCCATTGGCGCGGTTGTGTTCAGCATCACTCGTCGTGTAGTTGAGGCTCTTGGCCTTGAAATTCACAACGTTGACCGCCATTGGGATTTCCCTGAGGTTCTGAGTGGTAACACGATGAAGAATCTTCGAACCACCGCCGAATATCAAGGGCGGGGCAGGAGTTAAAATGAAGTATGTTCTCCTCGTCGCTGCTGTCATTCTATTTGTTATTTTGACTATAGCCAATGTGATGATGTATGTCACGACAGAAAACGTTATTGAATTGCTCTTTGATATTCTAGCCAGCGTCGTCGGCGTGGTTCTCGCTTGCGCTGTCATCGCCTTATTTAAGGAGTATTGGAATGGTTGAGATTCCGCTTAAGCGTAAACATCGTGTCTACAAGCCCACCAAGAATAACGGTGTGCATGGTGACCACAACAACAACGCAAAGCACAAGATTGCCGGACCTAAGACGTACCGTTACGGCTCTCGTGTTATGCTGGTTGACGGTCTGACTGGCCACGCTAAGATGGTCTACGATTGGGAACTAAATGAAACTACTTAAAGCCTTTGGAAAGGCCGTTGCTAGCCTGGTCGCAATAGCGGTCGGCTTGGGAGTTATTTGGCTGCTGGCTGTCTGGCCTGCCCTCATTTGGCAGTCAGGTTGGCAGTTTGGTGTGGCCATCGGCTGCTGGCTAGGATTTCTCATCCTCTGCCTCGCCACCTATTTGTGGTATGAGTGGGACGAGGAACACGAATCGGAAAACGAATTTACTGGCGAATCCCAGGATTGATTTCAAATCATGTTTTTTAGGAGGGCACGATGGATTGGCATTTGATAATCCTTTACATCGTGTCCTCCATTTTCATATTCGGGGGCAAGGAATACTGGCGCTATCTCAGTCAGCCCAAGAAAATCGCTGACCCGAAGCGCACCCACGAACTAGAGCATGAGAACGATATTGTCCCGACAGAGAAGCGCCACGATTGTAAGATTTGTAATCCTAACTACAAGCCAACGGGCAAAGGTAATTGTAAATACTGGCCTCGCTGCACCTGTAATCCAAATCATCCCGGTCGTGGACAAATTCATGTTCACAATAGCCCTGAGCCTAAGGTTACGACCAGCATACCAAAGCCTCCACCACCGTCTAAGTGTGCGCCTCGCGTGCCGTCCTACATGATGGTGCCAGACAAATCAAATCCCCTGGTGGCTAGTGTCTACTCAGCCGAGTCTGATATGCCGCTCAGGACGTTTGACAAACCTTCATTTAAGGCTCTCGCTGTCATTCAAAAAGGTAAGGTTCGGTACCACTCAGACTTAAATCATGTTTCGGCGGAAGAGGGAGATTGCTACCTAGTCCTTGACGGCGAAATGTATATGGTCTATACTGAGGATGGTTGGCGATACTTAGCCACCGAGCAGAAGCCTATACAGGTGAAGATGCCTCCGCGTGGAGCGGGAGATTGGGGACCGATGTAATGCTAGATGACGACATAATTCTGGAAATTCTAGAGCCACTGATTCTGGAAGCCGAGAGCATGGACGGCGATATGAAGGTGGATTTCGTGAACAAGATTCGGGATTTCGTTTACTTCGGCAATCCCAATTCCTAAATAAAATCATGTTTTCGAATTAAAATCATGTTATTTATCAGGTTCCTATACAGGTGGCAATGCTTCACCAGCGAGTATCCCGGCACGCTAGCGTGCCTTGTGGGTGACCCTGAATGGCTCATGGAAAATCAGGAGACAGACGCAGGGCAGCAGCAATTGTGCTACTACTACCAATTAAATAGAAAGCGCGGGGACGTAAATCATTTAGACGACCCTCGTAATGCAGATGTGGATTATATTACCAGGGACGATTACGTAAAAGGGCGGCGGGTGACAAATGTTCCATTTCGACCAGGCATATTGTAGACGACTAATCGAAGATATGGAATTTTGGGAGAACGATATCAAATTCTGGCGGGCGGAACAGGGAGCATTTGCCCTCGAAATGCAGGCGGAACGAGCACTAACCGACGCTTGCAGAAAATGGGCGGAACAGTACGAAGGAATGCTCAAAGACAGTAAACTAGTATACAGTATCAAAGAACAACAGGCTATAGAAAAGGCTGCTGAGGGTGGAGATTACTTCGGATTTGACCCGACCACAGGCGAAAAAAGACTAAAGTAAACCCCCAATAAACACTAACGTTACAGTATATGGTGGTACAGTGTGTAGTGGCGCATATACAAATTATCGTAAATAGACCTCTTAAATTGTACAAATTGTACAGTCATCCCCGAAATCACTGTACAAAACGTTCGTAAAGTGGCATTTTTTGGCTTCAAATCGTTCAAAACATGGTCAGAATGGCTCAAAATGACTAATTTTTGAATCATTTTTAGTTCTTTTTAGGCTGTTTTTGGGCGGAAGCCCAAATGGGAGGCTCATAAGGTATAGTATCTTATAACTAGGGAGGAGAATCACTTCAATCCCGCCCAACTTCATACGTAAAACTCTATTAACATGCGAAAAACTAAAAAATGTGGACGTAATGTCCACAAATTTGCAAATCGCCTACGTAAATAGGGTATTAAATGTCCAATTTGTCCAATAGGGATAGATTGTTAGTTTATGTCGGCCCCGGGGGAGTTATCCACAGGCCCGCGAAGCCTGTGGATTTCCCCGAGAGTGTTGGAGGCGTGACCGGTCAGTACGCCATTACTCCACTCACTCTCACCTAGTCAGGGACAGGTGTGTAACATGAGGTCGGATACCGGATGCAGCGTTTGGTATTGGTAGCCAGAGCGGTTTACTCAATGCCACAACATTTAGCGCCCTAGGAACGCGAAGAGGTTGGGAATTGACATTGACCGAGTACGCTAACCGCACAGGGACGGCTCACCTAGAGCCTTATCAGCCAAGAACCTGTATGAAAACTAGGAGTCTATTTAATTGTTGAGTGGGTGGCCGCTTGCGGCTTTGCTTAGCCCCTTGCCCGACGACTGATAGGGGCACCACCTTGTCAAGCCTGAGGTGTCGCCCTCACCTTACCAGGCTTGAAGTTGAAGTTCGTCGCGCCATGCAACTTGCCGTCGCTGTGACGAACCGCAGTTTTGATGAGAACACCTTGACGAGTGTTCCAAACCTCGATACGCTTAGTGATTCCAGAGGGGCGATGAGCCATGATATTTCCTTTCGTTTGGCTGGTATGTTTAATAGTATAGAGGTCGAGAGCCTGATTGTCAAGCAATTTCTATAGTCATTTTTAGTCATTCCCCGGGGGCGTCACGCTAAGTGACGCCCCCTAACTGTTAGTCAAGGGGAGGTGGCCATTCTCCATATTCGTCAGTTAACAATTCCCGAATGCGGGACGCTAATCTTAGAGCCTGGTCGTTAATTGGATTATAGATTTTCCCATCACGTTCTGACAGGATATGCACCACGCCTACAAACGCAGCCATTACGTCATTCAAGCGCGACGGGTGGTCATTGGCTAATGCTAATCCAAAGACGGTAGGAACAAAGGATTTGTTATTGACTGCCTCCGCTAATACTTGAGCAGCCTTATATTCGTCTGTGGTCATGGTTATATTCTACCCGCCCGCGCTCAGGCTGTCAATATCGAATGGCCCAGCATGACCAGCGTTAGACAAATCAACAATGCACCGACGATAAGAATTGCAAGGACCGTTCCGAATATCCCTAAGGTAACGAATTTCATTTCAGGCTCCAAACCAGCATAGGCCCCCGAAGGGGCCTATGCTTATTAAGTTGTGATTACCAGTCCATGACCGTTTCGAAGTCATCCGACAATGCCATTTCGGCAGGGATTTCGGCCTCTTGCAAATCAAAGGCCAAACGGTCCCCGATTTGTGATAGGCGGTCAGTCACATTGTCGGCATTTTCGTCAGGAACATTGACGGTTAGGACGAGGCGCATGACATATCCTTTCGATAGGGGATGCCAGTCTACACTAGACCAGAGTCCCCGTCAAGGGCTGTGAAGCCCTTAGGCGGAATTGGCGTTTGGTGAGAGCAGCGTACGGTTGACTTAACACACACCTGGCATGTATCATAGACCAGGCGAATGTTACCACTCACCGCAACGAAGTTTTTGTTTCGCTGCGGGCGAGTGATAGGGTCAGACGCTACTACCGTTGGCCGACTCGGTGTCGGCCTCGGTGCTTTTGGGACGGACGTCGCCACCTTCTGCACCTTAGGAGTCTTGCCGTTCTCATCGAGATAACCGGCAGCCTTAGCAGCCTCAATCATCTCAGCAGAGAAGCGACCACGCTCTCCGACAGTGAAGCCCTGCGAACGCAGGTAGTCCCGCACATTCAGAGTGTCAGACATTTGTTACCTTTCTACTTGACCAGCGCGGCGATGCTCGCCACGGTGGCAGGGGACAGACGGCCACGCTTGCCGACCTCGACGCCAACAAGCGCCGCGACCTGACGAGCCGTCTTAGGGTGCGCTGCGAGGAACGCAACGATGACGGGACGGCCAAGCCGTCCACGCTTGCCAGTGGTGATACCCTGGCCCTCGGCCCACGTACGGACCTCGGTGAGATTCAGCATTGGAGTCTCCCAACTCTCGACGTTTTTTGCTGTTGGTTTAATTGTAGCCGAATTTCGGCGGGGTGTCAAGGAAATTGTCTCAATTCTTTTAGCCAAATCCAAATCAAAAATCACCTGACAGTCACCGAACTCAACAGACTTCTTATTGACTTCATAGATAGCGATAACGAATCCAAGTTCGGCCAGCATATCATGGAAGCCCTCGAACCATACATTCAATGATTCCAAACTTGCGAAACCACAATGCATGTTCTCACCAAAGTAACCGATACCATCATTCCACGGAGTAGGATGATTGTCAATGTCGTCACTGTGGTCATATTCCATCTCGAACATAGATTCACGTTGTTCGTATGTCCAAGAGGCAGGCCAATTTGACGAAATGTAAGGGCCACAGTGGGTACGAGAGTGCTCGACTCGATAAATCCGCATAGGGAGATTTTACATGGAAATACGGGGCCAGTCAATAGTTCTTTTTGACTAGGCCCCGGGGGCGTCAAGCCCCCTTGACGCAATCGTCAGGAGGGCTTGACGTTAGGGTCAGACCTTGACCTCAGCCCCCTTGTCCTTTGCGAACGAGAGGACCGCGCTGCGAATACGCGACTTCTCAGCGTTGATGACCGGGTTGAAACCGGACGCAGCCTCGAACGTGCTGGTCGGGTCGCCACCACGCGGGTTACGGTACCAGTCCAGACGCTCAGTCAGAGCGTTGAGGCCAGCCCAGGCGGTGCCTGCGATGTTCTCAGTCGTGTTCGGTGCCTTGTACTCAGACACGTTACCGACAAAGATATCGGTCAGGAGGTCGATTTTCTTCTCCCAACGAGTGTAGGCACCCTTCGACTCAGCCTCAGGCTCAGGGTAGAGCGATGACACGATGTCGAAGAATTCGCCATTGGTCATGGCGACCTTGTACAGAGCCTCAGCCTCAGCCTCGAACGCATCGGCATACTTGTATGCCAGCGTCAGAGCCTCGCGAGCGACCGCGATACGACCCTCAACCTTCTGAGTGTGGCGCATCTTGAAACTCTGCTTGACGCCACGAAGCGCCATGTTCAGAGTGTTCTGGCACACGACACGCACGGGAGTCGTGGACGCCTGAACGCCGACCGTCCCATCGTGTGACGTGTTGACGAGCAGGTAGAGGTTGACAGCATCGACGCCACCAATGGTGATGTCACGCGGGAGCGCGAGCGAGCCGAACACGACTCGACCGTCACGGATGCTACCCGCAGTCTCCCACTGACCGCCACCATCAAGCAGCGCGTCACCGAAGCCGAACAAATCTTCGTTCTGCACTACCTCGTAGCGACCACCGACGACAGCGAGCACGTCACGCTGACCGGCCTCAAACGGGTTGTCACGGATGACCTTGAACGACGGGGTAACCCAAACCTCGCCATCTTCGACGGGAATGTCGGCAAGCCGAACGTCCCACTTGTCAAGGTGCGCGAGTTCCAGCATCTTGCTGGTGTCCACCTTGTCATCCTTGTCGAACACGGTGCCAAGTCCGTGCCACGCAGGCTCCTGACGTGACGCGAACGCCACCTGACCCTTGGAACCGATTTCGAGTCCGTGCATGTTGACCTCCTAGGTCGTTTCGTTGTTAAGTATGAGTATAGCGTAGAGGGCCGACAGATTCAAGACTTGTGACGTATGAATATATATTCGTATTCTATGCGGGGGGCTGCATAATTATGCAGCCCCCGGGGCTAGTCCTTTCGGACTAGCGCTTTTTGATAGCGAATCGCACGTCAGCCTTTCCACGCACGCACAAATCACAATTGACACACGCACCTGCGTTAGTGTCGATAAGCGGAATTGCCTTGATATTCTCCGGGCATTTTGCGCCCGGACGTGTACGCCATTCTGCCATAATATCGGCAGCGTCGGCAGCAGTCTCGCCTAGTGTTGCAAGGCGGATATCGGGATAATCACGAATAACGTCACTAACAAGACCGCGATTATCAACATCAACGCTAAGGTAGACACTAAGATTGTCAATGTTAGCAATTGTCGGAATGACATTCAATTCCTCCGTGAATGAACGAGTGTAAACCCAAAATTGAACGTCGGGATAAGCCTTAATGACCATGGCCCACGCAGTAGCATATTGCTGACTAAAGAAATCCCCGTCCGCATGAATACGAAAGAGTTTAGGCGCATTACGCTTCTCACACTCGCGCACGAATTCGGCAATCATATTGTCCAGCAGCGTAAGCATATTGCCGGAATTGATTGTCTCCCAATTGTGCATTACGACGGCCTTAAAGCCTTTATAGACTTTCTCCAACCTGCCCGCATAACAGATTTTCTCACAGAATGGAGTAGCGCCCGAACACGAAAAGGCGCGACCGGCGGGTAGGGAAAATGCATTAGCAATTACCGATTGAGTACCTGCCTTATTCGAGAGGTTAGCGGTTTTACGGTCCTGAGTACGTTTCAAAGTCATGGCACGATTCTACTCTCATTCGTAGGGGTAGTCAAGTAACAGTTTTGTATCGAACAGATTTTCGATTTCCCCCGGGGGCATGGCCCTTTCGGGCCAGCCCGTCTAGTTAGAACGGAGCCTTTGTCTGCTCACGACGCAGGCGATAGGCACAAGCGACAGCCTCGCCCCAAGTGCGGCCTGCATCCTGACAAGACTGAGCCTCACCGAGAACAGCCTTGCAGTCAGACGAGAGCACGACACCAACCCGCGCAAGGTTCGCCGTCACAGTCTCAGTAACCGAATTGAGCGAACAACCGTTGGTCGTTCCGCAAGATTCGAGGTCACCACGACCGAATACGGTCACAATGTCGATGCCAAGGTGGTCAAGCGCAACGCCGACGATGCAACGCGGCTCGCCGTCGAGCACGTACTGACACGCGCTGTCCATGCGATAGTCGAAACCACGCTGGTCAGCAGCCCAATGGAGAGCGTCGAGAGCGTCATCGGCTTCGAGAACGGCGGGGTAGTTGAACATGGTTCCTCTTTCTGTAGTGGTTGGCGACTAAGTACATATTACAGTATGAGAGGCTGCGTGTCCAGCAAATTCATATAGTTCTTTTTGACTATTTCCCCCGGGGCGCTACTCTCCGTGATGGAGAGTAGCAGTCTGTTAGAAGGGCGGTTCGTCGCTGTCATATTGGTCACGCCAACCATATGACGGAGGCGTGTACGCAGGGGTAGGCGGTTGATACACCCGACGAGGCATGACCTCATCAATGGCGTTTTTGCATTCGAGCAAACCACTCGAAGCACCGGCCTTAGAAGCGGCCTCGCGCAACGCCTTGATGGCCTGAATCTTGCGGTCGCCATTAACGAACGCCTGAATCTCAGGGTCCACCTTGGAGAACGCGACCTTACCCTCATGGGTAGTGAGGTCGATGACACCCGGCTCAATGACAAACTGAGCGAGTTCGAGAGCCTTGGCCAGACTGATAGTCGGGGCCGAGAGATTGAGCGCGTGAAGGAATTCGAGGCGCTTGGACATTTGTTAATCCTGTTCTGTAGAGAGGTAGATGAGAGTGATGAGAGCGACTAGGAATATGAGAGCGATACCAAATCCCATTAGGACCACCGGTCATATTCTTCGACGGTGACAGGCTCAAAATTGACGTTACGGATGAGTTGGCGAGCCTGGTCGTCAGCATCTTCCTCGTTCTCGGCATCAGAAACGATAACCTCAAACACGACGCGATAGGTTTTCACTCGTATTCCTTCATGTGATTGCGCTTCTGCGCTGAACGGGTACGGTTACGCTTGGTACGTCGGTCATCGTGCGGAGGCTCAGGCCGGGAAATGTGCTTACGCTCATTGCCACGGACATATTCCTTCTGACGCTGTTCGCGACGGTTCTTGTTTGCCATGAGTAGAGTTTACCATCCCTCTGCATCAGAGTCAAGCATTTCATCACAGAAATTGTAGGAAGTCACAGGTTCATATTTCCAGATAGGTGCGACAGCCTGTGAAGCATCGAAGAGAACGTCACTCTCAGGAATGTCATACTCCAAAACTGCGAAGTTGCCACGCTCCCACCATGCATACATAAGGTCATTGTCACCCCAATATGCGTAGAATTGGTCCCAATTGAGGAATCCGAAGCAGTAGTCAGAAGAGTGGTCACCTGAGAAGCACATTTGAGAGCCATTGCATAGGCGCATGGCCGCGTGCTTGCAGGACATATCATCTTCGTTCAACGTAGAGTAACCGCCGTATGGCCCACAGTGAATCTTAGCCGGATTGCTACCGACCGTATCGGCCATTGTGAACGTATGACGCAAAGTAATAAACTGCATGACAGTCCTTTGTCCAGCCCGTAGGGTGACATCGCAGCCACCCTACGGGGGAGTCTATAGGGTTTCGATACCGGCGAGAACGTAGCCGCTACGCTCTGCCTCTGCGATTGCAGGCTGAACGTCTGCTACTTTGTAGACAGTGATTCCGAAGAAGTCACCATCGGACGGGCGGGTAAAGTCAAGGTCAATCATTTGCATAGGTATAACTTACACCTTGGGAGCCTGAAAGTCAAGAGGATTGAAGGACTATCTTTTACTAGTCATTTATGACTAGGCCCCCCGGGGCTGCTAGCAAATGCTAGCAGTCACCAAACAGAGCCGATTCCATGGCAGCATCCTCGTTGCCATAGTAGCCGTAGTCCTCATCGGTGCCGAAGCCAGCCGACGCGAGCGCGGAATCGCACTCAAAGCCGAAGTCGATATCCGGCTCGTCGTAGCAATCCTGCTCGTAGTACGAGTCGTCGCCGTAGGCGTCGTAGGGGTGGTATTCGTCCTCGTACATGATGTAACCTTTCGTTGTTGGTAAACCAACAATAGCCTAGATTCAAGCCTTTGTCAAGCATTTAATTATTCGAATTTGTGTTCGAAAAGCCCCCGGGGCGTCAACGTTAGTTGACGCCTGCTGCATTCAAGAATCGCTCACGGTCGAATCGTGAATTGTCAGCAGCGAGCATATCGGCAATCTCGTTTGCCATTTTGCCAATGCGCTCAGCGACGATAGGCGGTGTATGACCAGCGCGACCAGACTTTAGAATCTTGGCCAACTGCTCATAGTGCTTGCGACTCATTTAGTCCTCTTCATATTCAGAGTAGGTGATGATATGGGCGGGGTTAAGCCAAGTGCCATGACCGTCATTGGTTACCCACAATGGCGAACCCGTACGAACGGCGTCATGCACCTGCGATATCTTTTCGGCACGATAAACACGGGTCTTTGTGTTAATCCAAACCGCGCTCATGCCCAAGCACTCCACGACGGGATGCCGCTACCCTCATAACGGTCATCAATGGCAGCGTACGAGTCATAGTCTGCCTCGTCCGCCTCGTCATCGAAGTCATCTTCGATGTCCTCATCGACAAGTTCGTTGTCCTGAGGGCCGTCGAGAATGTCGAAGCCGTCAAGTTCATCTTCTGTGTATGTGTTCATGATTAGAGCGTACCCTTTCAGACGTTCGATGTCAAGCGTCGGACGGTGAGGTTTTGGTTACCATTGAAGGTACGAACCTGTATCTTTGAGAGAGGGTAATTTCCCGTCACAAAGAATCGGCCCGGGCAGCGTCCATCCTCTTCGATGCCGCGCACGCGGAAGCCCGAACCCGTGATTACGTCAGTGGCAATCAGGCCGGAAGCGGTAGTGTTTACAAACTCTGTTTCGTTCATGTTCTTATCATAGCCTATGGGGCCGACAAGATTGAGCAAATTAGCCTTACTCATAGGTGCTACTTCCCTACCTTGTGGACCATGTGACCACGGTAAAAACTCATGGTCATGTTCCGCTTGTTGAACGGGCAATGAGCAATGAACGAAAAGAGCCCGGTAGCCGTAGTGGGAACGATTTCCACTACAGAGTAGACAGGCACCTCGCCCTCAAGGATGAATTCGTCATTGACCTTGAGGTCATCGACGCGGACGAGTGTGAGAGTGGACTCTTGCAAACCTGTAACGTTGTTCATGCTTTAAATCTACAGTACCAAAGCCCAAATGTCAAGGGTTTGGAGTGACTAATTTCTTGTAGTCATTTATGACTACGGCCCCCCGGGGTGTTACTCAGAGTTACTAGTCAATCAACTCTGAGTAATGAAGCCCGACGACTTCCTCACCAAACTTGTTGATTTCCTGCAATTCGGCAACAAGTGTAGGATTTGGTTCAAGGTAGCATGTGAACATGCCATGGTCCGGGCCACCCATGCCATACATATTCAGGCCACCCGTGCCACATTTGCAACAGTAGTAGCCTTGATAAAGGCCGATTGTCCCATCGGACGTGATTCTCAAATGCTCAGCAGCCATTATGCATCCTTCAAAGTAGGCATCAACCAAAGACCATCAGCAAAAACAGCCTCAGTGAATTCCGGGGCCATTTCATGCATCAGAATACGCAGAGTGGCCATGGTGTCATGTTGAAAGCATTTCAGCAATTCCTCACGACGACGCTCAACGCTAACCGCTGCCAAAGTGGCCGGGTCCATAGTGGCCAAAGCGATAAACGTTGAATGCGTCCATTGGAAACCCTTAGTGACACGAAAGCGAATCGCACGCAGCGCACGCAGGCTATCCTCTGACAGACGGGTTTTGGCATCGCCAACAAAGCGCAGTTGACGAAGCATGATATCTGATTGTCCGCCATGCGGGTCAATCAGGCTACCATCAGCGGCCTTCGCAATTGCGTTGACAGTAAAGTCACGACGAGCCAAATCGTCTGCCAGAGTGCCTGGTGTAGTGAAATCAGGATGACGACCATCGCTAGACGGGCCATCCTTACGTGCGTGAACGAAATCCAAACCGCCCTTGTGGCCACGAAAGTTACCCACGGCGCGGATAACGCCGAATTCAGGCTTTGACTGCACGATACGCAGACCAGCCCGGAACAACATCGCTTCCATGTGAGCGAAAGAATCCGCGACCACTACAAAGTCAACGTCCTTAGACTTGACCCCGAGCAGTTCATCACGGACGCATCCGCCTACTTCAAACGCCTGTATTTCGTTCATGGTGTAACCTTACCATAGTCCTACGACAAAATCCAGTGTTTTCGAATTCGAATTTGTTTTCGATTTTCCCCGGGGGCGTCAAGATTTCTTGACGCAATCAATCCTCGTAGGCATTTGAACCCAAGGACGAGTCCACATAAGCATATCCAACGCCGTCATGGTCGCATCCATGCTGTCAACCGCTGCGATATCGAAGAATGCTGCCTGAGCATCGACGTTAATCGGGCGGGCGGTGGTGCAATGAATGGTAACCTGAAAGACGTTCATATCCCTATCCTACCATAGAGTGATGATTCTTTCCCAACAACCGGCAATCTTTTTGTCGTCATAGAACGGGTCATTGTGCGTGCCACGAATCTGATTCGCAACGTCCGGGCGGTGCTCCCATAGCACATTGAACAACGTTTGACCGGCACGCCAACGCGGATTCTCACGGTTGGCGATGACAACAGCGCGAGCAAACTGTACCTGAGTCATCACTTCCCCTTAGGTGCGAGTTTGGCCAGCGCGGTTGCCTGAGACTTCCGCTTGTTGGCATCGACCTGTGCCTGAGTCGGGTGACCGTAGGCCGCAGCCTTGCGGGCCTGGACCTTCTGAGACTCACGCGGAGAGACATACATGGCAGTACCTTTCGTTTGTAGGTTTGCTGCCGAACAAGTTTGCGTGTTCGGACGCTTCTATATTCAATTGTAGCACCTGCCTACGACAGTTTACCAAACGCTGTCGCGCACGGTCACGTTTTCACGCGACCAGCGGTGAGTGACGCGGTGCGCCACACCGACCGGGTGAGGCCGACCCTCCGTAGCGTTGGTGCAAATCCAACGAGAGTCGCCACGCGGACCCTCGCAGATGTGGTCGAAGGATGACCAGCGACCGTAGAGGAAAACGTCCATGCCCGGACGAAGGTCGTTTACGTTGATTTCTCTTTCGTTCATGGTTCTATTGTAGACCGGGGGTACGACAATTTCCATGGTTTTGAGGGTTGCTTTTAAGTCTTAAAATCCTTACCGAACAGATGTTCGATTTTCCCCCGGGGCAATTCGAACAAGCGTTCGAATTAATCGTTATCGTCGCAATCGTGGTCGCAAGCGATACGACCATTGACGCGCCTAGCGTCAGGGTCGCCACAATACGGACAAACCATTAGTTAGTCCCCCAATCGGACATATTGCGGACACACCGGGGGCAAACCGGCACGATGTACCTATCGGACATTTCCGACATAGGGAACGGGGGACACAGAGCGCCATAGGCGCATCGGACGAGTTCGTCCGTTTCGGGCATTTCAGGCATTACACTTTCCTTACAGGAGATACGAAGCAGCATCGGCAGGAGATTCTCCCGATGCCCAATAGGCGGTTATGTCGGACGAGTTGTCACGAACGGTGTCATAGGCGTCACTCTGAGTGAAACCCTCGCAGTCGATGAGATAATCAACGATTGCGTCTTTATATTGTTCGAGCATGGTCACACCTTGTCACAGTTGGGGCAGTAGACCTGCACACGACCGGGCGTGCGGACGATGACCTTTTCGCCCTTGCACTTGCCGCACTCGCGCGGGAGGGAGTTGAGATTGAGGTTGATTCGAACGTTACGCATTTTCTTACCTTTCGTTTTGCTGTTAGTACCATTGTAGCAGGGGGGTCCGACAGTTTCGGGGGTTTTTGGCCCCCGAGTGGGGGCCATCTTACAGATGGTTAGTTATGACTAGTTCCTCGAAGTCGTCATGCATTTCGCTCATGTACCATTCCCAATCTTCCTGAGTGGGGGTCCATTCGTCGGCGAGGTGGGGGGCGGACTCTGCGAGTGCGAGTGTCTGTGTCATGCTTCTATTATCGGCATGAGTGAGGGTCAAGTCAAGCGAAACTCGCGAAAAATTTTGAAAATCTGGACTCATGTGGGAGGAACACCGTATATGGGACATATAGGACAAAACGGACATTTCTATTAGAACGTATGTTCGAATACCCCTGGGGACCGATATATCGTGTTACGATATAACCCCTGGGGCCTAATGTATCGTGTTGCGATATGGTCGTGGTACGATATATCCCCAGGGGTGGAGCAGAAATATATCGTGTAACGATATACTACACACAGTTACATCGGGGTACGATACATTCGAGTGGGGAAGCAAAATTATATCGTGTTACGATATGTTGCATGTGCAATAGGTCGTCATACGATATATCACCCCCGGGGAATTTATATCGTGATACGATACAATCGCCCCCGGGGACACGAATATATCGTGATACGATATGTTCGAATACCCCCACTCTATTCGAACAGAATGACTACGTGGGGGATAGTCATTGGTGACTACTAGAATTTGGTCACGATGGGTCATGCATTTCCCCTGGGGAGCGCCGATACTGAATACATGACAACGACACGGGAAACACTCACCGACCGCCTCGCGAGCGTGCGAGCCGACTCGGCACAATTCAACAGGGCAACGAAAGACAACATCGGCGGCTCGCGCGGCGCTGCGCTCCGTGTGTTCCTGCACACCTACGCCGATGGCAAGTGCGCCGTGTGCGAGTCGGACACGACGCTAGAGCAGGGTAAGCGCAACTCGGCACAAATCGGACATATCATCCCGGCAACGGCGTTCGGCGTAGCGCGTGCGGGATTCGTTCCGGGCAACGTCGTCAACCTCTGCCGAGCCTGCAATGACTCAATCGGTGACACGGATATGTCAATGCACCTTGACAAGTGGACGGTCGCATACGTTCCGCTCACATGGTCACTCAAGCCGGTCAAGTCGGGCAGGGTAGGAGAGCACGACGACAAGGCCCGGGCAGCACGCCTAGCGCGCGGATGGACGGCCTAACGGAGAGGGGCCGGGGTGAAAGCCCCGGCTCCGCTCACTATCGGCTCAGAAGCGATTCTGAGCGCCTATAGTCCATACATATCAGAAAAATATTAACATTTCAGTCTATTTTAAACTGTAGTAAAGTACTACAGAAAGCAGCAGGGCTAGAATGATTATGAACCATCCAGCAATTCCCATATAGGCTAGAATAATCCAACTGCCTATGAGAAACAAAGTAGCGACGGTGGGTGCTAAGAAATTAAGCAGTCGCATATTTCGCTGCTCGACGTTGACGCTTTGCTTCGCGAAGTGCGTTTGCCTGTGCAAATCGCTCTCTGGCTATTGCTGCCTGCTGAGCATTACGCAATTCGTAGTCCTCTTTCCAGTCGAAGAACTTTTCCTCTTGGTCCTCTGGAAGAAACTCGCTGAGGTCATATTCGGCCTTATAATAAGCCTCAATTACCTGAGCGTAGCGATATCGTTCATCTTCGTACTTTTTGAGAGCCTCTTCGTGACGCCTTCTGGTGGCGTTAAGTCTATCTCTGTCTATGTCATTTAAAGGCTTTAGTTGACTTTCAGCCTCAGTTGTATCGGTGTCTGTCATTCTTCCTCTTGTCGGGCGGGTGGTGGTGCATATGTACCACCGTTCTTATGAAACTCTATGAGTTCATCTACTTTTCTGCTACTTCCAGTATTGGTAGCAATTAAGGCAAGCATATCATATATTCGGTTGAGTTGAATAAGAACGATTGCTTTCCATACTGTGTCTTGGTTTAGGTCATCGGGTTGGCTCATAATTCTGCCAATCTCCCTTATTTGGGTTTGCATGTTCTTTCTGTGCATCACAGAAGTAAATTGTAGTATCTCCTAGTTCCATGCGACTTAGAGCATTTCCGCAAACCGGGCAATATAGAACCTCATTGTAGAATGTCATTGAACTTCTCTTTATATGTAAGTTCGTAGGCCCATTCCATTACGTCATACTTTGCGAGTTCTGTTAGCATGGTTACCCTAGCGCGTAACTTGTCGCCTTTTGGTAATGGAGATACTTCTCTATCTGCTTCAAACCATTCCGGGGGTATTTCCATATCCGCCCGCAGTTTGTATCCACCTATTTTGAAAAAGAGTGTACCTTCATATTTACCAGTTGAAAGTTTGCGCTCAATATATCCCTTGCCGACCCATTTCAAATCATCCCATAGCGCGATTAACTCTGCTGCTCTTTCAGGATATACGGCATCTAGTTCACTCGACATCATCGTCAACTAATCGCTCTCTGTGGGCGGCTGCTAACACTCCGTCATATTTTTCGTAGACGTATTCAACTATGTCATCGAAGAACTTATTTCGCGCCCCTTCGTCCCAATCGGGGTCTAGCCATAGTTCTAATACCCAGGACCAATCGCCATCTTCAATAATTCCCGGCTCGTTTTGTTCAAACTGGTCCGAGAATTCGGGCAACTTAGGATTTACACCATCGGGAACTTCTGCCCCGAAATCGGAATTGTGAATCCATTCTTTCACCTTGGCGCGTTTTTCTGCCTGCTCCTGAACTTTTTGAGGGTCTAGCCCATCCCAAAATTCGTCGTACTTCTCTTTCGAGATATCGTTCATATTTTCCCCTGACGGAACAATAGCAGGCGGTCGCTTCAAGGATGCTAAATACTCATCCCGCGCCGCCTTGCTAGTAAATTTTACACCCATTTGGAGCCTCCCAGCGGAATCGAACCGCTATCGCTTGATTACGAAACAAGTATAATAACCATTATACGAGGGAGGCAAGTGACGGCGGATATTTTCTGTGCCTCTAGAATGCACATAGGCGTTTCCATTGAACCGACTCGCCAGGTCGGTGCCGAGTGGAGGATACAGGATTCGAACCTGCGACTTGCAACATGCCATGCTGCCACTCTACCAACTGAGTTAATCCCCCAAATTTAATTGGTCCGAACAGACGGGCCAAGGACTCCAACCTCTCTTGGATTGTAAATCCTCTGCCGCTTCCTTTTGAACTTCATAGGAGTAATCTGTCGGTGAACCCATCATACCAAGACTATGCCAGGTTGTCAAGTCAAATTGAAAGGCTCCTAAATATTTGCCGTCAGGACTGACGGCTTTAGCATCATGTGTAGATTCACAAGTTGCCAAGCGGTCGAATTGGGTGCTTAGATAATCTGTCGTATAGTGAGGTTTGTGTAACATCACCGTCAATATCATTTCCACTAACATTCAAGGCTCCTAGTACATCGGCAACAATCGTTTGGACTGCTGTTCGGTCACCACGGACGCGCTTGAATGGCACGCCATTGTCTTGCATTACATTTAGAACTTGTTGGTCGAGTGCTTTCGCCTCTTCCTCAGTCTGAGTGCGACCTTTAGGGTTGTATTCTTTCAAACGCTCAACGAAGTAAGCGTGATTTTCAAAACGTTCGTACAATTCCATAACGAAGGTCTTGTACGTTTCTGACGTTTCCTGACCATAAATTAGGCAGAGGAATATTGGGCTGTCAGTAACCATCACGTCTACTTGGTCCGCAACTCTCCATTGGCGGTGGTATTGATTTGCCAGGAGGTACAGTTGATTCTCTAGTAAACGATAGTTTTGTTCCCACACTACGTCTTTGGCGAACTCAGTGACAAGTTCACAATTGACCCCGGCCAATTTAAGTTCATAAAAAACACCAGCAGCGGTCGTTGATTTACCGCTGCCTGGCCCGCCGAGCAAGTTAACTACTAGAGTCATCTTCTACAATCTTGAATCCTAGTTCAGCCAGTTCCTCAACAAACGACCGGCCCATGGTGTGTGCGAACGAGTGTATACGCCACTCGCCACAATGCAAAAGAACTCCGACTTTATTTTCTATATCTAAATCAGAGTTCTTAAGTTCTTCTATATTTGCACCTATCATGTGGAGCAAACGGGAATCGAACCCGCCGGGATTTGTATGCGAAACAAATTCAGCACCTTGCTTGTCCTGCCCCTTGTGGAGCCTCCTGGGAGAATCGAACTCCCATCCCAACGTTACAAAGGTTGTATACTAGCCATTATACGAAGGAGGCTTGGAGGGGCCTTTTTAAGTCATACCCCAGGACACCGGCTGCATTCTTTCAGCAACCACAGTATATCACACTTCTGCGCGAGGCACAAGTCGCATAATAAGCAAGCCCGTCGAAATGAGGGCGATTGCTGCAACTAGATACCAAGTTATATTCATACCTGTAAATGCCAGGGTACCGCCAAGCGGTAGGCCAGCACCAGCAATCTTATGATACATTGTGTTCCTCCTAACCGTGAATCCAGACTTCATCACGCTTTCCGATAAATTTCCAGAAGGCGATAAAGAAAATGAACTGTTGAAAATTATCATATATCATTTCAGGAACTATGGCCGTGGCGACCAAGGCCCCCGATTTTCTATTGCGTACAGTCCAGTATCTCTCAAAAATATAAAGTCCAAAGATTCCCAGCCACAACGGATTGAAAGCGAAGGAACTCATCCCTACCACTAGACTTACGAGAACTGCTACTACGTACATCATTGTAACGACTGTCACGAATCCTGTCCAGCATGTTTTGACCATGTAAGGAAAAGTTACTTTCGTCCAGCCGTAATCTTTCAGGTTTTCAAATGCTCCACGTCGCCAGCGGATGCGCTGATGATACAACGCCCGGTAATTTTCGGGAGCATCCGTGTAAATTTCACAGGCTCTTGGAGCCAAACACTTGTAGCCTAGATGCTTCAAGGCCAGTGTCATTTCGTTGTCCTCAGTCAAGGCGCTCTCATCATAGTAGCCCTTGCCTGGCAACCGACCCTCTTCTCGCGCTTCACGAATCTCTTTGAACGCGCGGACCCGGAAGATGGAACCTGCTCCGGTGAGTACATTTGCCTTACCCTTTTTACGGGCAATCTCACGCACGTACCGTTGATACTCATTACCCTGCATCTTCTGAACGATAGTTTTTTCTTCCTTGCAGAAGAATGAACCACCGACACCACCTACTGTGGTATCCTCAAATTTGGGTAAAGCATCTTCAATGAAATTTTTTGAAAGGGCTGTATCAGCATCCATAACAAGAATCTTACTTTCATCGTTCATAAAGGGGAGTAAGAAATCTAAAATCTGATTTAGAGCCCCGGCTTTTTTGTTCTTGTTGTCATGCGTCACAAACGTATAGGCACCGTGCTTAGAAGCAACCTTGTCAGTGTTGTCTGTACAATTGTCAAGTACAACAAAAATAAGGTCAGGAACAACAGTCTGCTCTTTCAAACTTGCAAGAGTCTGACCTATCGCACGTTCCTCGTTGTGAGCGGGTATGATAGTGATGAGCATTGAACTCCTAACCTACTACTCCGACGACCGGAACCACACTCTATCACACTCTGTTACCTCTTGTCAACACTCTGTTTTTTGGAGACTCTTGGAATCTTTTCTAAGTGTAACCATAGGTTAGCATCTCAGAAATACCCTGTCAAGTCGTCAAAAAAGTTCACTAAAACTCGTCTGAACTAGTGCTTGTGAACTAGGCACATGGTATCATAGATAAAAGCATTCAAACGCATTCACTATTTGTACAAGGCCCGCTGCAAGGTAGGGCTGGGAGGAGTTTTATCTTTTATGACTATTGACATTCAGCAGCCAATGTCAACTTTTGCCGATACTATTTACCGTCAGAAATACGCACAGGACGGAGAGAATTGGGAAGACACAGCACGCAGAGTAGTAACAAATGTCATGGGTCCGTATTTCCCCGAATTGGTTGAAGAAGCCATAGGCTATATAGCCGAACGAAAATTTTTGCCGGGTGGTAGATATCTATACGCCGCAGGCAAGCAGTTTAATCAAACAAACAATTGCCTACTTCTAAAGGTTGGAGACAGCCGAGAAGAATGGGGCGATTTGATGAATCGTATCACAGTTGGATTGATGACCGGCGCGGGCGTAGGAGTTGTTTATTCAGACCTTCGCGAAGAGGGCGCATTAATTATCAAGACGGGTGGCACTTCAACAGGTCCGCTCGCTCTGATGAAGATGGTAAATGAAGCAGGCCGCTATATTATGCAGGGTGGCTCAAGGCGCTCCGCTATTTGGGCGGGACTTCATTGGTGGCATAAGGACGTATTTAAGTTTATTCATGCTAAGGATTGGTCTGATGACGTTAAGGCTTTGAAGGAAAAGGATTACAACTTCCCGGCGACTTTGGATATGACTAACATCAGCGTTATCCTAGACGACGGCTTCTTCGAGGCTTTCGATAACGAGGATAATCCTATGTACGACCATGCTCAGAAGGTATATTGGGAGGTCGTCAGTCAGATGCTTACAACTGGTGAGCCAGGATTTAGCATCGACGTTGGCGAAAATTCGGGCGAGAATCTTCGAAACGCTTGCACCGAAATTACTAGCGCAGACGATAATGATATTTGCAACCTAGGTTCAATCAATATGGCACAAGTAGATGACATTAAAGAATTCGAACGCATTTCCTATGTTGCTACTCTATTTTTGTTGTCTGGCACTTTGTATAGTAAGGTTCCATATGAGGCAGTAGCAGATACTCGGACAAAGAACCGGCGGCTTGGCCTAGGTCTTATGGGCATTTATGAATGGTTGGTAACCCGAGGTAAGTCATATGGGCCAGATTATGAATTGGCTCAGTGGTTGGACGGCTGGAAGAATCAGAGCGATTATGCAGCGAAAGTTGGTTCGGCTCGACTTGGTATTAGTGAGCCAGTAAAGAAAAGGGCTTTGGCTCCAAATGGCACCATTGGTATCATTGCAGAAACAACGACTTCCCTTGAGCCTCTATTGGCTGTTGCATACAAGCGTCGATATTTGAAGGGCCAGGACTGGCATTTCCAGTATGTTGTCGATTCTGCTGCAAAGCGCCTACTCGACAAGGACGTTCCTACAGAATTACTTGAAGATGCCTATGATTTGGCCAGAAAGCCTGAGCGTAGAATTGCTTTCCAGGCTTGGGTCCAGCAATGGGTAGACCATGGAATTTCTAGTACGCTCAATTTGCCATCGCCAGATAAGCAAGAATTCACACATGAAGAATTTGGAAATATTCTTTACAAGTACCTTCCGAAGTTGCGCGGGGTAACAGTTTATCCTGATGGAGCCCGAGGTGGTCAGCCACTTACTAAGGTTCCTTTGCAGGAGGCTTTGGATTGGGAAGGTAGAGAATATGAAGAGGTCGGAAATAGCCAGGCTTGCGTTAATGGCGCGTGCGGAGTATAATTAGACTGAGGTGAGAAATGGCATATAATATTGGCAATCTTAAATTAGTCGAATCTCCTAACCGGACAAATGCAAGCGGTAGGTACATTCGTTTAGTAGTAATTCACGATATGGAGTTTCCAGAGCGTGATGATGCTGCTGAGAGTGTAGCGAACTTCTTCCATAACTCTAGTGTTCAGGCATCCGCCCATCTTTGTGTGGACGACAATAGCGCAGTTCGCTGCGTTAAGGACGAAGATGTAGCGTGGGCTGCGCCGGGAGCAAATTCAGACGGACTCCAAATGGAGTTGGCTGGATATAGTTCTCAAAAGACGAGCGATTGGGAAGATTCATATTCTAAAGACGAATTGAAACTGGCAGCACATTTGACTGCTCAGTGGTGCCGCAAGTACAATATTCCGGTCAAGAAATTGACGCACAGTGAGTTGGCGGCAGGTAAAAAGGGAATTATTGGTCATCGTGACGCTACTGCGGTATATCACCTAAGTACTCACACCGACCCGGGAACAAATTTCCCATGGGGTTACTTTATCAAGTTAGTCAAGGCGGCTTATGCTGACCTAACTGATAAGCCAGCGCCTACACCAAAGCCAGCGTCGAAGGTTTCTGTAAAGGAATTGGAAATTGCTGTTCATTTGCGAAAGCCTAATGAGGAATGGACAAAGCGAACTGACTACGCCCTAAAGGTTGTGCGTCAAGGACCAAGTGGACATTTCCCTGTTAAGGATTTGCAGAAGTTTGTAGGAACGACTGTTGATGGAGATTGGGGCGGTGTTTCGCAGGGCGCGTATATCAAGACAGTCCGTGCGATTCAAAAGGCTCTTGGTGTAACTGCTGATGGTGTTTGGGGTCCAGGCACTAATACTGCATATCACAAGGCCCGAGCAAAATACTTTCTCGATAAATAATTCGTGATATAATAGAATTAACGCGGGTAACGTTGTTTAGGCAGCGCGAAGCGTTACGGCATTCGTGCAGTTCACCTTAGGATGCTGGTTATAGTTACGCTACAAGCATTGGCCGGGGTACTTAGCCCCGGCCTTTTGCTATTTCTAACAGATAGGTGGTATAATCTAACTATGAGTTACAGAATGACTGTATTAGCGAGTAGCCCGATTCTCTATTTGGATTTGGAAGAATCTTCGGGCACTATTGCTATTGACAGTTCCGGGCGACAGCCAAATGCTATATATAGTGCTCCACCGTCAGTGTTTTACAATCCCTTGGTTACCAATGGAATTCGCTCCCAGCAATTTGCGGGTGCAAGAAATGTTCTTGGGTCGCTCCCACTCACCATCCTATCGGCAGAACAGCCTAGTGCTCCATTTAGTCTAGAGGCTTGGACATATCCTCAAATAAGCACGTCATCACAGAGAGTGATTGGCCGAAATGTCTCAGGACTATATGTCGATGGTAATATTGCTACGTTTCAGATTCAGACTAGCGCCGGGGTGGAGAAAGTATCCTTCCCACTTAGATATCGAAAAGTAAATCATCTAGTAGGTGTATTCGATGGCGCGGCAGCAGCACTATATGTCAATAATCAACTCTCAGGGTTTACACTTCTAGAAGGCACTATTAGCGAAGACACTACGGACATTTTAGTTGGCGGAACCGCCGTTGGCACCGACAGCGTGCTTATTAGCAATGTAGCCGTTTATGATACTGCCCTTTCTGGCTCAGTGATTGAAGACCATTATGAGCAGGGCTGTGTACAAAATTATGAGGACCAACTTCGCAGAGCCGCCAGCATTTTCTATGACCTTTCAGATGCTTATTCCATCATTGCATTCCAAAGTATTGAAAATGAATTTACTGATTACGCAAGTAGTAGTTTAGTTAATTTAATTTACGATACAGCGCTTCACCAGGAAGATATTACTCAGGTTGGTCAGCGTGATGTCGGATATGATATTGGAGAATTAGGAATTATTGATGGAAGTCGTATTGATTGGGACTCTCAAAGTGCTAATCTTTTGGTAGAAGTCAGTTGGGATAATGGCACTACTTGGGAAGCAGTTACTAATCACTCTACCATTCCTGGTCTTGAATCGGGAGTTGATACTACTGATAAGGTTGTAAGATTCCGCCAGACTTTCAATATTCCGGCTGATGATGACATTCCAAGTATCACAGAATTCAAAATTACTATTTATGAGAACAAGGATATTTTGGCTGTGAACAATTCAGCCCGAGCGGTTGTTACAGAGCCAGTTAATATTGGTCAATTTTCTAATAATGTGCTCAACGGCAATGATTCCGATATTGCAATCGTCGGTGGGTCGCTTACTTTGCCTGCTGACCTTGATGGAAATAATGTTGCTGCTATTGAATTTTTGGTACGACGAGATACAGCCGCAACTGATATTGTTACTGCTGGCACGGCAACACTATCTTCGAGCGGAGCGGTTAGTGGCATGACCGTTTGGATAGACGGTGTTCAACGAGCACCAGTCGCAGCAGATTTTGCATTGGGCAAATGGACGCATATTTATGCTGAATTGAGTGCTCCTGCTGATATAGATGTCATTTTGCAGGGTGGAAATTCATTTGCATTTCCGGCAATTTACTGGCAACCACTATCAGAGTCGGTGATTTTCAACCATGCTTTAGGCGCTTGGGGCCGACCCCGTTTGGCTGTCCCCGAGTTAAGCGTCCCGCAATTGACAGAATCCTCTGCTATAGCCTATAAGTACGTCTGGACGGGGGCCTAAGTGGTCGATTCTGTACCTCACTAGGACAAAATTGGCCATTAAAAGATAATTATGATACACTTACCGTATGGGAATACAGAGAATTCAGGAAACCAAATACGGCGTGTATCTTTGGCAGATGCCAGACGGCGCATTGGTATGCGACGAAAATCGCAATTACTTATCTATTTCCTCAAAAGAGGGTGACCCTCGAAGGCTGGCAGAATTAACTGCCGCTGCCCGCGCCTGCGGGTGTGAGGACGGCCACCCAATATTCTTCCCAGGCCATCGCAAGATTGATGATGAAGAATATGAGCACCAGCGCGACCGCTTTGAGCAGGGCCTAATTCCTGACGAATACGACGCCGCAGCATGGGCCGAAGAAATTAAATTCCGAGAGCAAACAAAGAATGACTGAACTAGTTGTTGATGATGAGGTTAAAGACGAACAGGAAGTAGAGGTGTCGGTAGGTTCTATCGACTCCTATGATTCTCCATGGGGAGATACTGGCAACGACCCATTCAACAAAAAGGCAGAGGCTCTTAGAACTCTCGAAGGCACCAGCCCAGCCTTTAAGCGCAGAGTTACCCGTGAACTTCAAAAGTATCAACGTGGTATTGATGGTGCAGAGACTAAGCAACTTAATCCGACCTATTCAGCAGGTACGGGATATTCGCATTTTGATGTAGCAATTCCACCATATAATCTTGAGTATTTGGCTAAGATTTACGAAAAGAACGAAACCAACTTCGCTGCTATTAATGCAAAAGTGGCGAACATCGTCGGCCTTGGATTCGATTGGAAGGAATCTCCTACTACACAAGAATTGCTTGACAAGATTGACGACCCCGACAAACTCAATAAGGCTCGCCGGAAGTTAACGAAGGCTCGAAATGCTCTTAATGAGTGGGTAGAAACTCTTAATCAGGAAGATACCTTTCTAGAAACTTTGATGAAGGTCTATACCGATATTGAAGCAACTGGTAATGGCTACTTAGAAATTGGTCGTACCACTGCTGGTCGAGTCGGATACATTGGCCATATTCCTTCTAGCACCCTGCGCGTGCGTATCGCGCGGGACGGCTTCGTTCAACTTATTGGCGATAAGGCTAAGTTCTTCCGAAACTTTGGTGATAGAACTACTACCGATAAGGTAGGAAATGACCGACGCCCAAACGAAATCATTCACTTTAAGAAATATACTCCAACAGATTCCTATTACGGAATTCCTGACATCATCGCCGCGCAGAATGCGCTGGCCGGAAGCGAATATGCCTCTCGATATAACCTAGATTACTTCGAGCACAAGGCTGTCCCTCGTTACGTTATTGTCATTAAGGGAGCAAAACTTTCTCCTACGGCTGAGCGTAATACAATTAACTTCTTCCGGGGCGGACTAAAGGGCAAGAACCACAGAACCCTTTATGTACCTTTGCCAGCCGGAACTACTGACAAGCCGGTCGAATTTGAAATGAAGCCGGTCGAAGTCGGTAAGCAGGACCAGTCCTTCGGAGATTATGATAGTGCTAATCGAGACAAGATTTTGATGGCGCACCGAGTTCCAATTACGAAGGTTTCTGCTGTTACTGGTGCTGCGTTAGCGGCAGCCAAGGATGCCGACAAGACATTTAAGGAAACTGTATGCCGTCCGGCACAAGACGTTTTTGAAACTAAGATTAACAAGGTTATCAAGGAAGTTACTGACGCATTTGTATTTGCACTTAACGAGTTGACCCTAACTGACGAAACTGAGCAGAGCAAGATTGACCAAGTTTACTTGACGACCGGAGTTTTGGTTCCAAACGAAGTTCGAGCCAGAATGGGTCGCCCAGGACTTAAGGGTGGCGACAAGATTATTGCCGCTGCCCAGGCAAAGCCAACGGCAACGGGTGGCGCTAAGCCAGCAACGGGCCGAAGTCCTGACCAGCGTACCACAAGCAGAGGCGTAAATTCTCCTGATAGGGGAGGACAGGGTAGAGCGCCTAAAGGTGAAGGGAGGCAGCAAGCGTGATTAACGTAAAAAATTTACTATTACATAAGTCAGCGCCACTATATCCATTGGCATTTGGAGTCCTAATTATGCTATGGGGACTTTGGTTGCTGCTCCCATTTAGTGTATTTTCGACCTCGCCATCTTACTCATTTGTATCTGGTGTCACGTCCGAAGCATTTTTGGGGGGAATAGCCTTTTTGATTGGTGCAACGCAGGTATATGCTGTACTTACCAGAAATGTTAAGTTGATTGCCTATACAGCAATTTCACAATTTGTATTTTGGACATTCCTGTTCCTATCCTTCGTGCAAAGTAACTGGCAAAGCCCGGGTACTGTTGTCTATTCATGGATTGCTTTAATGAATGGATTGGGCCATATTAATTGGCATTTAAGGACTAATGGCCACCGACCGGAGGAAGATGTCAGTACTACTGACAAGGTTTCTTGACGGAAATTTTGCATTAGAATACATTTCTTGATATTATCTAAACATGAAACTTAATAAGTCTGTTCTGACAACTAACGGCGAGCACCTACAAATTGCTATGCCGATTGTCAAGGTAGACCGTGAGAATCGAACGGTCAGTGGTTTCGCCACCCTTGATAACGTAGATACTCAAAAGGACGTTGTTACAGCGGACGCAAGTCGAAACGCTTTTGCTAGATGGCGCGGCAATGTACGAGAAATGCACGCGCCTATTGCTGTTGGTAAGGCCCTTAAGTTCGAAGAAAAGACTTTCTTCAACCCGGATGACGGACAGACCTATAATGGAATGTACGTCACCGTTTATGTTTCTAAGGGTGCCGAAGACACTTGGCAGAAGGTTCTTGATGGAACTCTAACTGGATTTTCTATTGGCGGCGGTGTTATCAAGGCCCGCGACATTTTTGATAAGGCATCTAATACGGCATATCGAGAGGTCGAAGATTACGAACTAACTGAATTGAGTCTGGTAGATAACCCAGCAAATCAGTTGGCTAACATTATGTCCTTCCAGAAGGTTAATGGCCAGACGGAAATGACTGGAATGTTGAGCAAAATGGCAGTAGAAAATATTTTCTGGTGCCCAACAGACTTGGCTAAGGCAGTAGCAAATGCTGAATCACTTACTTGCGCCTCATGCGGTAACGATATGGAAAATATCGGATGGGTCGAAGCAGAAGATGACCAGCGAGAAGAAGTTATTGCCAAGGCCGTCGCAACAAAGACTTCCAACCAGCCAAATGCAGGATGGAATACCACAGCAACCGGAATGACTAGTGGTTATATCTCTACGACACCAAGTATTACAATTAATGGTGGCGTAGATGCAGAACAAATTGCAGAGCGAGTAGTTGAATACTTGCGAAAATATGAGGGAGGTGTAGACGTGTCAAAGAGAACAGTACGAAAGAGTGCTGACGAGCAGCCAGAGGCAACGGCTGAGGCGGTAGTCGAGGCTACCCCAGCAGCAGGCCCATCAGCAACAACTACTGAAAAGGCGGCGGGCTCAGGCGGTGAGGAAAAGCCAGAGGCAGCAACCGTTTCTGAGGTAGACGAGCCTGACTTTGCGAAGATGTTTAGCGACCTCCGTGAAGCATTGGCTGGCGCAATTGAAACTTCAAAGGCAGATACCCAGCAAATTCTTGCCACCGTGCAGGAAACAATTGAGAAGTCTGTAGGAGAAGTTAGCACAAAGGTTTCCGAGTTTGAAACAAAACTTGGTGAATTGAAGCAGCAGGTGGATTCCCTTGATGACACTGTGGACACAGTTGAAAAGCGTGTCGATGGTGTTGAGGGAGAAACCGCAATTAAGAAGTCTGGCGACCTCGGCGGGTCCAAGGATGAAGATACAACAGAAAAGTTTTGGCGTGGTAGTTTCCTCGGCGCTGAAAAACTAGTAAACTAAAAAAGTGAGGTGAAATGACAAGGTGAGCAACAACAACGAACTTCTAGAGAAGGTCATTGTAACAGCCGATATTAACGCCGGTGGCGGTCTTCTACGACCTGACCAGGCCGACCGTTTTATCGACTATATGTGGGACCAGACCGTTCTTGGTCGTGATGCTCGTACGTTCCGTATGCGAGCGAACACAGCAGAAATCGACAAGATTGGTGTAGGTCAGCGTCTAGTTCGTGTTGCAACCGAAGCCGTTGACGACCACGTTAACGCAGGTGCAACATTCAGCAAGATTACCATGACCACCACAAAGATGCGACTAGATTGGGAACTTTCTACCGAATCTTTGGAAGACAACCTAGAAGGTGAGGCTCTTGAAGACCACATTGCCCGACTAATGGCTACCCAGGCCGGAAACGACTTGGAAGACGTAGCAATTAACGGTGATAGTGCCTCTGCCGACCCATTGCTTAAGGCATTTGACGGTTGGAGGAAGTTGTCTCTAACTAACGGCCACGTAGTAGACGCGGCGGGAGCACCTTTGGACAAGAGTGTATTTAACTCCGCTCTAAAGGCAATGCCTCGTTACTACAAGCAGCGACGACAGGCGCTTCGCTTCTATGCCGGAAGTAACTTGATTCAGGATTACGTTTACGGTTTGACCGAGGTTGACGTTACAGGTGTTGGTATTGGTGCTGGTGTATTCAGCGGTGCTATTACTGGACCTCAGGGCGCGCCAGGAGCAGTCACAATCGCAGCGTTTGGAATTCCTGTAATCGAAGTCCCAATGTTCTCAGAAACATTGATTGGTGATTACGTAGGCGCAACGGGCGAGCACGGATATGTCGAACTGACATTCCCTGACAACCGAATTTGGGCCGTCAAGCGAGAGATTCAGGTTTATCGAGAGTTCAAGCCAAAGAAGGACACAGTTGAGTACACAGTATTCACCCGTGTAGGCGTTAACGTTGAAGATTATGACGCATATGTCGTAGTCAAGAACGTCAAGGCTTCTCCTTGATAGGTAATTAAAGCGTTGGGCCACCCTTAATGGGTGGCCCTTTGCTTTTTGACGCATAAATGTGATATACTTAGAGAGACATTAGGAGGAAAATATGTCTTTTGCAGAACTAGAATTGCCTGAACTTAAGGCTGTAATTGCGAGTTTCGTCGGTGAAGACGATGCCGCAACAGTTAATTCCGTACCCGAGGCTGTAAAACTTTTGGAAGATGAGGGCGTACAATACGCTGAATATCAAAAGTGGCAGCAGATTGAAGAGGCGCGGGAAGATGCTGATGAGCATGTAGAGCCTACCACAAAGCAGAAAAAGAATGCTGTAAAGGTTACTACCGCCGCTAAGAAAAAGGGCAATACACCGGATGAGGTAGTCGTTAAGATGACTCGTCCTAACATGACTTACGAAGTGCGTGGCCACCGATTTACTCGCGAGCACCCATTCGTAGTTATGACCGAAGACCAGGCACAAGAAATTTTCGACTTGGATGGCTCAGGCTTCCGCCTTGCCACTCCACGCGAGGTTCAGGAGTATTACAAGTAATAAATGACAGTAGCAGACTTTCCACAGGCCGGAACTATTGGCACATCATTGTTGCCTACACGTTGGGATATCGCCATTTACCAGGGCGACACTTTCGATGTAGTAGTTAATTTCAAAGATGCAAATGGAGCCGGAATTGACCTTGCAGGGTTCACAGCACTTATTCAATTCAAGAATACCGCTGGAACTGTGGTTGCAACGCCTTCTACTGAACTTAATTATGATGGTACTCTAGGTGCCCTTAGAATTTTCCTAGAGACTGATACTTTAACCGCAGGAGATTATACTTATGACTTACAGTTGAACAGTCCAGATGGAAAGAAAAGAACATTTATCGGAGGGGTAGTCACGGTTACATCTGACATTTCTGAATAATGGCTAGTGTAGAAGATATCGTTATAACGATAATTGAGGATGAGCCGGGTCCAGTCATTACCGACGTCCCGGCTCCATCTCTCGATATTCAAGTAAGCACTTTTCTACAGCCACAAGTTTTAGAAGTAGTCGGTGAAATGCAGGTTGAAGCAACCATCAATTCATCGCTAGAGCCAGAGTTTGTGGAGATTGTTAGGCCGTCAGATGTTGACACGATAACTATTCCTGAGGCTAATATGCCCGAAGTAATAGAAATTGGATTCCCGGTAGTACAAGGACCGCCAGGAGTTCAAAATGTATATGTTGGTCCAACCCCACCATTAAATCCAGAAATTGGATGGATATGGATAGACACTTCCTAAGGAGGAATTATGGCAAGATTTGAAACAAATGTAGTCGAAAACGACGAAGGCACCTGGGATGCCTATTGCACAGACACAGCCCTAGACGACACCTGTTTCTACTCTCTTGGTTGGGGTACGGAACAGCAGGCTAATGATAGAATTGGTGAGCATTTAGTAGAGCACGCCACTCTACAGCCATCTAGAGAATTAGGGGCATTTCGTGCAGACAAAACCCAGGAAGAATACGAGGCACACGTTGACAAACTGCTAGAGCAGAATAGCGTGGCTTTGCCAGGGGAGGCAAATGAGTAATGCCTATAGCAGCAACAGATATTCTTTTGAAGTGGTCAACAGCGGCAGCAGCCGCAGGTAACACCACTGCTAACAACACCCCTGGAACATCATTGGGTCGTTTTGTTGCGACTACTCAGATTACTGACGCCACACTTAACAATTTATTTCCTGATGTAACAGGTGACGAAAATGCCGTCAGCAACGTGGACTATGAATGTGTATTCGTACACAATAATCACGCTACTCTGACATATCAGAATGCAGTTATCTATATTTCAGCCGAAGTCGCTGGTGGAGCATCTACCGCAATTGGTGTAGATACTACCGCAGCCTCAGCCGTTGGCTCAGGTGCGCAGCAGGCTGTTCAAATTGCTAACAAGAATACGGCTCCTGCGGGAATCACGTTCACGGCACCGACCACAAAGGCAACAGGATTGGCTTTGGGTAACATCGGGCCGGGTCAGGTAAAGGCTTTTTGGATTCGTCGTACAGCAGCAAATACTTCTGCTCTTAACAACGATGGATTGACTGTAACGGTCGCTGGCGATACGGCTCAGTAAGGAGTCGCCTAAATGGCTACATTTAGCGCAACCGCCCAAGCGTCGGGATATATTCAGTTAGTCTCTAGTGGTGTTGCAGGTTCTCAGTGTAACATCTGGAACACTACGCAGGGTAACCGTCTTATCTACAGCGGTGCATATAACAGTTCGTCTTTGTCAGTTCCAGATACGGCGTGTTCGATTGGCGTAAATAATTCATACACTATTACGTATTATAGTTCTACCAATGCAGTTTTGGGTAGTCTTAGTGCTTCGGCTACCGCCCAAATTACTACTGCCGGTAGCATTAGTGTATCTAGTGCAGGTAGTGGCTATGTAACTATTAGTTGGTCATATCCATCTTTCTCCAATAGTACATTAGGACAAAATTCAACTAATATTTGGATAAATGGTGTTGCCACTAATTATGCTTGGCCGCAATCTAGTGTAACTGTATTTGTCGGCTATAGTAATACGAGCACCTATCAAGCCACATTCTACTTTAACAATACTATGGGTGGAATGTATACTGCCCAAAGTGCTCCATCAACTTCATTCACGACCCCGGCTGCACCTCCACCAGCCCCGGCACCTGCATCCAATTTAGTCGTTACTAGTGATGATTATACTAATAATGTTGGACTTTCGTGGACTGGTTCAGGTGCATCGGGCTATTACATTTACCGTACTCAGCCAGGTGGGTCTATGACTTATATTACCTCAGTTGGTGGCACTACATATACCGATACTGCTTCTGGTGCTGGCCGACCAGTGTTATATCAGGTTTTAGCCTATAACACTAATTCGGGAGGAACTACAACCGCAGGTTCCTACGCGAGCGTATACACGCTCGCGCACGTAAACAGTTCCATTCAGCCACTATGGAATGTTAATATCATGGCTACGCAAACTAAAAATGTACAATGGATTGATTTTAATGCTAGGCTAACCCCAAATGCAATATTAGTTGCTAGTGGTGTCAGTGGAGTTTTGTCTGACGTTCAGGACGACCCTTCGAATCCCGACGCTAATAGCCTGGTTGGCTCTGGCCCGGTTGATGTTAGGCTTGCGTTTACTGACCCCGGACAAATTAGCATGAGTAATCCAGTTAATACACAGAAATTTAGAATAGTAGTGACTGCACCATGAGCACACTAGTCGGGACAAGCAACAACCAATATGCGACCGGATGGACTAACGGCAGGAAAATAGACCGCTGCTCTAACGGCGTACTTTGGTCTTTCATTCAGCCTCAGGAAAATAGTATTAATGTCGTTTATTGCTACTATTCTACAAATGGTGGAAGTACCTGGACTCAGGCAACCGGCAGTCAGTTAACTAACTACACCGGCAGTGTTACTCAATCATACCAGCGAGCGAGTTCCTTTTTCATCGACGCTGATGACAATTGCCATGCAGTTTTCAAGGATATGTCTGATGGAAGGCTATACTACAAGCGGGGAACTCCTAACGCTGGCCGAACAACTTGGCTTTGGAGTTCCGGGCTTCTATTGTATACCAATACAGCCACCAACTACCCGGACATTGTAGCATTTCGCGACCCGGCAGACAATGGTGGCTGGAAGGCCCATATAGTTTCAGCATATGCTGACGCTTCGGGAAACGCTGTATCATATTTCCGGGTTAATATCACAAGCGGTGCAACAATAAGTTTGGATACCTCCGTTGGTCTTGACCCCGGAGGCATTGGATATGGCGTTCCAAACGTTTATACATTCCCCTCAATTGACTTTCAGCACACTGGCGACGGCAAGACGCCTGTTGCTTCGCCAGCACTTTTTGCTGCGTGGTCAGCAGGTAGCGCAGGCCCGGGTCGAGGAATAAGGTATCGAAAGGCTTCATATTCTGTGGGCTCATGGACTTGGGGCGCAGACCAGACCATCAATGATACAGTCTATATCCCTAACAACAATAACAACATTTGGGTGCAATCTATCTTTGATGGGTCGGATAGTTACGTTATCTATACTGGACTAGGTAGCGGAAACTACTACATGCAAATAATGAAGCGTGATGCCGCTGATACTACTACGACAACGGTATATGACAGCCACGCCTTTTCGGGAACTGCGGGCACGTTTGGTGGTGGAGCCTCATACGACGGCTCAAACATCTACTTTGTCGGAACATCATATGATGACAGCAGACTCAACCTATACAAATTCAATCTTAGTGGTGCCACTGTAGCAGTAACTATGTTGGATTTGAAGCGTGCTACGTACGGCAACTTCTCTGTTCGTCGTGGAAGTACCGGCGGAACAGTTGACTGGATTTACTGTGATTCTGCAACAAGTCCATACAGTATTAGATTCAATCGAACAACGACAGCAGCCATTACCACAATGACCATTGTCGGTAAGTCAAGAACTCCGCTAAGTAACTCTGCGTATGCTACCTATAGCAGCATTGTTCTTCCTGCGGGAATCCAGGCTAACGACCTTATTGTTATCCAGGGTACAGAATATAACTCTTCAACTATGGGCGCTCCTGCTGGCTATCTCACAATTTACACCGGGCAGTTTGGGTCGGGTGGAACGTATAATGTTGTCGGTCACGCCTGGTATAAAGTTGCCGTGGGTAACGAGTCTAATACCACAGTTAATTTGTCAGTAGGAAATGGAAATAGTATTTCTTGTGTTGTTCTACGTGGCCCATGGACATCTATTGGGGCGGGGACAGTTGCGTCCGGCGGCGTTGGCGTTACTACTAACGTTCCTGCTCATGGCCCCCTTCCGGTAGCAAATACGTTCAATTTGCAGTTCGGGCATATGATGGGAAACTCCGCTAACACAAACACTCCGACCGTCTATGCAACTCCAACTGACAAACAAGATGGATGGAATGCTAACTATATTGCGGATGCGATATGGTACAACAATCTTAATACCGGAAGTCAATTTTATGGTCCTGCCGGAAGCAATAATAGTGCGAGCGTCTTGGTCGGTTCTTGGTCTATTACTACAGCAGTACCTACCATTACTAAAGACATTTCGGCAAGGTGGAATATTACCAATCCAGCGTCTAAGGGAATTTCTTGGCTTTGGAATGTTGCAGCGCCTAGTATTTTAGTAACTGCTGAATTGTGGGAGAATGGCGTATTCAAAAGCGCTTTAGGATATCAAGCCATTACGCCAGGAACAACTAAGGCAATGGAATTCAAGTGGGATGCTAGTCTATTAACTGATACAACAGGCAATGGAGTAGAAATTCGATTCTACAGCAACGCTGCGGTGAATATCAACGCGGCGGGCTGGGATGCACAAATGATTCCGCTTATTCCAATCAATCTTGCCAAGAGTCTGCTATGGAATACAGTCGGTCGAGTATTGATAGGCACCATTGAACTGTGGAATGTTAACAACGTTGCTAGCAAATCTAGTCAAGAATTGTGGAATATGCGGGCTGTTGTCAATAAGTCTGAACAGAATCTCTGGAATGTTTTTGCTAGAGTCAATCAGCCTAGAGTCCTTCTATGGAATGATAGATTAATTGTAGTTAAGGCTGATTCATTCATTTGGAATGACAGGCTGGCCGTGACCAAATTAGACCAATTCCTTTGGGGCGATAGTCTTGCTGTCTCTAAGAGTAGGCAAGAACTCTGGAACGTCGCTCTACAGATTGCCAAAACGGGTTCAGAGTTATGGAATGTTAGAAACAGTGTTGGCTCTGACAATAGTTTCATGTGGGACTATTTGAATAGTTTGTCAATGACGGGGCAAGAATTGTGGGATAACTTAGCAATTGTACCTCCGCGAATAGACCAAATTCTGTGGAATGATAATACCGTTACTAGCAAGGATAGTTCTGAAATTTGGCGAACGATGCAGACGGTCTTTAGGGATGGTCAAGAGATTTGGAATCTTAGGGCATCGCTGACACAAAGCGCTCAAATTCTTTGGGCATTGGTTGGTTGGGGTTCTAAGACAGCAGATTTCCGCTGGAACACTACGGGCCAAACTTCTAAGGACATTTCTGAATTATGGAATGTTCGCGCAAGTGTTGGCACAAGTCGTCAACAGTTGTGGAACGTTCTGCGCTCTGCCTCAGTTTCGAAGCAAGAGATTTGGCGGGTATTGAGCCTAACTGGCGTTTCGAAGGCGATGTTATGGAACTTAGACGCAGTCATTTCTAAGGCCGCTACAGAATTGTGGAATGTCCGCATTGGTACGACAACAGATGTCGATATCGAATGGGCTGATTTAATCGGTTCAACAACTGATACCGATTTCCAATGGAATCAAGAGCAGACAATCTTTGCATTAGAGCAGATTCTTTGGAATATCATTGCTCTACGAATTGTAAACGCCTGGACGGGCGTTTGGACACAGGGAGTGTGGAGAATTTGGGATGGCAATAGTTGGCCTGGCCAAACTCCTAAGGTCTGGACGGGTACCTCATGGCAGTAAATTGGCGGATTAAAATGTCCCATGATATAATGGAAAATAATGAATAGGTGGTGTGAATATGGCGATTATCAGTAGACCCAGCAGTGGCGGGACTGAGGAAGTTGAATTACTTCCGCAGACTTTAGACTTTAAGGTTTATCGAGGCGATTCTCTTGACGTGATGTTGCGCTTGAAGGATGCTGCCCGGAAGCCTATTGACCTCAGTGGGTTTGTTCCACTAATGCAGTTAAAAGATACGCTTAACAGCGTAGCAGCCACTCCCGAGATAACGTTAAACTATCTGGATACTGGCACACTCAGGATTTATTTGGCCGACACTAGTTTACTACTAGTGAACACTGTATATTCATACGACCTACAACTAACAGATTCTACTGGTCAGAAAAGAACAATTTTGGCTGGCACAGTAACAGTTACGGCGGACGTTTCACAATGAGTAGTGTAATGGATATTGCTGTAATTGAGAATATTAGCACAGGAGAAGTCTTTGAGTCTACAACAGCACTCAATAGACTTCGACTTTTGGAAGTAGCAATACCTGGTCTACAGGGCGCTAAGGGTGATAAGGGTGATGGCACAGGACCAGTTGGTCCGAGTGGCCAGCCCCGTTTTGTTGGTTCAGGACCGCCGGGAACAATCATTGGGGCGAATCCCGGCGACAGATATTTAGATGCATCAACAGGAATAATATACAGATTAGATTAGGAAGTGAAATAAATGGTTTGGACAGTAGAGGGTAATCTTCGTGGCCCTGAGGGAGCACAAGGACCGGCTGGCCCGCAAGGTGAGCAGGGTCCAATTGGCCCTACAGGTACAGCAGGCACCGCATATCGTGGTGCGTGGGACGCTGGTACGGCATATGTAGCCGGTGATATTGTCACGGAAAACGAGGGAGCCTTTATTGCCCCTGGCCCAATTGCGGCAGGTAATAATCCTAACCCATCTGGTGACGGTAGAACTCCTGCGAATGGATGGGGCTTGCACGCTGCCGAAGGTGCGCAAGGACCACAAGGACCAGCCGGACCAACAGGCGCACGCGGAAGTCAGTGGTTTACCGGTCATGGAGCCCCAGGAGTTATTGCTGGCGCGATAACAGGCGATATGTACCTTGATTTAGACACTGGCGACACATATCAATTCTAAGGATAAATAATGGCTTGGACTAAAGAGGGAAGTTTATGGATACCCGGACCTCCTGCTGGACCGGCAGGTGGGTCACTTACGGGCGAATACCCCGACCCATCAATTGCGGCGGGAGCAATTGGCGATGCTGAAATCGACCAATTACGTCCTATTGAGGAATCTAAACTTAATCTTGCTTCTGATGCCATTTACAACCAGCCTTCTAGACGTTCGCTAGGTCCAGCATTAGGTCAGGCTATGCCAGGTCAGGTGCAGCCTCGCAAGACGACCGGAATTTATATGCCCGACTGGCAAATCACTTTACCAAGTCAGTTAGTTGCTTCGACGGCTCCACTAGCGGTTACATATGTAAAGCCATTTCAAGTTCACGAACCGTTTACTGTTGACGCTGTTATAGCGGGTGTCGCCGCCGTGGGAACTGCTGGACAGACTTCCGCTGGAATTTATGCCAGCGATGCAGATATGAAAGCCCCATCGGGCGCGCCTTTGGCATTAACGGCAGTGGGTGTATCAGTTACTACCTTTAATACGGGTGGTGCTTCGGTTCGTCCACTAACCGCGCCAGTCAGACTATCTACGCCTGGTATTTATTGGCTGGCCGTAGCATTTTCTAATCTTACTGGCCATACTGCCTATGCTGCCATTGACCACTATCCAATCGCTACTGCATCTCCTGGTACATGGTGTTTCTTTAATGGAACAACGGCAGGACAGAACGGACTTCCAAATCCTGCCCCCGCACTATTCTTGAGCGGTGGAGGATATACAATTTCTTTGGGATATAGGGTTTCGGCGGTAGGCTAATGGATTTGTCATTAAGTAAGGTATCAGCAACGATAACATTCACATTAGATGTGTATGATACTACCGCTTTGGCCAAATTAGTTGTGCCATCGTTTACATTGCCGTCTGGCTCTACCTGGCGAGTAGTCATCACGATGTCTGGTACGCCTTCTAGCAAAATGCCAAAGCCTTTGACGTACAAAGTGACCGGAGCAAATTTTGCGGGCGTTACAAAGACGTTCAGAGTTAATAGGCCATTAGACTCTAACGGTAAAGTATTCTTTGCAGTAACTATTCAACGACAGAAGGGCGGGACGTGGACGACTTACGACTCTACCATTTTAAGTGGCGGAAACGCAGTAGTGCCTCAAGCACCAGCGCGAAGAGTTACTTTGCCGTCTTTCGGAGTGAATGTTCACGTTATGATTCCCCAACTTAGGACGCCAGGGTCTTTGAGCCCACTACTTGATAAAATTTCTGGCCACGCTAATGTGAAATTAGTTAGATGCTCCGCTCCATGGAGTTATGTACAGCCTACTAGTGGTGCTTGGGACGCTTTTGCCTTGAGTCAGTTAGATGCATTTGCAGATTGGCTCCGTGCTAATAATATGAAATGGGTGGTCGCTCTTGCGGGAGTCGCCCCATCTTGGGAAACGGGAAGTTCGGCAATTGCTGTTCCGGCCAATATGAATGATTACGCTACCTACATTAATACGTTTTTGACGAGGTATGGTGACGTGGTTGGCGTAGTAGAAAATATGAACGAGCCTAACTCTAGTAATCCTCTTGTGGGCAGGCTTGGGTTTACCTATGCTAATTTAATTGCTACGCAACAGACTCTATATAACACAACTAAGGCATATAATTCGGCCATTCCAGTTGCCACACCTGCCATTGCATTTGGTGACGCGCCATATTTGCAGACGCTATACGACAATGGAATTAAGCCATATTTTGATTTAGCCAATATTCACCCGTATGACTTTAGGTTTGATATGGTTGGAAATAGTGGTCCTGACGGAGCACACAACGGCGTAGCCGTGGACCCGGCAATTAGTTGGGGTGACGAGGCGGGTCGTCCATATAGCCCTACTCACGGAGTTCAGTATATTTACGAAACTATGCAAGCAAATGGCGACGGGGCTAAGCAAATCATTGTTGGAGAATGGGGCTGCTCAACGTCCTTTACTGCACCAAATAAAACTAAGTCAACGCTAGACGTTACTCAGGCTCAGCAGGCGGCATATGTTCGAACAGTTGTTCGTCAAATGGCCCGGGACTCTAGGGTATACGGCTTTATTTGCTATATGCTATATGACAATCCATTCAATGCAGCAGGACCAGTAGCCTATGATATTACTAACTGGAACCAAAATTTTGGAATGATGACTCCGTATGGAGCATATGAAAAGCCAGCCCTTGCAACTTGGCTTTCAACTGTGGATAACCCTGCATGACAAATAACAGATTTGGTGATATACTCTAAATATGTCAGAAATTTTGAGAGATAGTGACGTAGTTTTCGGGCTGGAATTAACAGCCGCCGAAGACGTTACCGCAACTGTCAAATTAAATGGAAATACTATTCTAGAGGCGACCGGGGATACCTTCGAGTTGCCTGCTACCCTATTGGTTGAAAATGGCCAGTTAGTAGTTGAGTGGAGTTTTACATTTGACGGAATTGCTACACATAAGCGTACAGAAGTTCACGACGTTGTAACGCCATATGTTTCTCTTGAGGAATTGCGAGAGTATGACCCCGCCATCGAAGTGCTTTCAGACGATAAGATTCTAGAGTTGGAGTCACGCGCACGCGGGGAGATTTATCGAGCCACGGGCCAACACTTCTGGTCTAATACTGACAGCATCACAGTCTATGGGCAGAATGATTGGACACTAAACGTTCCTCAGCGAATTTTGAGTTTGGACGACATTCACTATTTGAATGGCGCAACTCAGGATTTGCAAGACCTAGGAGTTTTTCTAAAGGACGAATACACCTTGGGCTATGCACCACAGGCATACAATTTGCTAGATACTAGCATTACATATGGCGGCGTAATTTACGCACCACCATCGAACTACGACCCATTCTTCCGTCAGGATACAGCATTTGTTGTCACTGGCACCTTTGGTTGGGATACAGTTCCTAATGATATTGTGTTGGCTACCAAAATGCTTGTTAAGGATTATGTAACTGACACAACGACTGACACCTACCGACAAAAAAATGTAAAGCGTTTGCAGACTGGAACATGGTCTGTTGAATTTGGCTCTAATGACAGTGGCTACAATACTGGCAATTCTGAGGTCGATAAGATTCTTGACCAATATAGATTGCCTGGCATGGCGGTGATTTAATGGGATGGATAGAACAATCTCGTTACCTTTGGACTGCCGAGGTATATAAGCAAACTGTTACTCAGGGGCCATCGGGCGCATTGAAGACCTCATGGGATTATGCTCATCCTACGGTCATTAAGTGCTCGGCTCAGCCTATGCTAGCCTCTGGTACCCGTGGCGGTTCTGATGAAGATTGGGCGCGGGACTTTAGAAATGTCGAATGGCTTCATGTGTATTGTGCTGAAAAACTAAGTAAGACTGACCGTCTTGGCAATCTCAAGGATATTCATGGAGAATTGATGTATGCCGATGGTACGGTATTTGAAATCATTGGAGTAACTCCAATTCCAGAGCCTTTCGGTTCGACTTCTGAATATGACGTTATGGCACAGGTGGCACAGACAAAATGAACGAAGTAAAGTTTAATATGGATATGGCCCCCGTAACTGAGTATATGCAGTTTCTAAAAGACTTTAGTTTAGAAATTGATGCAACCTCAACGCGAGAGGTTATGGCTGATTCGATTGGTCGTTCAACTCGGGCCGCGTTTGGTGAATATGCTGACTTGATGGCCACGCAAAATCCTCTTAATTTGTGGCACGTCTATGAAGCCGGAATGATTGGTAATCCAGAGGGACGACTTTGGACAACAATGTTAACGGGTCGCGGCGCTACTAAGGAATTAGTATTTGACTGGCGTGCAGCCCGCAAGCCGAATCTGGTTGGAGAAGAGAATACAGGTATTCCTGGGGACACACGAAAGTCTGTTCACGTATTTGTCTGGAAGGCTCCGATTATTGAAGAGGGTGCCACGATGACTATTGCACCATCAAGTGCAAAGAAAGCCTTGGCTTTTCCAAAGTCTGACAATTCAGGTATGAGTTTCTCGCGTAACGCAATTCAATATACTACTCCTAGACAAAATATGGGAGCCTTCTCAACCATTTGGGAAGAGTTTTGGCGAACTGCAACCGAGGCTATTATCTTAGAAGATTTCGTCCGGCCAACTGAAAAGATTCTGGACCGAGAATTGCCAGCCGTTACCATGCAATTGAGTAAGAGTACTGCAAAGCCGATGACATTTAGTGTAAGCACTAAGCCGCATCGAGATATGAGTGCCATTGCTCGCAAAATTAAGATTGAACTATTAAGTGGCTATGTAAGAGCCGCTCACCAGAGGGAGGCGTTTTTCCGTGTCTAAGATAGCAGTTTACGATGTAAACAATTTCATATTGAATCATGCTGCCATTGCTCCGCTATTGGGGATGCCACGTTCGCCTGCCCCATTGGTGGCTGTGCAAGATAGGCCAGAAATTCAGAATCCTGACTATCCTTGGCTAGTCTATTCTTGGCGATATGTGACTGACCCCTCAATGTGGTGGGAGAATGTGGACGAAGTTTCGTACGCCATTATCTCGCCAGATATTGAGAAAATAGATAATCTAGCATTTGAACTTTCACAGATTTTCAAAAAGATGGATAAGACAGCCGAAGACCTAAATGATTATTTGGCTAGTACTGGCCAGCATGACAACTCTTTCTTGTGGTGCCGGGTAACAAATAAATTGTCACCAGACGTAGCAGAGCAAGAGGGCGGAAATCATACCGGACTTTTGGTCATTAGGTATTCATACGTTATGAACGCAGATACTCCATAATTTGCTTTTGAACGACTTTCAGGATATTATAATTAAGAGGAAACAGCGCCTAGCCAGCGAAATAAATTTATCACCGTGGGAGGTGAACTACTAGAATGGCACAAGTCCGTAATATTCTTGTCGGAGCAGCAAACCTATTCATTAGTGTCGCTGAAAACGACCAGCCAGCCCTACCTGCATTTGTTGCAGGAGAAAGGTTCTCAGACACATTGGCTGCCACGCCTGCTGATTGGCGTGACGTAGGTCTTACAAATGCAGGTTTTTCTGTTGCGTATACACCAACCTATACCAGTGTTACCGTAGACCAGTTGAAGGACGCTGCCTTGATGTTCAGTAGCGAATTAACTATTGAAGCATCTACCGAACTTGCCGAAGCAACTCTACAGAATTTGCAGGTAGTTTGGGGACAGCCTAACTCAACGCGCACAGCGCCTACAGGAGATATCAATGCTGATGACACAGTAGAAACTCTTGATATTGCCGCTGGCGAATTGGGTGATTATCCGGTTGAGCGTTCTTTGGTTGCTGTTGGTAACGCACCTCGCGTTGACCCAACCACCGTTGTCGCACCAGCCACCGTTAACAAGCGTGAGCGAATTTATTTCGCAAGGCGGGTTATTTCCGTTAGTGCTTCTACACACGCATTGACTCGTACAGCAGGTACGTTCTTCCCGGTTACATTCCGACTTCTTCCAGACCCAGCATTTGCTGGCGCGGAATATGGTCAAGTAATCGACCGTACTCTTTGATAGAGATTTAGTTTAGGCCACCTTTCGGGGTGGCCTTTACTATGCCCAATTTGTCAAAATCGGGTTCTTAGTGTATACTTAAGAGTATATCCTAAGGAGGAATAAATTGGCTACACAGGTATTCAAAACCGAAGCCTTTACGCTGCAAGATGAAAGCGAAGTAGAGGTAAAGCCGCTAACTATTAATCGGCTACGAAAGTTCATGGCAGTAATTACGAAAATGAACGATATTGAAGATGAGGCGGATGCTG
>Ga0070659_100000225_pt1 | contig 43770 bp, 37 predicted proteins | sample KBSC23metaG_FD_64666 | JGI IMG/M metagenome (GOLD analysis project Ga0070659, IMG submission 64666) | Corn rhizosphere microbial communities from Kellogg Biological Station, Michigan, USA - KBS C2-3 metaG | ecosystem: Host-associated > Plants > Roots > Rhizosphere > Soil ... | reverse complement strand
TATACCTCCGGCCACCATACCAATTACAGCGTGTTTGAAACAGCCAACGGCGTTATATGGACCGTACTACGCGGCGGCGGCTTTGGATATTATGATGCCGTTAGGGACGACATCGCCTATTTTTATGATGAGCCCGGCTCGCCTGATCAGCAATTCTCCAACATAATATCAGCCTATTATGCCGACGACACGGATGTACTATGGCTCAGCGGATATGACGGCGGCATTAACAAAGTAATATTTGAACCCGAAAACTTTAAGCAACATATCGTATCCGATAATTTATTGAATAAGTCGGCCAACGATGTACGCTCAATGTTTGAAGACAGGCAAGGCCGTTTATGGATAGGCGCTAAAGACGGGAATTTGTATGTTTACAAAAACGGTAAAAAGCTGGATAACCTGTTTGTTAACCTGTCTCAAAATAAAGCGGGCAGCATTTATACCATTACCCAGGCTACCGATGGCACGATATGGATGGGGACCAAAGGCGACGGCTTGCTGCGGGCCGTACCGCTTACCCCGGATGGCGCTAAATACACGGTTACAAGGTACCGGTCGGACAAACATGACCCAAATACGCTGAGCAACGACATGGTGTACTCGGTATTGGAAGATGCACGCGGGCGAATCTGGGTAGGAACTTTTGGCGGCGGGCTTAACCTGGTAGTAAAAAACGGCAATAACATCACTTTTAAAAACAGCCGCAACTCGTTTAAAAACTACCCTATAGCAACCTGTAACGTAATTCGCTATTTACAGCAGGATAACAGCGGCCACATTTGGATAGCCACCAACAACGGCCTGGTGATATTTAACCCGGATAAGGGCGACCCCGATACCTATAGCTTTTCGAGGTACTTTAAAATTCCGGGCGATATTACCAGCCTGGGCAATAATTCGGTACAGGTGATCCATAAAGATCATAGCGGACAAATGTGGGTGGGCACTTTTGGAGGAGGCTTATACAAACAAATGCCCGATGCTGGCGGCAAGCTGAAATTCAAGATATACACCGCAAGCGACGGCCTGCCAAGCGATATCATACTCAGTATGATAGATGATAATAAAGGCAACCTGTGGGTAGCTACCGAAAATGGTTTATCGCGTTATGATGCTAAGACTAACGCGTTTAACAATTATGACTCGTACGAGGGGATCCCAGATACCCGCTTTTCCGAGTCGGCATGTTTACGGTTGAGAACAGGAGAACTTTTGTTCGGTTGTACAGACGGTTATATATCCTTTTATCCCGGCAAGGTTAGCAACAGAAAGTTTAATGCCAATATGGCGCTTACCAACCTGAACATCAATAATCAAAATGTAGCACCCGGCACACCCGGTTCAATATTGCCTTACGCGCTTGATAAAACAGACCACATTACCCTCAATTACGATCAGAACCTGGTAAGTATAGATTATACCGTGCTCGACTATCGCGCAAGCAACAAAATACTTTATGCCTACATGCTTGATGGTGTTGATAAAGACTGGAACTATGTAAAGAATAAAAGGCAGGCCACCTACACTAACCTGTCGCCCGGCACCTATACGTTCAGGGTAAAAAGCACCAGTAACGAAATGTTTTTAAATACGCCGCAAAAAAGCGTGATCATCACCATTTTACCACCGCCATGGCTAACCGTGTGGGCCTATATAGTATATTTTATTTTATTGGGGATAGCAATATGGATAGCGCAACGCATTATTGTTACCATGATACGCCTGCGCAATAAGGTAGTGGTTGAGCATAAGCTAACCGAGCTGAAACTCGACTTTTTTACCAATATATCGCACGAATTAAAAACGCCGCTTACGCTGATCGTAAACCCTTTAAAAGAAATTGAAAGAACAGAGAAGCTCTCGCCTAAAGGCCGCGATTATATTAAAATGGTTAATAATAACACCGGCCGGATGATCAGGTTTATTAACCAGTTGCTTGATTTCAGGAAAGTGCAAAGCGGTAAAATGCGCCTTAAGATAGCCCCTGTAGAAATTGTGGCGCTGATGCGAAAAATGAGCCAGTACTTTACCGAACTGGCCCACGAAAAAAATATAGACCTGCGTATTGTTTCGAATGTTGAGGAGTTATACGCGTGGATAGATGCAGAGAAAATAGATATCGTGGTTTATAATTTACTCTCGAACGCGTTCAAGTTCTCGCCGCCCGATAGTATCATAAAAATTGAAGTAAGCCATGCCCGGGGCGATGACCATTTTACGATAGCCGTTGTTGATGAAGGCTGCGGTGTACCCAAAGATAAGCTCGACGATATTTTTGAGCTGTACTATGAAAGCGATAAATCAATTGGCAGCAACCAAAAGGGCACCGGTATTGGCCTGGCCCTGGCAAAGGAATTAGTACTTAGCCACAACGGCACAATAAGCGCGGCCAATAACCCCGGCGGAGGAATGAGTTTTGTTTTACAATTGCAAACCGGAAAAGAACATTTCACCGCATCTGATATTGATGTTACAACACCGACTATTGAATCGGCTGACATGCCTGCTCATGTATTAATTAATGAGCCTGACGAAAATACAGATGAACCAACTCAACCGGACCCAGAAAAAGCGAAATCTTTGGTATTGGTGGTTGAAGACAACGCGGATATGCGCCGGTTTTTATGCGGCCAGCTTGAGGCTTACTACCAGATCAGGAGCGCGGCTGATGGTGCTGAAGGCCTGCAAATGGCTACACAACTGATGCCCGACCTGATCATAAGCGATGTGATGATGCCTAACATGGATGGCATTGAAATGCTTAACCGCTTAAAGAACGATGTAACAACAAGCCATATACCGGTAATTTTACTTACAGCCAAATCATCGGTTGAAAACCAGATACAAGGTTTAAAATATGGTGCCGATTTTTACATTACCAAACCATTCCATACCGATTTTATAATGGCTTCGGTTGAAAGCTTATTAAAACGCCGTAAACAACTATTCGATAATCTGCTTAACGCGAAAAACCTGGTACAGCTCTCGCCGGGCGAGATATTGATCACCTCGAAGGATGAGGTTTTACTAAAAGAGACTATAAAAATAGTGGAGCATAACCTGGCCGACCCTGATTTTAATATCGATGATGTGGCATCATCGGTAGGCCTGGGCCGCACAACCTTTTATAAAAAATTAAAAAGTTTAACCGGCCTGGCCCCTGTTGAGTTTGTGCGAGATATGCGCCTTAAACGTGCCAAACAACTCCTGGATGCCGGCGAACATACCATATCCGAAACCGCGTACATGGTTGGCTTTAACAGCTCAGGTTATTTTAGTACCTGCTTTAAGGAGCAATATAAAACTTCGCCGACGGAATATCTGCGCTCACGTAAATCGGGCAATAGTGAAGTAGCCGGTTAAACACTCTCCCTTACTGCCTCTCTGATATTATCCATCCTTTATAGCCTCAACCCGAGGCTAATACATAATCATTTGTATTAAGTAACATTTTTATTACTAACTTTAACTTACCAATTATAAAAAACAAGCATGCATACGGAAGTAACCAGTCTGGATATTCAGCGACTGATCGTGGGGGAGCAATCTGCTTTTGAGAAAATTCATGACCTATGCAGCGAAAAAGTATACAGATTAGCCTACCGTTTTTTAAAAGATGCCGAACAAAGTGAAGAGATCGTTCAGGAAACTTTCGTTAATCTTTGGTTAAACAAAGAGAAACTCGACCCTGAGGGTAATATTTGGCTTTACCTGTATGTGGTTGGCAAAAGGCTGTCATTAAATGCATTAAGAAACGTTGCCAAATCTAAATACCATACAGAAAACCTGCTTGCGCATTTCAGCGAAGCGCATAACAGCACCGAAGAACAGGTTTTTGTACATGATTTGGAGTTGTTGACCGAAAAAGTAATTGGCGCACTGCCCAAACAGCAACAGATCATATTCAAACTTAGCCGTATTGAGGGCTATTCGCACAAAGAAATTGCGGATCAACTAAATATATCTCCCAATACTGTGAAAAACCATATGGGTACCGCGCTTAAAACCATAAAATCTAAGTTAGGCGATTGTGGCCTTATTTGTTTATTTCTTTTTTTCTTCAAATAATTTTTATCGCGACTAGTCCTACCAGCTAAGTTGCGTGTTCTATCATTATAAAGCCATTCCCTGTTCTGGGGAAATTTATAAACCAATAATATGAACCAAGAGCAACTTCAGCGTTTGCTGCGAGAATATTTTGACGATACCATAAGCGAAACAGACTGTATCGTATTGCTGGACTATTTAAAAAACACAAACACCGACACCGTAGCTGACCTTATAGATGAGGAGATGCTCGTGCTTAATGAAGGGCCGGAATTTAACGGATTTACAAAGCGTAAAGTTTTTCAACGCATTCAATCAGACCCAAGATTTACAACCGGATTAATTTTTCCGGATGAGCCAAAAATCATTAAACTACACCGGCGACGATGGTTGAAGGTAGCTGTCATCGTACTAATTGGTTCTATAGGGCTAACCCTCTATTATACAAACAAAAAAAACAACGCGCCAATTCCGGTTACTGCCAAAAGCCAGCCGGCTAAACCGATTGTGCCCGGTGGTAATAAGGCAACGCTTACCCTTTCTGACGGCAGTGTTATTGTATTGGACAATGCTCAGAACGGATCGATCGTCAATAACGGAAAAACCGATGTGGTTAAAAGCAAAAAAGGCCTGTTGGTTTATCATGCTTTAGCTGCAAATGGTGCTGTAAATGCAGATAATAATGTGCCGGTTTATAATACATTGACCACGCCTAAAGGCGGCGAGTACCAGGTGGTATTGCCCGATGGCACCAAGGTGTGGCTTAATTCGGCGTCATCAATAAAATATCCTACAGCATTTATTGGGAATGAAAGACGTGTAGACCTTAGCGGCGAAGCCTATTTTGAAGTTGCAAAAAACAAGGATAAGCCATTCTATGTCAGCATCCATAATGTAGAGGTCAGGGTATTGGGCACACATTTCAATATCGCGGCTTATTCGGATGATAATGACATTACCACCACTTTGCTGGAAGGATCTGTGCAGGTTAAAAGCAAAAGCAACTCATCAGTTATCAGGCCGGGATACCAGGCCATAGTAAATAACAACACCGATTTTATTAAGGTTAAAGAGGCCAATATGGAGAAGGTAATGGCCTGGAAAAATGGCTATTTCAAATTTGATGATGAAGATATTTCAGATATTATGAAAAAAGTATCACGCTGGTATGATGTGGACGTTGAGTATCGCGGAAACTTTAATAATATGAAATTCGGCGGGTCGCATTATCGCTATAAAAGCATTAACGAACTATTAGTTCACCTGGAGCAAATAGGAAAGATTCATTTTAAGATTGCCGGAAGGAGGATCATCGTTATGGAATAAAGCTGACTCACTTACCCAACATGCTTATTGTCAGCAAAGTAAACAAACATGGAGCGATGGGAGCCGCCCCATGTAATGTCCCTTAAAAAGGCTTTGTTAGATAATACAATCAATTATTTTTCAGGAACAACCAATTATTAACCTAACATTCAAATGTATAGAAATTTTACTGTATTTAATTACGGCAGGCAAACTTGCCGTTTTCATAAAATCCAGCTGATTATGAAACTGACCCTTATGTTGTTGATGGTGGCTATCTTTCAGGTAACTGCAGCAACTTATGCGCAAAAAGTTACCATAAAAGTTAAAGGTGCAACGCTTAAAGAGGTGTTTGAGCAAATTCAAAAACAAACAAATTATGATTTTTTGTATAATGCCAAAGACCTTGAAGGCTCAAAGCCGGTAAATTTAGTAGTAGAAAATACCGGGTTAAAACAGGCGCTCGACTATTGCTTTTATGATCAGCCTTTAATGTATAAAATAGAAAACACAACTATTTTAATCACCAAAAAACCCGAAAAAGTTATTGAAGAAATTGCGAAAGTAACCATTACCGGGAAAGTTACGGACGAAAAAGGAGAACCGCTTATTGGCGTATCCGTAAAACTCAAAGGCTCAACAACGGGCACCACTACTGATATAAACGGAAAATACACCTTGACGGTACCCAGTGCCGAGGGAACGCTTGTTTTTACTTATATCGGTTTTGATACGCAGGAAATTGTCATAGGCGGTAAAATTGTTGTCAATGTTACACTTAAATCAAAAGCAAGCAGCCTGAGCGAAGTTGTTGTAACAGTGGCCTATGGTACGCAGAAAAAAACAACCCTGGTTAGTGCCATTACATCGGTTGATCCGACAGAATTAAAGGGCCCAACAAGTAACCTTACCACCATGTTGGCCGGTAAAATTGCCGGTGTGATCTCATACCAGCGAAGCGGGGAACCCGGTCAGGATAATGCCTCATTTTTTATCAGGGGTGTTGGTACGTTTGGGGCCGGCAAGGTCGATCCGCTTATTTTGATCGATGGTATAGAATCAAGCACAACCGACCTGGCGAGGCTGCAACCGGATGACATATCAGGTTTCTCAATCCTCAAGGATGCTACCGCAACATCGTTGTACGGTGCCAGGGGTGCAAATGGTGTAATACTTATCAACACCAAGGTAGGTGCATCCGGAAAAACCAAATTCAATGCGCGTGTAGAAAACTCCACATCATTAAATACCCGCAGCATCGGCCTGGCAGATAATATTACGTACATGAAACTTGCCAATGAGGCCGTGCTGACCAGGAACCCGCTTGGCGCATTGCCATATTCCCAAAATAAGATTGACCATACGGCAAACGGAGATAATCCATTTTTGTATCCCAGCAACAACTGGATACAGCAGTTAATTAAAGATCAAACCAACAATCAAAGGATCAATATAAATGCCAGCGGCGGTACAGACAGATCAAAATATTATTTGGCCATGACCTATAATATTGACAACGGTAATTTAAAAGATAACTCACTTAATGGCTTCAATAATAACATTAAACTCCAATCATACTCGCTGTTATCTAACGTTACTTTAAACCTTACAAAAACAACTGAGGCCCTGGTTAGCCTCAAAGGCTTATTTGATGATTACAACGGGCCTATTGGTGGCGGAGGCAGTGTGTATTATAATGCGTTATGGAGCAACCCTGTTGCTTTTCCGGCGGTTTATCCAAGCAGCTTATTACCATATATACATCATCCCCTGTTTGGCAATTCCGTTATTGCCGGTGGTGGCGGTTTGTATGTTAACCCCTACGCGCAATCGCTTTCAGGCTTTCAAACATCTAATACCAGTAATTTAATAGCCCAGCTAAGTTTAAAACAAAACCTGGATGGCATTACCCCCGGCTTATCCGCAAGAATGATGGCTTATGTACAAAGGTATGCCAGCTTTTCGGTAACACGCCAGGTGAGCCCTTATTATTACAGGTCAAACACCCTCGACGGTCAATTTACCGGCTTAACCTTGCTCAACGATGGTTCTTCGGGCAGCATAGGCGCCTCTCCTACCGAATATTTAACTTATGCCCCCGGAGCAGCAATAGTGAACAGCACCGCGTATGGCGAAGCCGCGCTTAACTATTCGCATGTATTTAATAATAAACACAGCATAGGGGCCCTGCTTATCGGCACCATCAGAAATTATCTTACCGGTAATGCTTCCGATCTGCAAACATCATTACCGGCACGCAATGAAGGTGTTTCGGGCAGGTTTACTTACGGATATGACAATCGTTACCTGATAGAATATGATTTTGGATACAATGGCTCCGAGCGTTTTGCAGCCAATCACCGGTTCGGTTTTTTCCCATCGATAGGTGCCGGATGGATCGTATCTAACGAGAAGTTCTTTAAGCCACTCAGCAATATAGTGAACAGTCTTAAACTCAGGGCTACCTATGGTTTAGTGGGTAATGATCAGATAGGTAATGCGAACGACCGTTTCTTCTACCTTTCTAACGTAAACTTAACCGGTGCGAGCAGCGGCAACTTCGGAACAAATTTCACCTACAGCAGGCCTACTGTATCAACAAGCCGTTATGAAAACGAAGACATTACCTGGGAACTATCCAAACAAACCAACGTAGGGATGGATATGACGTTGTTTCGCGACCTGAATGTAACCATAGATATGTATCGCAATTACCGCAGCAATATTTTGATGGTAAGAAACACCATACCTACTTCTATGGGTTTACAGGCTGCTATTTCGGCTAATGCAGGCCAGGCAAAAAGCCAGGGTATTGATATCGCTTTAAATTACCAGAAAACATTTGATAATTCGATATGGTTGCAAACCCGCGGTACCCTTACTTACGCCGTGAGCAAGTTATTGGTAAACGAAGAACCGCTTTATCCGGCCAACGATCAGAATTTATCACAGGTTGGCAATTCATTAAGCCAGATATACGGCCTGGTAGCAGAAAGACTGTTTATTGACCAGAAAGAGGTAAATAACTCGCCGATACAATATGGCTCAATTATGGGAGGTGACATTAAGTTCAGGGACGTAAACGGCGACGGGAAAATCACCAATGCCGACTATGTGCCTATCGGCTTTCCTACAACTCCCGAAATATTATATGGTTTCGGCTTCTCGGTAGGTTATAAGGCTTTTGATATCAGCGCGTTTTTCCAGGGTTCGGCCCGATCATCATTTTTGATCAACTCGGCCAATATTACCCCGTTCTATATAAACGGAGGTAACCAGAACGGGTTACTCAATGTTATAGCCGATAGCCATTGGTCGGAAGACAATCAAAACTCGTATGCATTTTGGCCGAGGTTAAACAATACCATTTCAACCAATAACAGCCAGGCATCAACATGGTGGCTGCAAAACGGTTCCTTCGTACGTTTAAAATCGGCAGAGATCGGATATAATGTTCCAAAAACCTTTTTGAAAAAGGTAGGTTTTGGCAGTGCCCGTATTTATATAAATGGCACCAACCTGCTTACCATGAGCTCATTTAAGCTTTGGGACCCTGAAATGGGTTCATCAGGATTAGGATACCCTATTCAAAAAGTGTTCAACATAGGCCTGTCTGCCGGATTTTAAACCAACAAAAATTGATTTACATGAAACACAATATATTAAACGGGAAAGGCATAAGCACCATGTCAACTCAGCGCAAAAACATTAACCGGGCCAGGTATTACACAGGTGTGTTGCTGGTCTTATCAATTTTGTTTGCTTCATCATGCAAAAAGCCATATTTAGATGTGGTACCTGATAACGTTTCGACGATAGATAATGCGTTTGCGTCAAAAACAGAAGCAGAAAAGTATTTATTCACCTGCTATTCGTATTTACCTACCCAGGTAGACCCGACGTATAACGTGGGGCTTTCGGCCAGCGACGAGGTATTTGTTCTTGATCCGGCCAGCCACATCCGGTCGACAAACGTTTTAAGGTTGGTATACGGTGATCAAAATACATCGAATCCGATAGCTAATTTTATGGATGGCACCAGAGACGCATCAGCTAACTATAAAGCCATCAGAGATTGTAATGTTTTTTTAGAAAATGTAACCAATCCAAGCCAGATCCCGGATCTTGACCTGGACACCAGGGTAAGATGGACAGCCGAAGCGCAGTTTCTGAAAGCTTTTTACCACTTTGTATTATTCAGAGCTTACGGCCCTATTCCCATCATCGACAAAAACCTGCCTATTGACGCGCCGATCGAACAGATCAGGGTTAAACGCCAGCCGGTGGACAGCGTGGTTAATTACATTGCCAATTTACTCGATGTAGCGGCAACTCATCTTCCGTTAAGCATTAATAATTCAGCTTCAGAGCTGGGGCGGATCACCCAACCTATCGCCTTAAGTTTAAAAGCGCGGCTGTTAACTACTGCCGCAAGTCCGTTATTCAACGGCAACTCAGATTACAGTTCGTTTAAGAACAATGATGGAACAGTGCTTTTTAACCCTGTTTACAGCGTTGCCAAATGGCAGCGTGCTGCCGATGCCTGTAAAGCGGCCATTGATGTGTGTACCGCGCAAGGCATTGCTTTGTATACATTGCCTGCTGGCGCCACCACAAATAAGATAAGCGATAGCACAAAAACGCAGCTGAGTATCCGCAACGCGATGAGCGAACCATGGAACAGCGAATTAATATGGGGATTGACCACCAATAACAATATTAATTTCAACTCCTTTTTACAATCGATGGCGGTAGGCCAGTACGATTTCCCGAATGCGGTGGCTTCAAAAACAGCGAATCACCCATTATTGGGCCCTACGCTAAAAATGGCAAGAATGTTTTATACCAAAAACGGAGTGCCTATTGATGAAGATAAAACCCTTGATTTTTCTAACCAGGCCGCATTGCGCATGGCAACACATGCTGAACGTTTTTACATAAAAGAAGGCGAAGTAACCGCACGATTAAATTATGACAGGGAGCCAAGGTACTATGCCGATCTGGGCTTTGACCGCGGCGTATGGTACATGGCCAACAGCCCGTCAAAAAGCGATGAAAACACCTTTTGGCTAATGGCCCGCGGCAGCGAATTGAGTCAGTCATCGCCTGTGCCTGTTACCGGTTTTTATATGAAGAAGGACCTTAACTGGCATTTTGACTGGAACTCGGTAACGTATGTACCTTATCCATTTCCCGAAATGCGTTTAGCTGATCTGTATTTGTTGTATGCCGAAGCGCTGAACGAAGCCCAGGGACCTGTTGCCGATGTATATAACTACGTTAACAAGGTAAGAACAAGAGCAGGCCTGCCATCGGTGCAAACATCATGGACCAATTTTAGCACCAGCCCTACTAAATATACCACACAAACCGGTATGCGTTCAATTATCCAAAGAGAGCGGGCCGTTGAGCTGTGTTTTGAAGGGCAGCGCTACTGGGACCTGGTACGTTGGAAAACCGCGGGACAAGAGCTTAATGGCAATATAACCGGCTGGACGGTGAGCGGCCAAACCCCGGATCTGTATTATCGCGAGATCTCGTTCTTGTCGAGACATTTCATTGTTCCGAGAGATTATTTATGGCCTATACAGGAAAACGATTTACTCGTTAACCAAAACCTGGTGCAAAATCCCAACTGGTAATGCATTTTAAATTTTAATTATTTAAACATGAAAACGACAAGATTAATATTCACATTATACATATTGGCACTCCTAATAGCTGCAATGGGCTGTAAGCAGGATCCTTTAAATAAACCCAACGTTACCAATACCAATCCCCCGGGAGTGGTAACTAACGTATCGGTAGTGAACTCGAACGGGAACGCTGCCATTACCTATTCATTACCGGCCGATAAGGATCTGTTATATGTAAAAGCAGTTTATGAGATATCTCCGGGGCGTACCGAAGAAGTAAAAGCGTCAAACTATACCAACACGTTAACGGTAACTGGTTTTGGCGATACCCTGGCACATAAGGTACAGTTATATGCCGTAAACTCGAGCGAAATAGCATCTGCTCCCGTAACGGTAACGGTAAATCCTTTAACTCCGGCCATCTATTTAGCTCGCAGATCGCTCCAGGTAATAGCCACATTTGGCGGATTTAGCCTTACCTGCAATAACCCTACGCAAGAAAATCTGGCTATTATTCCATTGGTAGATACCGCAGGCAAAGGTAAGTGGGTACAAACCACCGGTATGGATAACATATACAGCAATGCCCCTGTAATTACCGGTATTGAGCGAGGGCAACCCGCAAAAACAAGAAAATATGCTTTTGTAGTGAGAGACAGGTGGTTAAATTATTCGGATACCTTATTTATAACGCTTACACCCTTGTTTGAACAACTGCTGCCTAAATCTGCCTGGAGTAACTATGTTTTGCCGGGCGATGCCACATTGCTTTACTCGTATACCAATGTGCAGCAGATATTTGACGGTAACTTTAATCCGGGTTGGCCGAACGTAGTATTTACTGTAGAAAGCGCCGGCAGTCCTCAAATGATAACGATGGATCTGGGCAGTGCTCACGTATTCAGCCGCTTCCAGATAAATCCGTTTTTAGAGGTTGGCAGTGTATATTATGTGAGGGGAAATCAAAAGGATTTTGAAATATGGGGTTCTAATACGCCTAATTTAAATGGCGCTTTAGATGCCACCTGGACCAAATTGGGAACTTACCATGTAGTGAAACCGTCCGGTTCACCTTCAGGAACTGAAACAGCGGCCGATCAGGCTTATGCTAAAGCCGGCTGGCAATTTGATTTCCCGGTATCCAATCAGGCTTACCGCTATATAAGATTAAGAAGCTTACAGAACTGGCAGGGGTCTTATTTTCTGAGCATGGGTGAATTTACTTTATGGGGTAATTAGCAACCAGTGCTCCGCATTAGTATTAAAACGCTGATAGAGCTTTTGCTATAACATAGAGTTACTGATAAATGATAATTACATAATCGTAAACAAATGAAACAACATAAAAAAACAGCTTATTATATAATAGCATTGCTGTTATTAATTGGCGCCGCCGCATGCACTAAGATAGATGCGTATAAAGACAAATATACCTCGGGCGGCTCAGTGGTATATCCCGGTAAAATGGATTCGGTGAAAATTTTATCGGGTAATAAGCGGGTAAAGTTAACCGGCCTTTTTACTTCTGATCCGAAAATAGTGAAGTATAGGGTATTTTGGAATAACCGGCAGGATTCAATAGAGGTACCAATTGTGCGTACCACCGGTGTAGATACCGCTAAACTGATCATACCTAATTTACCCGAGGGACTGATGAGTTTTGAGATAAGAACTTATGATGCCCAGGGGCATATATCTGTTCCGGTAATTGTTGCTGCAAATGTATATGGCGATCTGTACCAGGGATCTATCACAAACAGGCCTATGGTAAGCGCCGAATTGCAATCTAATGGCTCGGCCTTAATCACCTGGTCGGATGTTGATGCAAATTCGGGTGTAGTAAGCATGGAAATTAAATACACCGATAAGTTTAACAAAGCAAAGGACACGATCATTACATCTGTTTTAACAGGATTAACAACCTCGTTGCCAAACTTCCAGGCAGGTAATGCCGTTAGCTACAGTACAGCATACCTGCCCAACCCTACGGCTATAGATAAATTTTATACCGCTTATCAGACACATACGGTAAAAGCCGAGGTAACCAGTCTTTATTTAAGTAACACCAGCAACTTTGCGCGAGCTACTTATGATGGCCGGTGGGGAACCCTTGCCGCCCCATGGATTACAAACGCAGCGGCAAAAAATAAAGATAATGGTACAAACGGGGGCTATTCTTCTGATGCGGGTAACGTTATTAATTGGGAAACATGGAACAACACACCTGTTACCGATGGGATAGTTTATCAGCCAACATCTGCGCCGCTACCAGCAGGGACTTATCTTGTTACCTTTGATGAATATTCAGAAATTCAGGCTAATTCTACTGTTTATTGCATTGCTGCAGCCGGAGGTAACGGTATCCCTGTTCTTGCCAATCTTTCTACGGCATTAGGATATGTTGGCCTTTACAATGGCGCCACTGTAGGTAAAACTACGCCCAATTTAACCGATACCAGAAGTTTTACCTTCACACTTACAACACCCCAGGTAGTTTCCATCGGCTTTTTGGGAAATATAGTTGGCAACGGTAATCCGGGTAGTTATTTCCAGGTAAAGAATATTAAATTATACAAAAACTAAGCCGTTTCTTAAACGATAAAAAAACAAGGCATTAATAGAGAAGGCCGGAGAATCTCTTCCTCCGGCCTTTCTTTTTTTGAATTTTCATGGGCAGATCATTCAAATATTTTAATGCGCTTATTCCTTTACAAAGGCATGGCGCAGTTCTTCTACCTGTTCGTTATTAATGGGCACCAGCGAACCGATAGAAGCACACATCACTAATGATTTAGCGCTAAACTCGGCTACTTCCAGGTAATCAAAAGTTTGCAGCAGTTTATCGCCGGCAACTAATACGCACGAGTTTTTAATAATAACCGCTGGATTATGCTTGTTGATGATATTAGGGATAATATCCTGGCCGTTAAAATGCATACCGAAATCAAGCGTGCTTACATCCTGCAAAAATATCCAGCTTTCGGGTATGGTGCGTACGTTAAAGGTTTCGCCTGTTACGGCATAGGCCATCAGGTAGGGCGATTGTGTAAGGATGATAGAATTGATCTCGGGATGTTTTTTGTATATCTCCTGGTGCAGGTAGGTTGACCGGCTGGGGAATTTACCCGGCTCGCGCTTTCCATCCTTTATCTGCACAATATCATCAATGGTAAGGTCCCAACGGGGTACATCTGTTGGTGTGATCAGGAAATCATTCCCCCTCCAACGGGCAGACACCGTTCCATAAGAGCTGATCATCAGACCCTGTGTACAGGCGCGCTGAATGATATTGCATATCTCCTGCCTTTTCTCCCGCTCATCCGAGGGATGAGCCATTACACTCATTTCCGGAAGCGGCAGGGGTAATTGCGCTTCAGAATCGGCAATTTGTTTATCAGTAAGGTAATTAGGCTCGCCAATGGCCTTGCCATAAAGCAGGGTGCGGGCGCAAAACTCCAATGTTTCAAAACGTTCAAAAGTATCGGCCAGGTTTGCACCGCCCACCACGGTTCCGTGGTTTTCCATAATAACGGCTTTGTACCCTTTGGTAAACTCCTGCGCTATTTTAGCGCCTAAAGCTTCACTGCCGGGCAATTCATACTCGGCATACCCCACAGGGCCGCATATACGGCTGGCCTGCGTTATAATTTTGGTATTGGGTATGGTGCGTACAATACTGAAAGATACCAGCGCAGGCGGATGCGCGTGGATGATGGCATGTATATCGGGGCGTATCTCGTAAATGGCTTTATGGAAAGGAAACTCTGATGACGGCTTATGGCAGCCAATTACAGTGCCATCCTTTTTAACACAAACTATATCTGCCGGTTGCAGTTTTCCCTTATCTACAGCCGAGGGGGATATCCATATATCGCCGTTATCATCAATTATCGAAATATTACCACCCGACGTGGTTGTTAACCCCCTGCGGTAAATGCGGCCCATTACCAGGGCTATCTGATCGCGGGGATGCATAAGCCCGGGAATTAGAATATCGTTTTGCATTATATATCAGTATAAACTAAAGCAAACACCATGTCTGTTTTATCAGAACAAAGGATGCAACTATTATTAAAAACAGGAATGACTGGCATCATATTTAAAAATAACAGTCAACAATTGCAAAACGGCCGTTTTAAAATGCCTTATCGTATCATAAAAAAAGCCTTCCCGGCACTACCGGGAAGGCTTAAAAAAAATATTTCACTAATTGCTTTTAATGCAGTATCAATATCAGCAACAAAACAATGATGATAACAGCGCCTGCAGCCAGGTATATGCCACCGCCGCCTGCAGCCGGGTTCATTACTTTAGCTTCGCTGCGCATGCTCTTTAATTCATTACGCAGTTCTTTTTTCTGCTCGTGGCTCATTGTTGATTTGTCCATCGCCTTAATTTCGGCAATACGGGCTTTAATTTCAACAACACGAGCCTTTTGCTGATCAAGGCTCATGGCCTTAACCTCTTCCCGGGTGTATGATTTCCAGGTTAGTGTTGATGGATCGGCATTTGCCGCTTTTACGCCGTTGGCAGCAAACGTTAACATAATTGCAGCTACTAACAGATAAAAATTAATTTTCATGATACTCAGTAGCTTGTTTTTATAAAGTATTCCACTTCAAAAACATGGCCCTTTTCTACCGTTTGGATGGCTTCTTTTTGTTTTATATCGGTAATCTTGTTATCGGTATCAGAGCATCCCAGCCATGGCTCTATGCATACAAAATCGGCACCGTATTTGGCCCAGATACCCATATAATTAAAATGCGGATACTCAACTGATATATAGCTGTTATGCTTGCGGCTGCGCAATGATATTTCGCGCGATTTGAGATTTTTAAACACCAAAGCATCTTTAGCGAACAACTCCCTTGTTAAGACAAGCTTTTTGTTCTCGGTAGGGATAGGTTCTACCTCACCATTAAAATTACCGGTTGAAGAAAGCACATGTGTTTCCAGTTTCTCATCCAGTTCAAACTCCAGGTAATAATCTTCGTAGGCCTCGCCCTTATCTTTATTAAACGGAACATTAAATGCAGGGTGCGCCCCAACAGAAAAGTAAATGGTTTTATCATCATGGTTTACCACCTTATAACTAATACGCAGTGCATTATCTATCAGGTCATACAATATCTGGAACTCAAACTTATAAGGGTATACCGCCAGCGTGTCTTCGCTAAAGTTTAACGAATACTTGGCATGTGTTTTAGTGCTTTCAATCTTTTTAAAGGTTGATGTACGGGTAAAACCATGCCGGGTCATGTGATACCCGGCTCCGTCAACATGCAGGGTATCGTTATTTAAACCACCAACAATAGGAAACAGGTTTGGCGCGTGCCATGGCCAGATATCGGGGTTACTGTCCCATAAATGCTCTATGTTTTCTTTTTTATTATATATAGAAGTTAATTCGGCACCCTGCGGCCTGATAGACACCCGGAGATATTCGTTTTCGATTGTTGTCATGATGATGGTTTATATGCGGTAAATATACCCGATTCTGTATAAAGCAAAAATGCTTCCCGTTATAAAGAAGCATTTTTATCATATTGTTTTCGAAAATGTTAATCGTCGGCGTCTTTCTTTTTGGGTACAGGTACCACAAAGGCGCTGCGTTTTGGCGCAGGCATTTCGGCATCCTCTCCTTTTACGGCTTTCCATATCGCTTCGTTCATATCACGGTCGGGTACCGAGTCTTCCTTTTTCAGGTTAAACAGCGCCGACTTTTTAGCGGTTTTGGTAGTGCCCGGGTTGCGTACATCTAAAGCTACCTGAGCCGGTTTTACAACATAAGGGGTGATATTTGGCGTATTGTCAAAGCATTCGTACATAGGCACCGCGCCGGCATCATACTGGCTCATGGGCGGCAGGCCCAATATCAGCTCAATGGTACGCAATACGCTTGTGGTTGTGTACATAGCGTGTACAACCGCGTTCCGTTTTACATAAGCGCCGGCTACATAAACCGGGGAACGGTGCGCGTCGATATGGTCGGGACCGTTCTGGGCATCATCCTCCAACACAAACACAACCGATTCTTTCCAGATGGGGCTGTGCGACAGGTGCTCTATAAACAAACCTACGCCCTGATCATTATCAGCCACAGCCGAGATGGGCGATATTTTACCCCTGGCCTGGCCGCTGGTATGATCGTTGGATATACGGACGGTGTTAAATCTCGGAACAGCGTTTTTAGCCAGGAGCGAATCAAAATCATGCGCCCAAACTTTTTCGCGATATATATCGGTAATGTCCAGGTCAAAGCCTGGCGCCTGCTTACAATAATGCCCTTCCAGTGCTTTGATATTGGGCTTACCATCATCAACAAACTCGCCATAGGTGCGGTAGCTTATGCCTGCACGTTTGCAATAATCCCAGATATAACCATCCCGCGGATCGCCAATGCGCCGCGTCCCTTCCGAATCATAGTTACCGCCACGGCCGCCGTAGCTGGTTGGCCATGTTTTTTCAATAAAATCGGTAGCGTAGGCCGCCGTGCTCCAGTTGTGTCCATCGGCGCTCACTTCGGCATCCACATAAAAATTATCCATTAACACAAACTCATTGGCAATGGCATGCAGGTTAGGGGTTACCTTTTTACCGAAAATACATAATGAGGTATCGCCATCGCCTTTAGGCATATCGCCCAAAACCTGGTCGTACGTGCGGTTTTCTTTAATGATGTAGAATACATATTTAATGGGCGACTTCTCCCCTCTTTTCCTCGGTACCGGGTTGCCCGCCAGCCCTTGCGCGGTCAATGTTTTAGCTGAAGTGAACGGGGTATTGGCATAAACCTGTTTTGTATACACTTTTAGTTTGATTGCCGATGGCACATCAATAATAGATAGCTTCCCTTTAAACAGGCCGCCTATGTATTGCTCACTCTTTTTTGTGGTAGGAGCCTGCTTATAGCCGCTGTTATCTTTTTTTATAGGCTGCGGACCTTGTGGGTTAGGCATCGACTCATAGCCTTTACCGTTAGTTACCAATATCTTGCTGCCCAGGGTTTTCACATTGGTAGGGTACCAGCCAACCGGTATAAAGCCTTTACTATGGCTGCTGCCGGGCACCGATACATCAAAAACAGCCAGGCAGTTATTATCGGCATTGGCAATGTATAATGTTTTTTCATCGGCTGATAGCGCAAGCCCGTTGGTTGTTGAGCCGGTTAATTTGGTGGGATACAGTGTTGTTGATATGATCTCGGCCACTTTACCCGTTTTGGTGTTGATAACCGAAACCGAATTATCATTGGCATTAGCCACAAACAGCCACGTACCCTTTTTATTTAACAATAATTCGTTAGGATGGCTTTGAGTAATTATACTACCGGTCAGTTTACCGGTAAGGGTATTGTAGGTAACTACCCGATCGCCGCCCCATAAGGATATGTATAAAGTTTTTTCATCTGGCGCGAGGATACAGCTGTATGCTTCGGCGGCAAGTTTAACCTTGCTCAGTATTTGTTTGCTTTGCGGATTGATAACATATAGGCTACTGTCTTCTTTAGTTACAGTATATAGTTTATCGCCTGTTTTGCTTAGCGCGATGCCGGTTGCACATATCTTGCCTTTGGGCCATTGCAAACCCAGTTTTATGGTATCGGTTTTGCCGAACTTTGTACCGTCGATATGGAAGGATAATATCCAGTTATCGTTACCACCGGATACATAGAGTTTCTTTTCGTCGCTCGTGAAAGCAAGACCATACCATGATTTACCGACAATTTTTTCGTCCAGTAATTTTTCGCTTTTGGGGTCTATCAGTTGTACGCTTTGTACGCTCTCGCCATTATTGGTAACGGCCAATAACCTGCCTGTGGCTGATAACTGCATATTCAGCGGCAGATCGCCCAATTGAAGCGAACGGCCGGCAGGACTTAATTTCCAGCCATTTGGCAATAATACCTGCTGTGTAGCCTTATTTTTACCCGGAACCTGGGCAATAGCAATAAGTGAAAATGCAGACAATATAATGGCTGCAAATACCTGTTTCTTCATGGGGGTCAGTGTGTTTTACGGCTAAGTTAAAAACAAGCCGCAAAACATGAGCCATGTTTACAAAAACTTAAAGTAATGTTAATATGCTTACAAGTACTCGGGCTTCATCTTATCATGAAACTCCTTGGAAAACTTGTTCATTTTGGGTTGTATCACAAACATGCAGTAGGGCTTCATCTTGTTATCGTTATAATAGTTTTGATGATAGCCTTCGGCAATATAAAAAGTGCTTGCAGGGGTAACTTCGGTTACTATGGATTTATCAAATACTTGCTCTTCGGTCAACTTTTTAATAATAGCATCGGCCTGTTGCTTTTGCTCATCCGAATGGTAGAATATAGCCGAACGGTATTGCGTGCCCACATCATTACCCTGGCGGTTAAGCGTGGTAGGGTTATGGCTTTTAAAGAAAGCCACTAACAGGGTTTCGAAAGAAACTTCGTCGGCATCAAATTCAATTTGTATCACTTCGGCATGGCCGGTATCGCCGTTGCATACTTCCATATAGGTTGGGTTATCGGTTTTACCACCCATGTAGCCCGACTGAACAGATCGCACGCCTTTTATAGATTGGAATATGGCTTCGGTGCACCAAAAGCAGCCGTTACCGAATGTTGCGGTTTGAATATTCATATTTTATAAAACAAAATTACCTACAAATTGATTGAACTTAATCAACCCTTTGTAAATAAAACAATTAACACATGCTTGTTTAAACATTTAAATTTTATCCTATGAAAATCGCCGTATTAATTATCCGCTCCCTGCTCGGGCTTATTTACCTTGTTTTCGGATTGAATTTCTTTTTACATTTTATGCCGGCAACCGGCCCGGCCATGTCGGCAAAAGCTACCGCGTTTGCAGGCGGTTTGTTTGGCTCGGGCTACTTTATGCAGTATATGAAAGTGATAGAAACGCTAAGCGGTTTCTTTTTACTCATCAACAAATTCACCGCCTTCTTTTTATTGATATTGTTCCCTATTACACTGAATATATTTTTGTTCCATACCATACTGGCACCTTCGGGTTTCCCGATGGGTTTGGGTATGCTGGTGTTCCATTTGTTTTTAGGTTTTGCTTACCGCAGATATTACGCGCCGTTGTTTACCGTAAACCCGGTAGTGTAAACAGAAGGAGCCATCCTTTTGTTAAGGATGGCTCCTTTATTAAGATTGAGCTTACATTACTTCTAAACTACTCAATACCAAACCCGGGTCCAGCAAATAGATACGTACAGTTGTGGCGCCTGTTTTGGTAATGCTGTGTTTGGTTTGGCCAACCGAATAGCCACGCAATACATTTGCGCTCCATACTCCCTTTTCGGCAGGGGTATCCATATTTACTACCTGCGGCTCATCGCCGTTTACCGATATGGCGTATTGCAGTTTAAAACCCTGGTATAATCTGAATGTAGGCAGGCATTTTACAGTGAGGGTATTGCTGCCTTCGGTAACATTAACTTTATATTCAACGTAAGGTGCATCTTTAATGCTGTTGGAATAGGTTTTCTCTACTATCGGCATAACGGTAACTGCTTTGCCGGCAATGCCTAAACCATCTATGGTTTCGATATGAGTACCTGCGTTTTCCTTTCTATTGATGTATTGATCGGCAGAGATGATAACCTTTGGTATAAGGTCACCGGTTGTAATAATTCGTTCAACCATTTCTCCAACTTTACCGGTTTGGGGCATTTTAAATACCTTTTGATCACGGGGGTGGTCACTCATAATACCATTCCATTTACCGCCCGCAATGGTTTCATTGTACCTTTTGGTCAGTTCTTTAATTTCATTATATGCATCCGTTGCCTTTTTCGCATTTTCTACTTTATCGACATATAAACTTTTATCGGCATAAAATATTTTCTCATTCATCAAACAAGCACCTTTTACAGGATAAAGGATCAGTTCAAAGTAAGCATCTTGTAAATTCGCCGGTATTTTATGGCTCAATGCCTCCGCTTCTGTTGCAAGCTTTTTGTAATCGGCAAAGCGCTGATTAATTTCTACGGGATTAAAGCTTACCGCATCAACATGCTCCGGCTTTGCAGCCGCTGCCAGGCGGTAATATGTGGCTTTAATTTGCGCTATCTGTTCAGCAAACTCAGCACCAAAAGTTTCCGCGGCCCAGGCTTTAGCATATCCACTTGCTTTTTCGGGTGTCCAGGCTCTTACATCCCAGGCAAGATCCATCGCGAATTGCGTTTCCAGTTCGGCAGGCTTCAGATCGCCCACGTTAAATACCCAAACCTTATCAGCACCAAACTGGCAGGCTTTGCTCATTTCGTAAGAGGTTAGCGCAGGTGAAACCGACGACAGCCATAAAAAATCGTGCGGCGCACCCCAGTAGGAAAAATGGTAGTAAACACCGCTTCCACCACTGCGCCTTTGTTCCTGTTCATTTGATACCTGGCGAATATAACCGTGGTTATCATCGGCCCAGCATATGGTAATATCGTCGGGCAGTTTCATGCCTGCCTGGTACAGATCAAGCACTTCTTTATACGGGCAAAATATCTGTGGAATAGCACTGGCCGGCTTGGCATCCGTTTTTGCTAACAGGCTGCGCTGGTCGGTAATTACGTTTTCCAGCAACTTTACTTTTTCGGGTTTAGATTTCGGGCCGGGCATGCTGCCATCATGTATGCCACGCATACCAACAGTGTAAACGGCATCAATTTTAGCGGCCTCTTTAGCGCGGGTTTGCCAGTAGTTATATATCTCGTCGCGGTTCAGGTCGTACCGCCATTCGCCGGGCTTTTTACCGTATTCAGCCTCAAAGTTGTCGGCCCATTCAAAAACATTATTCCTCAAAATAGGCTCGCAATGGCTGGCGCCTAATACAATGGCGTATTTATCGGCCACAACGGGATTCTCTTTATAAAACCAGAACGCTTTGGTACAAGGGTGCATGGCCGGCCATATATAATTTGCCTTGAGGCGAAGCAGCAGTTCAAAAATATGAGCGTAAGTATTCGGACCGATATCTTTGATATCCTTATCCATATTCTTCGCGGCCCAGGGCTGCATGCCCCAATCTTCATCATTAATAAATATGCCACGAAACTTTACCGACGGCGGGCCAACAATGCTGGTTCCGGGGGTAATATATAACTCCTCCTTGTGTTTCGGGTTAACATCAGCCCACCAAACCATCGGCGACACGCCCATCATCCGCGAAAGCTCAAAAAAACCGTATGCCGTCCCCCGGCGATCGCTGCCGGTAATTACCAATGCCTGCTTTACATTCGGCATAGGGTTGTTTACCACAGCAATACTGAAGGTTTCCCATTTGCCTTTAACTTTGGCGGCATCTATCTTATTGGTCTTAATTAACTGGTCTATCAGTTTGGAATGCCCTATAGTACCGCCTATAACAACATAACCCGATGGGTTAGATGCTGTTTTATTTACAGTAGGTGCTACATCTGTAACCAGTTTAATATCGCTGCTAAAGCAATTGGCGGCAATGCTCACTACTTCGGCATCAGCGGCGTCAATATAAATAGCGGCGGCTTTTTTTGCTTTTACCAACGGGAATGCGGCAGCATCGCCCGAGGTAGAGACCGTTATTTTGCTTTGCGCGACAGCACTAAAGGAAATAAGGCAAGCCAGGGCGGCTACAATAAATATTCTGTATACAGGCATTATGGTTTTAATTGATCAGGTGTAAAAGTAACGGTTTTTGCCATATCAATTGATTTGTAAACATACATTTACACAACACGCAGTTTACGGTTTCGCCAGCGGTATACCTGCCATAAAACTTCGGCCATTACCATAATGATCAATACACCAATTAACGGAATGTATATGGTTTCGGAGGATGTGAATGCTCCAGCCATAGCGATACTATAAACCCCTAAAGGCAGCAAGAGCATCAGGCATAAGCCAAAAACATTTAACGGTATTTTAAAGGGACGATGTTCATCAGGAAATTTAATACGCAATACAATGATCGAGATAAATTCGAGCAGTAAACCGGCGCCGTATAAGGTAACATCCATTACAATGAGCTCGCCAAAAGTAAACAACACCATTACGCTCACTACCAGCGAGCAAACAATGATAGACACATAAGGCGTATTGAACCGGATATGCAGCTTATTGAGATGACGGGGCAGAAAGCCATCATCGGCCATTACTTTGGGTACACGGGATACCGAAAGCAGCACCGCCGAATATATACCGAATGTACTTGCAAGCCCCCCAAAGGCAATAATAGTACCCAGCCACTTACCACCAATGAATGAGCCAAGCGAAGCAAAACTATCGGCAGCAATAGCCGCCAAACTCATACCCGATTGCACAGCGGTTAGTATGGTAAAAAAGTAAACTGCAATTACCATTATAAAGGCTATCCCGACGGCGTACAAATAGCTTTTAACCGGGCTCTCTACTTCTTCGGCATAAGTGGTGGCGTTATCCCAGCCTAAAAAATTCCACATCAAGGTATATAGCGCCATGCCTAATGATGAGAACTTTATGCCTTTTAAAGAGAACGCCGGAACACTATACATACCGCCGTGCCGGTACATGGATACTGCAAAAAGCACTATAAAAGGAGTTAGCACCAATACGCCCAAAACAATGGCGGTTTTGCCAACGGGTACTATCCCCATGATATTGAGGATAGCGCAGCCCCATATCATAAACAGGCAGATGTATATTTTATAATCGTGAATAGCCGGGAAAAAGAAGGAGGCATACTCTACAAACAAAACCGGGTAAATGGCCAGATCGACAAAGGTGTAGAGCCATGTCCACCAACCTTCGTATAATGCAAAGCGCAGGCCCAGCGCGCGTTTTACCCATTGGTAATATCCGCCGGTAACCGGCATCATACTATTCATTTCGAGCACGATGAGTACAGCGGGAATATCCCATAATAATGGCGTTATGAGCAGTAATAGTAATGAACCATGAGAGCCCGCATAGCTTAGCAAGGGCTCCAAACCATAGGGCCCGCCGGATACCGTTAAAAATATTACAGCGGCAAGCTGTATGAGCCTTAGTTTTTTACGGGAAGACATAGCCCTAAAAATAGGCTAATTTTTACAGGCTGCAAATACGCTACTTTATCTTAATTATCCTGCTGTTTGTTTTATCGGCAGGCTTATCATGCAATAAACTGAAAGAGCCTTTAACAATAGTAATGAGGGCATGCCCCAAAACACTTAACGCCCCTATGCCAAATTTAACAAGGGGTTTCATTACGCTCCAGTCATGTTTACGTACCGGGTCTGCGTTACCTGCATTCCTGTTTGCTGTTATATGCTTTTGATTTGCCATTATGTTGCTTTTTAATATATAATGCCTGCTACTCTTAATTGTTTTTAATCGTTGTTACTATCATATTTTTAATATATTTTAGGACATGAAAAAACTATCCCTGGTGATTTTAATGGCAATAATCAGCCATTTAACTATTGCTCAAAAATACCTCCCGATAATTAGCGCGAATACCGTTATCAACTATAACGCCATGGCAACCAATATTGGGCAAACGGTACAATTAAAGTTAACGGTGGTATCGTTAACCGACCCTGTAACATTGGGCTGGCAAATACCCGGATTAGGCACCGGTACTTACCAAATTAGTGCCGCCGGTTTTGAAAGCGGGACAAAAATGAAGATAAAAGAACCGGGCGATGGTGTAACTAAACTAAAAGACGATGAAACTATAATGGTGATATCAAAAAAATCCTTCGCTGGCCTGGTTAAAGATCAAACTATGGTATTTAACGGTGCTACGTTTAATGTTAAACCCATTGTAACGCCTTATAAAATAAACGACATGGAAGCTGATGTAGTACACGCAGTAAGCGCTAACGGCAAGGTTGAAATATGGGTACTTAACAATCCGGAGTTCCCGCTGCTATGTAAGCTAAGCGGCAACCCGGGTGGTATTGACCTTGACCTGGCGAATATTAAAGAATAATACACCACGGATATGACAGGTAATCAATCGCGCAACGGTTTGCTCAAAGTGATCTTACTATCAGGCTTATTGGTAGGTACACTGGATATGACGGCAGCCTGCATTAATGCCCACCTGAGCTTTGGTTTGAGTCCGGACAGGGTATTTAAATACATCGCTTCAGGTATCCTGGGTAAAAACGCTTTTAGCGGCGGAATTGGAGTGGCGGCATTGGGTGTAATAATGCATTATTTAGTCGCCTATAGCTGGACCGCCCTGTTCTTTATCGCCTATCCAAAAACAAACCTCATCCGGCAAAATAAATACCTTACCGGTACCTTTTACGGTATGCTGATATGGACGGTAATGAACCTGCTTGTTGTACCTTTAACCAAAGTACCCAAACCAAAAAATGGATTTAATGTTACGCAGGCATACATTAACGCCGGAATACTGATCGTAGCGATCGGTATCCCGCTTTCCTTCATCGCCTATAAATATTATTTCTCTAAACTACAGCTTAAACGTTAAACTTCCAGCTGTTGAGTACCGGGATGGCGTGATGCGCGGTAAGGTCGAACTGAACGGGTACTACCGAAACATAGTGGTTATCCAAAGCCCAAACATCGGTATCTTCGCCCTGATCATTATTTTGGAAAACGCCGGTTAGCCAGTAATAACTGCGCTTATGCGGATCAAGGCGTTCGTCAAACTCCTCGGCCCATTTTGCATTGGCCTGCCGGCAAATTTTGATGCCTTTAATGTGAGCAGTATTAGGAAAATTAACATTCAGCACGGTAGCTGTGGGCAGGCCGTTAGCTAAAACCTGTAAAGCAAGTTCTTTAATGTACTTTACACAATGGCTAAAATCGGCCTGTAGCGTAAAATCATCCAATGAAAAACCGATGGACGGGATACTTTCGATAGCCCCCTCAACCGCTGCCGACATGGTGCCGGAATACAACACGTTGATAGAGTTGTTCAACCCATGATTGATACCCGAAACACACAGATCGGGCTTTTTGCCTTTGAAGATGACGTTAACCGCCAGCTTCACACAGTCAACCGGGGTGCCCGAGCAGCGGTACATTTCGATACCCGGATAAATATCCACCTTATCTAAACGGAGCGGCTTGCCAATAGTAATGGCATGCCCCATACCCGACTGCGGGCTGTCAGGTGCAACAACTACAACACGGCCAATATCGAGCATGGCATCCATCAGGGCTTTTATACCCGGCGCGGTAATGCCGTCATCGTTCACAACAAGAATGGTGGGTTTGGTATTTTTCACAAGGCAAAGTTAGAAAAGCAAACTATTAAAAAAAGCGATAGGTTCAACACCTATCGCTTTAAAATTATCATTTAGAATTATCTTACAAACTGTTTATCCATTTCACCAACTCATTACGACCCTTGCCGGTTTTTTGCTGGAGCTTACCTAACAGTTCATCATCTTTACCTTCTTCGTGACTCAGGTCATCATCGGTCAGGTCGCCGTAAGCTTGTTTAACTTTTCCTTTTATCTCGTTCCACTTTCCTTTTATCTCTAACTTATCCATTGTATTTATAATTAGTTGTAATGTTGCAACAACCCATTATAAATTTGGTTTGGATGAAAGTTCAAGCCATGAACCATAACCTATGAACCATCTTACAACGCCCCCGCCTTAATCTCTTCCACAACTCCGGGATCAAGCAAGGTTGAAATATCGCCTAAGTTGGAAGTATCACCTTCGGCTATCTTACGTAAAATGCGGCGCATGATCTTGCCTGAACGTGTTTTAGGCAGGCCGCTTACAAACTGGATCTTGTCCGGTTTGGCTATAGCGCCGATAATGCGCTGTACCGTCATGGTGATATCCTTACGGGCAAGTTCCGCGTCGCCATGCAGGTTAGGGCAAACCACAAAAGCATATACTCCCTGACCTTTAATATCGTGCGGGTAACCCACCACAGCCGATTCAACCACGCCTGCATCCATATTAATGGCGTTCTCTACTTCGGCGGTGCCTATGCGGTGGCCTGATACGTTCAATACATCATCAACACGGCCAGTAATGCGGTAATAACCGTCCTCATCGCGCAGGCAGCCGTCGCCGGTAAAATACATGCCGGGGTAAGTGGCAAAGTAAGTCTGGCGGCAGCGCTCATGGTCGCCGTAAGTAGTGCGGATGATGCCCGGCCACGGGAATTTGATACACAGGTTACCGCTTACGCCGTTGCCTAAAATCTCGTTACCCTGCTCGTCAACCAAAACCGGCTGAACGCCGGGCAAGGGCAAAGTAGCATACCCCGGTTTGGTGGGTGTGATGCCGGCAATCGGCGATATGAGGATACCGCCGTTTTCGGTTTGCCACCAGGTATCCACTATAGGGCATTGGCCCTTCCCTATCTTTTCATCGTACCAATGCCATGCTTCCTCATTGATAGGTTCGCCTACCGAGCCTAATTTTTTGAGCGAACTTAGGCTCTTACCTTTTAAAGGAGCATCGCCAAAGCTCATGAGCGAACGAATAGCCGTTGGCGCGGTATATAATATGTTTACTTTAAATTTATCTACAATATCCCAGAAACGGCCTGCATCGGGATATGTCGGGATGCCTTCGAACATCAGCGTGGTAGCGCCTTGCGATAGCGGACCGTATACAATATAAGAGTGCCCGGTTATCCAGCCAATATCGGCCGTACAGAAAAACACTTCGCCAGGGTTGTATTGGAATACGTTGGCAAAAGTATAGCCCGCGTAAACCATATAGCCACCGCAGGTATGCACCACGCCCTTAGGTTTACCTGTTGAACCGGAGGTATACAGGATGAACATCATATCCTCGGCATCCATTTCTTCGGCAGGGCAATCGGTTAGGCCCTGGGTTTCTACTTTCTTTATCTCATCTTCCCACCATACATCGCGGCCTTTTATCATGGCTACCGGGGTACGGCTGCGGGTAAGTACTATTACTTTGTTAACAGATTTGCATTGCACCAATGCATCATCGATAACGCTTTTCAGTGGCAGATCCTTCGGACCGCGAAAACCACCGTCGGTAGTAATAACGATATTACATTCCGCATCGTTTATACGGTCGGCAATAGATTGTGCGGAAAAACCGCCGAATACCACAGAGTGAATGGCCCCTATCCTGGCGCAGGCCAAAATGGCGATAGCCAGTTCGGGCACCATGGGCATGTACACGCAAATGCGGTCGCCTTTTTTGGCGCCGTTATTTTTTAATACGTTGGCAAACTGGCAAACCTTGGCGTGCAGTTGTTTATAGGTTAAAACGCGGTGGTCTTCGTTCGGGTCGTTAGGTTCCCAGATGATGGCGGGTTTATCGCCCAGGGTATCCAGGTGGCGGTCTAAACAGTTTTCGGTAATATTTAGTTTGGCACCGTCAAACCATTTCACATTGGGTTCGGTAAAGTTCCAGTCGAGAACTTTGTCCCACTTCTTTTTCCATTGAAAGTTATCGGCTATGGCGGCCCAAAATTCTTCGGGCTGCTCTACGCTTTTTTTGTAAACTTGTTCGTACTCTTCGAACGAGGATATTTTAAGGTTCATTTACAGGTATTATTTGGTGCGGTTAAATTAGTAAATTTTAAAAGAATGGCCTATATTTAGTTTTAATGCGGGTATAATTTTACCAATTTAACAATGACACCGGTCACAATGCCTATAAAAAAGATAGTTTTAGTATTTCAGGTTTTGATTTTGCTAATGGTGCTATCCTCCTATAAACAAAAAAATCAATCGCCAACTGTTACATGGCTTTATGGGAAGGAGCAACTAGAAAAGTTAAATGGCCGTGTTAAACAAGTAATTACTGAACAACATAACAAGGTTATAAAAATAATCGAATACTCAAATTTCGACCCTGCTGGAAATCTGACCAATGTTAAGGAATCTATGACGCTATTGAATGTAAGTCCTTCGTTCCAAAAGAGATACCGAGAAATCGAAAAGGAAGCTAATTTAAAAAATCAGCTTTACCGGTTTACAAATAAATTCGATAGCCAAGGGCGAAAGATCGAAGCAGTAGGATTTGGTGTAAATTCAGAAGAACGCGGAGATACTTCGGTATACAAATTTGACCAAAATGGCCATTTAACAACTTCTGTCCTTGCGAGCAGTGGGTTTCTTAAAGGCGAGATATATCTATATACATATGATAATTTAGGGAAATTAGCTACACAGACTGACAGCCTCGGAAAAAACTTCTCTCAATTTTATAGGTATAAATATAATAAGAACGGTTACTGGATAGAGCGTCTCGTCTATATGGATGGAAAATTAGATGAAGTTGAGCACCGGAAATATGTTACTTTCGATTACAAAAGAAATTGGACCAAAGTCATTGAAAAAGGCAAGACCATCACCCGCAAAATCACCTATTATTGACCCTTTTAAACTTTTTTAAATTATTTTGCAAACAGTATTGCCTTTTCAACTTAATTTCCTGATATTTGCAAACTCTTTTTGGAAAAGGGTTTATTTAAAATTGATTTAGTCATGTCAAGAATTTGTGATTTAACAGGAAAAAGCTCGATGAACGGCTTTAACGTTTCAAACTCGAACGTTAAAACAAAACGTAGATTTCATCCAAACCTGCAAACAAAAAAGTTTTACATACCGGAAGAAGATAAGTGGATCACTTTAAAAGTATCTGCTGCTGCTATCAAAACTATCAGCAAAAACGGTATCACTGCCTGTATCAACAAGTTTGTTAAAAAAGGATACATATAATAGTCTATAATGGTTATCGTGAGATATCCACTAAATAAATAAAGCAATGGCAAAGAAAGGCAACAGAGTTCAGGTAATATTAGAGTGTACAGAGCATAAAATCAGCGGTATGCCGGGCATGTCTCGTTACATCACTACCAAGAACAAAAAAAATACAACTGAGCGTTTGGAATTGAAAAAATTCAACCCAGTTTTACGTAAGGTTACTGTTCACAAAGAAATTAAGTAATAACGTTATTGTTGCGGTTAGCCGCGATGAATAACCTAATAACAACATAACATGGCAAAGAAAGTAGTTGCAACCCTGAATACAGGTAAAGGTAAAGAATACTCAAAGGTGATCACCATGGCTAAATCGCCAAAAACTGGTGCTTACTCATTCAAAGAGATCATCGTGCACAACGATTTAGTGAAAGATGCTATTGCTGAAGGCACTAAAGGATAATAATTTATTCTAAAATATACGAAAGCCGTTCCGATATTCGCGGAAGGGCTTTTTTTGTTAATTGCAATTTCCAATGGGATTATTCGATTTTTTTAAGAAAAAGGAAAGCACCCCGCAAGAGCAGGCCGCTCTTGATACCGGTTTGGAAAAAACCAAGGAGAACATTTTTTCAAAGATCACCAAGGCCGTTGCAGGTAAATCTACCGTTGATGATGATGTGCTGGATGACCTGGAAGAGATCCTGGTTACATCCGACGTTGGCGTTGCCACTACCCTCAAGATCATCGAGCGCATACAGGCACGTGTAGCTCGCGATAAATACCTCGGCACATCCGAACTGAACAACATCCTGCGCGAAGAAGTGCAGGAATTGCTGGCCGAAAACAACAGCAACGATTTTAACAATTTTGAATACGGTAACCACAAGCCATACGTCATCATGGTAGTGGGTGTTAACGGCGTGGGTAAAACTACCACCATCGGCAAACTGGCCAGTAAGCTGAAAGCAGCCGGCAACAAGGTGGTGATAGGCGCAGCGGATACTTTTAGGGCGGCAGCCGTTGAGCAGATACAACTTTGGGGCGAGCGTATTGGCGTGCGTGTCGTAGCGCAGGCTATGGGCAGCGACCCTGCTTCTGTGGCGTTTGATACCTTAAAATCGGCTGTAGCCAATGGCGAGGATGTGGTGATCATAGATACCGCAGGCCGTTTGCACAACAAGGTTGGCCTGATGAACGAGTTGACCAAGATCAAGAACGTGATGCAAAAGGTAGTACCGGATGCTCCGCACGAGATATTACTGGTACTGGATGCATCAACCGGGCAAAACGCCATTGAGCAATGCAAACAGTTTACCCAGGCTACCGATGTGAATGCTTTGGCGCTCACTAAATTAGATGGTACGGCTAAAGGTGGTGTAGTGATCGGGATATCGGACCAGTTTAAAATACCGGTGAAATATATTGGCGTGGGTGAAGGGGTGAATGATCTGCAATTATTCGATAGAAGGGCGTTTGTAGATAGTCTCTTCAAGCAATAGATAAATATACAACGCGTTCTCTTCTTGTCATTGCGAGGAACGAAGCAATAATCACTGAGACAGGTCTGGAACTTTGCATGGCGCGAATATCCGCAGTGATTGCCTCGCGGCACTCACAATGGCAAATTAAAATATTAGTAGATGAAGACGAAAAGTGCGGCTAAGCCGATAGTAACTGCGAAACCAAGAGTAAATGTTGTTACCCTGGGCTGTTCGAAGAATACCTACGATTCTGAAGTATTGATGGGCCAGTTAAAAGGCAACGCCTTTAATGTGGTGCACGAGGATCAGAATTTGCGTAAGGATGATATCATCGTGATCAATACCTGCGGCTTTATTGATAATGCCAAACAGGAATCGATCGATACCATATTACAATACAGCGAGCTCAAGGAACAGGGTAAAGTAGGCAAGGTGATCGTGACCGGTTGCTTATCTGAACGTTACAAACCTGAGCTGGAAGCCGAGATCACCAACGTTGATAATTACTTTGGCACCAACGACCTGCAGAATTTACTGCACAGCGTGGGCGCGGATTACAAGCACGAGCTGATAGGCGAGCGTTTGCTCACCACACCATCTCACTTCGCTTATTTTAAAATTGCTGAAGGCTGTAACCGTCCCTGCTCTTTTTGCGCTATCCCGCTGATGCGCGGCAAGCATGCCTCAACACCAATGGACCAATTGGTGAAGAACGCGCAAAGCTTGGCCAAAAATGGCACCAAAGAACTGATATTAATTGCACAGGATTTAACCTATTACGGCCTCGACCTTTATGGGAAACGTAACCTGGATGAGTTACTGCGCCGCTTAAGCGATGTGAACGGCATCGAATGGATACGTTTGCAATACGCCTACCCTTCCGGTTTCCCGATGGAGATATTGGATGTGATGAACGAGCGCGATAATATTTGCAAGTATCTGGATATGCCGCTGCAACACATCAGCGATGATATGCTGAAATCGATGCGCCGTGGTATCACCAAACAAAAAACTATTGATCTGGTAAACGCCATACGCGATAAAGTGCCTAACCTGGCTTTGCGTACCACGCTCATCACCGGCTACCCGGGCGAAACCGAGCAGGATTTTGAAGAAATGCTGCAATGGGTGGAGGATACCCGCTTTGACCGTTTGGGATGCTTTACCTATTCGCATGAAGAAAAAACACATGCACATAGTCTGGTTGATGATGTACCTGAAGAAGTGAAACAAGACCGCGTTGATGCCGTAATGGAAGTGCAGCAAGGTATTTCGTTTGATAAGAACCAGGAAAAAATAGGCAACACTTATAAAGTACTCATTGATAAAAAAGAGGGCGACCACTTTGTTGGCCGCACACAGTTTGATTCGCCCGAGGTAGATAATGAGGTTTTGATAGATGCCGCAACGCAATACGCTACCGTTGGCACGTTTGTAAACGTAAAAATTGATGCTGCCGAAGACTTTGACCTTTATGGAAATATTGTAAAATAATTTTCAATAAATGGGTATTTGATTTATTGCTTTTACATTTGAGCCAATGGACGCCCACTGTATTAACTATTCGGATACCGGTTTTTTCTCGAAAACCATTTTACAATACCTGGATAACGATCCTGAACTGCAGCCATTTTACAATAACCGCCCAGACCCGGACGGCTTTGCCCAACAAATAAAAAACAAAGCCCCACTACCCCACAGGTTGGCATTGGTGCATATTTTGCAAGAACAGTACCGTACCATGGCCGATGCCGGATTCCCGGTAGCCGATGCGGTTTTGGATAACCTTGAACTGCTGCGTAACGATAATACTTACACCATTACCACGGGGCACCAACTTAATATCTTTACCGGCCCGCTGTACTTTATTTATAAGATTGCTACCGCGATAAAGCTGGCCCGCCAGTTAAAAGCCGCTCATCCCGATAAGGACTTTGTACCGGTTTACTGGATGGCCACCGAGGACCATGATTTTGCCGAGATAAACCATACCAATGCCGCGGGCAAAAAAATAGCCTGGAACACGGAAGCTGTAGGCGCCACCGGCAGGCTATCTACCAAAAGCATCCGCGAAGCGCTCAACCAATACAAAGGCATTTTAGGCCTTAACGGCTACGCGCCCGAGCTGGCACAACTGGTAGAGACTGCTTACACCAAATTTGATAAACTGGCCGATGCCACACGTTATTTTGTGAATGCCCTGTTCAGCCGTTATGGTTTGATCATTATTGATGCCGATGATGCCAACCTGAAGCAACAGTTTGCCGATGTGATGGAGCATGATATTATTGGTCAGCATAGTTTTGCCAACATATCAAAAAGCAACACAGCCCTGCAAAAGCTGGGCGCGCATATACAGGTAAACCCGCGCGAGATCAACTTTTTTTATTTAGCCGATGGCCTGCGCGAGCGTATTGTTTTTGAGAATGATGTATACGGAGTACTGGGCACCGACATCCGCTTTAGCGAAGCCGAACTGCGTAGCGAGATCCAGGAGCATCCCGAAAGGTTTAGTCCGAATGTGGTGATGCGCCCCTTGTACCAGGAAACCATTTTACCCAACCTGGCCTATATTGGCGGCGGCGGCGAACTGGCGTACTGGTTCCAGTTGAAAGCCAACTTTGATTATTACGCGGTTGATTTCCCGATACTGATATTACGTAACTCTGCGCTGATCGTGGATAAAAAGTCGGCAGAGCGATGGCGAAAAACAGGCTTTAATATACCCGATCTGTTTAAGCCTGCCGACGCGCTGAAAACCGAATGGGTGAAACAACATACTCAAACGGATCTGAATATCGGCAAGGAATGGTTTGAACTGGAAAACGTTTTGGACGGCCTGAAACAACGTGTCGAAAAGATAGATCCAACACTCGGCCCATCTACAGAAGCCATACAATCCCGCCTGAAACATGCTATGGGTAACCTGGAACGCAAAATGCTCCGTGCCGAAAAACGCAAGCACGAGGTAAGCCTCTCGCATATTGATCATGTAAAAGATATCCTCTTCCCCAACGGAGGTTTGCAGGAACGGAGCGAGAATATCGCGCTGTTTTATGTGGCATATGGGCCGAAGCTGATCGACGACCTGATCAATAATTTTGAGCCGCTTTGCTTTAAGTTTACGGTGCTTTCTGAATAGGTTTGCGACTACATCTGCGTTGCGCTAAACTTGCGGTAGCGGGTGTTGATATGGCAATTAGCATTTGCTTATTTAACCTATTATAAAGTCAATTCTCCTTAATTATTGAGTAGCATTTTAACTACTTTCACAAAGTAAAGAACCCCAATATTCCTCCTGTGAAACGTGTATATTTTTTTTATGTGCTTTTTATAAGCACGTGTCTTCTGTGTTCTAAAAGTTATAGCCAAGCTAATCCGCAAGCCGACATTCTACAAATACGAAACCGTTGCCGGATGCTGCTCCTGTCGAATACGGCATACGCTACCGAACAGAGTTACCGCCTGACAGACGACGTTAGGTACAATACCGATGCCGATGGGTATTACAAACTATTAACACCCGAGGGTAGCTGGTCTGATATTGATTATCACTCCGAACTGCGCGGTGCCTGGAAAACATCGTGGCATTTATACCGGGTTATGCTGCTGTGCCGCAGCTATTATAAAAATCATAACCAACAATACCTGGCAGCTATACATCGCGCCTTAAATTATTGGATAGCTAACGATTTCCAAAGCTCCAACTGGTGGCAAAACCAGATCAATACGCCTTATACCTTTTCAAGCATTATGCTGATGCTGGATACAGACGCCACACCCGCCGAAATGGCTTTTTTAGATAACGTATTAGTAAAGCGCATCCCACAAAAAGCACCTACCGGACAAAACCTGATATGGCAGTTAGATAACCAGGCACGGGTAGCCCTGATACATCAGCAATACACCGTACTGATAAGCACCATTAAAAGAATGCAGGAGGTGATCACCGTTTCGGCAAACGAAGGTATACAGCCCGACTATTCGTTTCAACAGCATGGCCCTATGCTACAGTTTGGTAACTATGGTTTCCATTACATTAATAGCCTGCTATTTTGGATGACTGTTACCGCGAATACATCGTTATCTTTTAGTGCCGATAAACAACAGATCTTATTCAATTACTGCTCAAACGGCCTGCGGTGGACCATTTTTAAAGGCGCAATGGATATTGCAGCCATTGGCCGGCAGTTTAGAGAAAACTTTGATACAAAGCGCGGGCAATATTTATATAATAACTTTAACCTGCTGCGCTCATTCGATAAGAATTATACCGGTAAATACACTATTGATGGCTTTACACCGGCGAACGAATTACCGGGTAGCCTAAAAGGCAATAAAAGTTTTTGGCGAAGTGATTATATGCTACAATTGGTAGCGGGCATATATATGATGAGCGTTAAAACACACGGGGCCTTTGTTAAAAAGGTAGAGTCGATCAACTCAGAAAACCTGAAAGGTTCGTTTTTAAATGATGGCTTAACCATCATAAAAAGTAACGGCAATGAGTATCATGATATTGAGCCATTATGGAACTGGGCCATGCTGCCGGGTACTACCTGCGATACTACCGTAATACCGGCCGCACCCGAAACATTCGCCTCCTCTAACCAGTCGGCATTTGTAGGGCAGGTGAGCGATGGCACTACAGGCGTTAGCGCGATGAATTACAACAGACTGAATGTACAGGCGCATAAAAGTTACTTTTTTATTAATAATATGATGGTTGCCCTGGGTGCAGGCCTGTCATCGGCAAATAACAAAAATTTGGTAACTACAATTAACCAGCGTTTATATAATGGAAAACCATTATTTAGAGGTGCCGGTGCAAAAGGTACAAGCTGGCTATGGCACGACAGCATTGCCTATATTTTACCGGTGAAAAATGAGCCTGTTAAAACCAGTATTGAATACCGGCATGGTAACTGGACAGATATTGACAAAGGATCTGACAGTAAAATTTTGGCCGATTCTGTATTAACCATTTATATACCGCATGCCGCAAACAGCAGTTATGCCTACATGGTAAAACCGGCCCTTAGCCTTGCCGGTGCAAAACAACTGGCGGAGCAAAATCCGGTACAGATCATTTCGAACACAACAGCACTACAGGCAATAAAGGCAGGCAATAAAACAATAGCTGTTTTTTACATACCAGGTTATTGCAAAATTGCTGTGAATACAGGCTTTAAAGCTGATAAACCCTGTATGGTAATATGCGAGCAAAATGGCAGTAAAAACATCATTCATGTATCCGACCCTACCCGTAGCCTGCAAAACGTACAGTTAACGTTTGGAAAAAAGACAGTCGTAATTAATTTTCCGCAGGGTAGCCTGGCCGGAAATACCGCGAGCTATGTTATTGAATAGGTGCGAAAAGAAAGTTGACCGTGCTAGTTGGATAGTCATTTCACGTTTTTACAAGCAGTAGCCTAGCAATCTTCGTTAGTCCGGATTTAAAACTGGGGAGCAGGAGATTTGTAATCCCTTGTTTGTTTATCGAAATATTTTTCCCTTTCGTTGATCACAGATCCACAACTATTAAGGTCGAGGGTTGTAAATCCCAACTAACGGGGGTTGCAGGAACGGAGCGAGAATATCGCACTGTTTTATGTGGCGTACAAGCCGAAGCTGATAGATGATTTGATCAATAAGTTTGAGCCGCTTTGTTTTAAGTTTACGGTGTTGGTGGAGTAGGTTGCAGTCGGAGGAATGAGGTCGGGCTGAAGTTCAAAATTCAGGAACTGCTAGGCTACTCTTTCATATTCGTTATTTCTTTAATTATTCGTTGAGTTAGTACCAGGTAGATACTATCTTGCCCATCTTTACTTTCTCCTTCAATTGGCGAGTCATAATTAACGGCTTGAAATTGAGATAATGATTCTGGGAATACGCATCTTCGTGCTAATAAATTCAAAATTAATGTTCCATCTTGCTTTGCTCTTTTTAACAGCAACGGCAATTCGATTTTTTGAATAAAATCAGAGGCTAAATAATCGCGAGAAATTATGTTGATTACGATTCCAGATTTACTTAATTCATCTATAATCTTTTGTTTCCATACTTCACCTAACTCAATATCTGTATCACTCCAAAAAGTAAAATCATATTTTAGATATTTAATGCCTTTTAAGCAAACCTCTACTTCATCTTTATAGGCTTTATCTTTATGACTATAGCTGATAAATACGTGAGGTTTATTAAGCTTTATTTTTATGGGACTACTCGGAACATCTTGTCTACAAATTAACTTTAAAGCTTCTAAACAATTGCCTTTTTTTTGTTGCAAGACTGCGTAATCATTATGAACACTATTTATTGAATCACTTGATGAGCTAAAACAATAAAGGTATTTTAATGACGGCAACTGTTCAACTATATCTTTTGATGGAAATTCATTAAAAACATTTTTTCCTAACCATAATTTTTCAAGGGTATTTATACTAAACAATTCAACAGGAAACTGTACAAACTTATTTTTTGATATATCAAGATTCTTAAGTTGACGAAGACTAATTATCATTTCGGGCAATGTTTCCAATTGATTTGCCGCAATTGACAGCGTTTCTATTTTTCTTAGTTTATCAATTTGTTCGGGTAACTTTTTAAGGTTATTATTATTTAGAATTAGCACTTCCAAATTTAGCAGGTCGCAAGTTTTAGCATATAAAACAGAGATGCTATTATACGACACGTCTAGATTTTTAAGAAATTTTAGTTTACCAATCTCTTTTGGCAAAACCTTGATATTATTGTGGCTCAAATTAAGTTTTCGCAGATTCTTACATTCAAATACTTCAGCAGGAATTTCTGTGAGCCCTTTGTTAGATAAATCTATTTTAGATGCCTTCTTAGGAATGTTCATTAAATATTAAAAGAATCCTCTAAGATATATGATTTTTGTATTTTTACATCCCTTACGGAGAATAAGGCGCAAGGATAAATTCATAACGGATGCAAAGTGGGTGCATTATCGGATTAATTTACCGGACAAATTAGTCAAGGGTTATAGTGTGAACAAGATCACGGGTTAAAAGAGACAGGGATTGTCTTGGGTTTGTAACTCACCCTATAAGAGTTGAGGGCAACATTATAAAACTTGAACGCTCAGGCATCTCACTATAATAGGTTCCTTCCCCTAAGCCGCGAAAGCACTTAGGGGTTTTTAATTCCCCTCCACATAGGCCTTAAAATTATCCATAATGGCCTGCCAACCGCCGCGTTGCATTTCGATGGGGTTCTCTTTTTCGGGATCGAAGGTTTCGGTTACGGTGGTTTGGTCGTCATCGTCGGATGCGAAGGTGATACTTACTTTACGGCCATCGCCTAAGGTGTATTCGATAAGTTGGTTATCTATTACCCTATCATAAACACCGCCAAAATCAAAGCTAAAACTGCCGTCTTTTGCCGCCATAGTGCTGCTGAATTTACCGCCGGTACGCGGGTCGTTAGTGGCAGCGGGGCAATGCCAATCGGGCGAGGCGAAGCACCATTGGGTGATGTGTTCGGGCAGGGTCCACATTTGCCAAACAATTTCTATTGGCGCGTTAATGATAGCTTGTACGGTAATTGGTTCCATTTTGGTATTAATTTTAGATAAGCGAGTTTACGTATTAATGTTGTAAAGTTGAAATGTTTTAAGGTTGGAATGTTCGGTTATGATTTCGCGCAAAGGCGCTAAGTCGCAAATTTTAAATTCTTAGCGTCTTCGCGACTTTGCGTGCAATATAAATTTTACCTTTGGCTATGACTTTCTCCGAACCTACCTTACGTTCCTTTACCGAAAACATATTCCTGGCTATAGGCTGCAGCGCTGCACATGCGAAGCTGGCAGCCGATGTATTGATACGGTCGGACATGCGGGGCATTGATTCGCATGGTGTGGCGCGTTTGAGCGGCTATGTGAGGCTTTGGGAAAAGAAACGGATAAATGCTACACCTGATATAAAGATAGTACACGAAACGCCTACTACGGCTACGGTTGACGGCGACGCGGGGCTGGGTTTGGTAGTGGCGCCCTTTGCGATGCAGATCGCGATTGAGAAAGCAGAGAAATATGGTTCCGGATGGGTGGCAGTGCGCAACTCTAACCATTTTGGCATTTCGGGCTATCATGCTTTAATGGCGGTTGAACGGAATATGATAGGCTACGCCATGACGAACGCGAGTCCGTTGGTGGCCCCTACTTTCTCCAACGAGCGTATGCTGGGCACTAACCCTATATGCTACGCTTTCCCGGCCGGAAAATACCCGCCTGTGGTGATTGATATGGCCACATCGGCAGCAGCCAACGGCAAGCTGGAGATAGCCCAACGCGCAGGCAAACCCGTACCTGAAGGCTGGATACAGGACCAGCATGGCGATTTTACTACCGACCCGCATGCTTTGAAAAAAGGCGGCTCGCTTTTACCTTTGGGCAGCGACAGGGAACATGGCAGCCATAAAGGTTTTGGGTTGAGCGCTACGGTAGATATTTTATCGGCAGTACTTTCGGGTGCTAATTACGGGCCTTGGGTGCCGCCGTTCGTTTCGTTCCTGGAACCGCCCAATGATCCTGTCGGTTTAGGCATAGGGCACTTTTTAGGCGCAATGCGCGTTGATGGTTTCAGGCCGGTTGACGAGTTTAAATCGAATATGGATATTTGGATACAGCGCTTTAAAGAGGCCAACAGGATAGATCCTGATCAGCCGGTAATTATTCCCGGCGAGCCGGAATTAGCCGCCGAAGCCGACAGGGCGGTAAACGGAATACCTTTAGTAGATGCTGTTGTAGATGATTTGAACGAACTGGCAAAGAGGTTTGATATTGAACAATTAAGTTAATATGAAGAGAATTTTTAAGATAGCAATTGCAACATGTATTTTTCAAATAGCGGCAATGGCCGTGTATAGCCAAACACTATCCGTATCCGATCTGATCAGGCTAACCGTACTGTCGCACCAGGAAGCAGCGCAGTTTATCAGCACACAAAAGCATTTTAAAATAATAAAGCCGATAGTAAAAAACGGGGTTACCCTAAGCCAGTTCAGCAATGAAGCTTATCTGTTAAGCGAACTGGTGATAAAAGGTGAGTTTAGGGATAAAAATAACGTGGTACATCCGTCGCTTAATTACGATTTTAAGCCGCCGATGTATGTGAACACCATAGTAAGCCAGTTAAAGGCCATGGGCTATACCCTCACAACGAGACAAAGCGATGCAACAAAGCAAGTTTGGGTTTTTGATAACGGGCGGTACCTGGTAAGCATTCACGCCTATGCAGAAGCTGTGTTGCCGGCTAATGTGGAGATACATAAGAAGTAATTGAACTATTCTATTTCGAGAAAAGCTATTTCAGAATTGGCTAAAAAATCGTTTATATTCTCCTTATTTGAAAGTAACTTATTTACGATCTTCAGATTCGAAGAATTACCAAACCTTAACCAGATAATTTTAGGTGGATAACTCCGCATAATAGCGAAGTCTATAAAGTCACTATCGAAAGTAATTATTGTGAACCCATTAGATTTAGCATATTGCCATATATCTAAATCGTCGGCATTAACTAAACCTAATTGTTTAACATGCTTTACATTGTCAAAAGCTTCAGAAAGAAGAGACGCCAATCGAAAAGAGATATTTTGATCGAGCAGCAAACTCATGATACCACACGAAGTTTGTGCTCTTTATCGGCAGCATAAGCCAGGCACGCTTTTATCTGCATTTCATTTAATTCAGGAAAATCGGCAATAATATCGGCAATGGACATGCCTTCAGAAAGCCAGCTTAAAACATCGTAAACTGAAATTCTTGTACCAATAACACAAGGCTTACCAAATCGCTTAGCGGAATTGATCTCGATAAATTCAGCGTAATTCATAATGCTAATATACTAAAAAGTAAAATGGAAGATGCAATTCTATCACATCTTCCATTTTACATCTCACATTTTACATGCTATCAATGTATTCCTCTGAACAGCCTGCTCCAGCGTATTTTGCTCAGGAAGCTGCCGTTATCATCCCAGCTCATCCAGATAAAGAGGGCCTTACCAACAATATGATCTTCGGGAACAAAGCCCCAGAAGCGTGAATCTTCTGAATCGTGACGGTTATCGCCCATCATCCAGTAATAGTTCATTTTAAAGGTATAGGTATTGGTTTTAACACCATTAATGTAAATATCGTTGCCTTTTATTTCGAGCTTATTGTGCTCATATACATCGATGGCGCGGCCATAGATAGGCAGGTTCAGACTATCCAGCTTTACGTTCATGCCTTTTTTAGGAACGATAACGGGGCCAAAGTTGTCCATGTTCCATTTATAATCAGGCATTTTGTTATTCAGGGTGTAAAACTTAGGATACTTGGATGGGAATATCTGCCCGGCCATACTTTCGCCCTTAGGGTGGATAAGCGGTGTAACGGACTGGATATAAGAATAACCCTTTAATGTATTCGCCGACTCCTGTGTCATGGTAGGCGATGGGTTACCCTCGTAATAGGTAATGCTTAGTTCTTCGTTTATTTTAGAGTTGATCTGCTCGGCAGATTTGGTGGTTACGCTGTAATCGATCTGCTCGCCGGGCGGGTTTGGCGCGGCTTTTCCGTTAACATAAACCTGTGCGTTAACTACACTTAAAGTATCGCCCGGAGCACCCTGGCAGCGTTTAATGTAGTTTTCGCGTTTATCAACCGGGCGGTACAGTGGCGAGTCGGCATCCATCGGGTAATTAAATACCACCACATCGCCGCGTTTAACTTCGCTTAATCCCGGCAAACGGTAATAAGGCAGCTCCCAGCCATCCCAGTATGCTTTGGTATTTAACAAAGGCATGGTATGGTGCGCGAATGGGAAAGCAACGGGCGTCATTGGCGTACGGGGACCATAGTTTACCTTGCTCACAAACAGGAAATCGCCAACTAACAGTGAGCGCTCCATGGATGGCGTTGGGATGGTGTACGCTTCGATAAAGAAGGTGCGGATAAGGGTGGCAGCAATAACCGCGAAGATGATGGCTTCGCCCCACTCCTGCCCTGATGATTTTTTGAGTGCCGCTTTATGGGTCTCTTTAAACTCGGGATGAACGGACTTACCCAGGTATTTAACTTTTGGATCAAAACCCCATTTAGGGAGAAAGTAAAATCCCAAAAGGATACCTGCTACCCATTCGGATAACCTGAACTTACCATACGATTTTAAAAAATCGACAGTAATGCCAATGGCGAACAGGATATTCAGGCCGGGTATCAGCATCAAAATGATCCACCATTTAGCTTTACCGCTTATTTCTATCATGATGTAGAAATTTACCAATGGTATAAAAGCAAGCAAGCCGGGTTTGTTGGCTTTCTCAAACAGCTTCCATAAACCTATGCATGGAAGTAAGTAAAGTAATATAAACGCTAAACCAAATTCTATTATGTTCACTATGTTGTTTTTAAATTATCACTAAATATCAAAATTAAACATATCGCGGGCTTCAAAAAAGCCCTTTTTGTCCTGAATCCACTCAGCAGCTAACACAGCTCCTAAGGCAAAGCCGGTGCGGTTATGCGCGGTGTGTTTAAACTCGATGGTATCTACTTCCGAGTCGTATATTACGGTATGAGTACCAGGTACGCTGTCAATCCGCAGCGACTCGATAAGTAACTGGTTATTTTTTACAGCCGCATCGCTTACCTGTTCGCCTACGGTGTTTACCCATTCGCTTTTGCTGTCAAGATTTTCTATAATTCCTTCGGCAATGGTCATGGCAGTACCGCTCGGGGCATCCAGTTTATGTACGTGGTGGATCTCTTCAACCTGTACCTCATAGTACGGGTATTTATTCATCAGTTTGGCCAGTACTTTGTTCACGTGAAAAAACACATTCACGCCAACACTAAAGTTAGATGCATAGATGAGCGCATTGTTACTTTTATCGCAATCGTTTTTAACCTGTTGTAACGAGCCGTACCAGCCTGTGGTACCAACTACAATGGGCAAACCGGCTTCAAAGCATTTTTGAATATTGCCAAAAACGGTATCCGGCGTACTGAACTCGATGGCGGCATCGGCTTTTTGCAGGTTCTCTACTGTCAGATCATCCAGGTTATCGTGGTCAATCTTTAAAACTATTTCATGGTGGCGGTCGGTAGCGATCTTTTCGATCATCTTACCCATTTTTCCGTATCCTAATAATGCGATCCTCATCTCAACAAAAATGTTATTTTTAAACCGGGCGTAAATGTAGCATTAAAATTTGAAGCATAAACAGGCTGAGCCGGTACGCTCATCAGTTGCGGCGTTACTTTAAAGCTCAGGTTTTGATCCATGGTGTACGAATGGATGAACTTGGCTTCCACATAAGCATCTATCACGTTGATGCCCCATACGGCTACAATACCAAAAGCTGTAAGGTCGCGGTTACGGCGCAGCTGGTCTTTAAAGTCGTATATAGTTTGATCCGATATGTTGGTGATAACCGTACCCTGGTAAACAGGCAGAGGTTCTGTGCCTTGCCGCCCATGCGCACGCCACTCCGATTCTTTTAAAAAATCACTATAGTCGCCACCGTTTGATATGAGGTTATATATTAAAGCGCCCAAACCGCCGTATAACAGCGGTAAGCGCCAATAAAGTCCATGTTTATTGTATATCTGGCCCAGGCCGGGCAATATCA
>Ga0070659_100000224_pt1 | contig 44085 bp, 44 predicted proteins | sample KBSC23metaG_FD_64666 | JGI IMG/M metagenome (GOLD analysis project Ga0070659, IMG submission 64666) | Corn rhizosphere microbial communities from Kellogg Biological Station, Michigan, USA - KBS C2-3 metaG | ecosystem: Host-associated > Plants > Roots > Rhizosphere > Soil ... | reverse complement strand
GGCCCGCCGTAGCGCATCGGCCACAGGCTGAAGATCTCCAGCGGGCTCAGCCGGCCGAAGATCAGGAATGCGCCGCCCGCCAGGAACGGCACGAACAGCGCCAGCGCAAGGAGCGAGCTGCGCACGACCCGCCGCAGCACCGCGAACGCGGCCACGAGCGCCAGTCCGCTGACGAGGATCATCGTCCCCGTCCACGCACCGACCGACGTGCCGACGATCCGCAGCGACCCTGCCGAGAGGTACGGCAGCAGCTGCGCGTACTGGCTGTGGAAGTCGACGAGCGGCGTGCGGCCGTTCAGCACCGCGAACGTTTCGGCCATGTCCCACGGGATCAGGTGGTTCGACTCCGCCCTGCCGATCGAGTGCTCGGTGTTGAACGCCGCGCTCAGCCACACCGCGATCAGCAGCACCACCACGACCAGGCAGCCGATCCGCCGAGCGCGCGTCTCGTGCGCGAGGCCGGCGAGGCGCGCGACGAGCCTGCGCTGCCGCAGGCCATATGCGAGCAGCGCCGCGAGCGCAGCCGCCGCGACGATCGTCGCGACCGTGAAGATCGCAACCGGCTGGCCGGGGGGCGCATAGGAGCGCAGCAGCACGTTGTGCTGGGCCAGCAGCATCAGCGCGAGGAACAGGACGGTGCACCACTGGGCGAGCGCCACGAGCGCCCGTGCCGGCTGCGGACGCAGCGCCGGCGGACGGCGCGCGAGCGCGAGCACGGCCGCGACGCCCAGCGGCGCCGCCGCCAGCGCCAGCAGGAAGCGCGCGTGCTCGACCGGCTCCGGATGGACTTCCGTGTTCGGCCAGAAGCGGTCGCCGCGCGGGGCGAGGAACGCGTGCCCGAGCGGCGGCCCCAGCAGCACGATCGCCAACGCCACGAGCACGCCACAGGGCAGCACGACCAGCCAGGCGAGCTCGCCCACCTCGAGCGGGCGCGCACGTGCGGGAGCGAGCTCGGGCTCCTCGCGGGCGGCGGCGAAGGCCGACGCCATCAGTCCCCGCCCAGTCGGTAGGCGACGAGCTCCGGCTGGCGGCCGTTCACGGGGACCGATGCCGCCGTGATCAACGTGTCGCCGGCGATCGCGACCGGCGCGTTCGTCGCGGTGCTCAGGCGCGTCCTCCAGACGACCGCGCCGCTGTCGCGCGCCAGCGCCCACACGATGCCGTCGTAGGTGGTCGTGAAGACGAGGTCGTTCGCGATCGTCGCCGCGCCGTAGGGCGATCTCGGCAGCAGGTGATCCCAGCGCACGCGCCCCGTCGCGATGTCGATCGCCACCATGCGGCCGGTGCCGTCGGCCGGGTCGGGCCCCGTCAGTCTCGTGCCCGAGTCGTAGCGCGTCGCGAGGTCGTTGACGGGGGCGTAGATGACTTTGCCATCGGACGCCATCTGCGTCTCGACCCCGCCCCACCAGCCGGGCAGCACCGTCGTCGGCCTCGTGAACGGCGCCCTGCCGCGCAGCACGAGCTCGTTGTCGCGGTCGTGGCCGTTGTGAAGGCCGACGGAGCGCCTCCAGACCGGTCTGCCGGTCGCCGCGTCGAACGCGTAGACGACGCCCATCTTGCCGGCCGTGAGCGCGAGCAGCCGCCCGTCGACCCGGTCGAGGATCACCGGGCCCTCGAGGTCCCAGTCGTAGATGTCGTGCGGCAGCACCTGACGCGCCCACGCGAGACGGCCGCTGTCGGGATCGAGCTTCGCGATCGCGTTCGTCCAGCGGTTCGGGCCCGGCCGGCTCGCGCCCCACGGCCACCTGTCCACGCCGGGGAACGGCAGCGGGTTGCCGGTGCTGACGTAGAGCGCGCCGTCCTCGTCGAACGCCGGCGGATGCCACAGGCCGCCACCGGAGTTGACCTCAGAGTGCCCCCACAGATCCTCGGGGACCTGGCGCCACCTCCAGCGCGCTCTGCCGCTGTCGGCGTCGAGCGCCCACAGCGTCCCGACCGCGCCGATGCCGGCGACGGCCGTCGAGACGTAGACCGTCCCGTCGGCGTAGCCCGGCGCCATGTCGATCGCGTCGCCGGGATATTCGGCGAGCTGCCTCGACCACAGCTCGCGGCCGCTGCGCGCATCGAGCGCGAACGCATGCGACGCCGTCGCCCCGAAGATCCTTTCGTCCACGACCGAGACGCCGTTGGGCCCCGTGTCGACCTCGTTGTAGTCGTGCCTCCAGCGCAGCCTCCCGCTCGCCAGGTCGACCGCGTAGACGTTCGACATCAGGTCCTGCGTGTAGACGACGCCGTCGAGCACGATCGGGGTGGCGGCGTAGGTGGCCGACAGCGGCAGCCGCCACGCGATGCGCAGACGGCCGACCGAGGCGGCGTCGATCGAGCTGGTCGCGCGCCGGTGGTTGGCCGCGTCGCCGTTCGGTGCCGGCCATGACGCGGCGTCGCGCCCCGAGCTGTCAGCGCTCCCTCCCTCGCCGCAGCCGCCGGCGGCGAGCGCGGCGAGCAGCACGAGCAGCACAGCCGCTGCAGTCGATCGGCACCGACCCGCGATGCGGTGGCGCCTGCCTCCCCCGGTCTCAGACAACTGCTCCCCCTTCGTTCATCACAAGCCGATCGACGTGTTCGTCAGCATCAGGTAGCGGCCGCGCTCAGACTGTCGGTGGTAGCCGGCGCCGACGAGCGCTTCGTAGAGCGCCGGGTAGGTGGAGGCTCTGTCCAGGTAGACGCGCGTGACGCCGTTCGCCGCCATCGCCGCGAGCGTCGTCTCCAGCTGTTCCATCGTCGGCATCGCTTCCGCGCTGGCGTACGGCGCCACGTCCACCACGCCCGCGTCGAACGCGACGCGGTGCCCCAACGGGGTGAGGATCGCGACGCGCTCGTGCGGCCTCGTCGTCTGCCGCACGAGCGCGACCGCGGCACGCAGCTTGTAGACGGGCGGGTGCGTGCGGTTCAGCCGCGCCACCTCGGTCCACGGGCGTGGAGCCTGGGCGAGCGCACACACCGTCAGGCCCCAGCAGAAGAGGACGGCGAGATGGGCTGCGTCGGGCCTCCGGCCGTCGGCGAGGCTCCGTATGGCAACCAGCGTCAGCAGCGCCAGCGCGAGCGCCCAGGCCGACAGCAGCGCGATCAGGTTGAGCTCGTCGGAGCGTCCGGCGTAGTAGCCGCCCGCCCCGAGCCCGAAGATCCCGCTCCACGCGAGCATCCCCGTCAGGAGCGGCTCTCCGTCGCCGATGGCGCGAACGGCGGCGACCGCGAGCGCCGCAGCGAACGTCACGTAGAGGACGAGCTGGAAACCGACCGTCGGCATCGGCTCCAGCACCCAGCCGCCGATGCCGTAGATGCGCGGAAACTCGAGCAGCAGGCCGAGGTGCGGCAACGAGCCCGCCCGGATCAGCGTGAGCAGCGACACGAGCGTGAGCGCTGCGAGCAGGCCTGAACCGAGTGCTCCGGTGAGGCGCCCGAGCGCCCGCCACGAGCGCGGCGGGTCGACCGCGACGAGGGCAGCGACCGTTCCTGCCAGCGCCGGCAGGCCGAACTCGAGGTTGTTGAGTGCGACGAGGCCGCCGGCGGCGAACAGCGGCCAGCGCTGGCGCGGCGCCGCGCCGTCGAGGTGGCGCGCCGTCAGCCACGCGAGCAGATACGGCCCGCCGTAGCGCATCGGCCACAGGCTGAAGACCGCGAAGGGCGTCACTATTCCGGACAGCAGGAAGCCGCTCGCGGCCAGGAACGGCGCGAACAGCGCCACGGCGAGCAGCGAGCGGCGTGCGATCCGCCGCAGCGTGGCGTAGACGGCGAGCAGCGTGAGCGCGCTGAGCGCGATCATCGTCGCCGACCAGACGCCCGCCGAGGTGCCCGCAAGCCACATCGCTCCAGCCGTCAGATACGGCACCAGATGCGCGTACTGGCTGTGGAAGTCGACGAGCGGCGTGCGGCCGTCGAGCACGGCGAACGCCTCGCTCATCTGCCAGGGGACGAGGTTGCTCGCGGGCGCGGATCCGATCGTGTGCTCCGTGTTGAACGCACGCAGCAGCCACACCGCGATCGACGCGAGCACGACGACGCCGCAGACCCGGCGCAGCACAGGCGTCTCGCCTCCGAGCGCCGTCAGGCGGTTGGCGACAGCCCGGCGTGGAAGCGCGACGCCGAGCGCCACCGCGATCGCCGCTGCGATGACGAGCGTCGGCACGTCAAACAGCGCCTGCCCCTTCGCGGGCAATGGCGAGAGCGCGTGCAGCTGCGGGAAGAGTCCGCGCTGGGCCAGCATCGCCGCGGCCAGCAGGACGACCACCGAGAGCTGCGCGACGGTCACGACGAGCAGCACGGTTCGCGGCTGCAAGCGCGCCGGCCAGCGTCGGCTTGCCACGACCGCGGCCGCCACAAGTGGAGCGCCGAGCAGCGCCATGACGAAGCGCGCGTGCTCGGCCGGCTCGGGCAGCACTTCCGCTTCGGGCCAGAAGCGCTCTTCTCCGGGTGCGAACAGTGCGCGTCCGAGCGGATGCCCGAGCAGGACGATCGCCGCGAGCACGAGCGCAGCTGAGGGCAGGACCGCCAGCCATGCGACCTCCGCCGGCTGAAGCGTGCGTGGACGAGACGCAGTCGGCTCTGGACCGCGCACGCGCCGCTCGGCAACGGACTGCCCCTGCTCCCCCATCTCCCCCAAGGCCTTCCAGCCATTTTGCGGTTCTACTAAGACCTGTTTAACCGTATATCACCCGTCGGGGCAGCGTTCTGCCTTTGCGCCTCGCCGGTCGCTAGCATCCGCGCCATAGCAGTGACAACCAGGGGGGCTGGCGGGTGAGCCGGCTGAGATAGCGCCCCTTCGCACCATGCGACCCGGCGCTGACCCTTCGAACCTGTGGGGTAATGCCCGCGGAGGGAGCGATGGACGGCGTTCGGGTCGACGGAGTGGAGCGGGTCTTCCGTGTCCGTGGCCGTCGTAGCGGCGAGGTCGTCGCGCTGCGGGGGATGAGCCTGCGCGCCGCCCCGGGCGAGATCGTCGCGGTCGTCGGGGCGAGCGGATGCGGGAAGTCCACCTTGCTGGAGCTGATCTGCGGCCTGCAGCAGCCGGACGCGGGGTCGGTCGCCGCGGACCCCGCTGTGCTGATGCCGCAGCGCGACCTGCTGCTGCCGTGGGCGAGCGCGCTCGACAACGCCGCGCTGGCGTTGCGCGTGCGCGGCGTGCCGGCGGGGAAGGCGCGCATCGAGGCGGTGCCGTGGTTCGATCGCTTCGGGCTCGGGGGCTTCGAGCACGCGCGACCCGCCGAGCTCTCGGGCGGGATGCGCCAGCGCGTGGCGTTCGTGCGCACGCTGCTGGCGGGCAAGCCGGTGCTCGCCCTGGATGAGCCGTTCGCGGCGCTCGACGCGCTCACGCGCCAGGAGATGCAGGGCTGGCTGGCGCGCACGCTGGCGGAGGAGCCGCGCACGGTCGTGCTCGTGACGCACGACGTCGAGGAGGCGGTCGTGCTGGCCGACCGTGTCGTCGTGATGTCGCCGCGGCCGGGGCGCGCGGTGGCGGAGCTCGACGTGCGCGTGCCGCGTCCGCGGCATCGCACCGACGCCGACGTCGTGGCGCTGCGCGAGCGCGCTCTGCAAGCGCTGGGGGCGCCGGCATGAGCCGTGCGGCCCGGGTGCTCGCGCCGCTCGCGATCCTGCTCGCGCTGCTCGGCGCGTGGGAGCTGTATGCGCTCTACGGTGGCGTCGACCGGCTGATCCTGCCGGCGCCGCACGAGGTGGCGCAGTCGCTGTGGACCGACCGCACGCTCTTGTGGGACAACTTGCGCGTCACAGCCGGCGAGGTACTGCTCGGAATCGTCGCGGCAGGCGGTGCCGGGTTCATCTGCGCGCTTGCCCTTCACCTCTCGCTTGCGCTGCGCCGCTCGACCTACCCCTTGCTCGTCGCCTCGCAGACGATCCCGATCCCGCTCATCGCCCCGTTGCTCGTCGTGTGGCTGGGATTCGGACTCGGACCGAAGCTCGTGATCATCGGGCTGATCTCGTTCTTCCCGATCGTCGTGACCACGCTCGATGCACTCTCGCGTGTGGACCGCGAGCAGATCAACCTGTTGCGCACGCTCGATGCCTCGCGATGGCGAATCTTGCGCCACGTCGAGCTCCCGGCTGCGCTGCCCGGACTGCTGAGCGGCGCGAAGGTCGCCGTCGCGGTCGCCGTGATCGGTGCGGTGTTCGCCGAGGTGTTCGGCGGCTCGTCATCGGGCCTCGGCAACGTCGTCCAGTACGCCATCCCCAACCTCAGAACGGACCGCGCGTACGCGGCCGTACTGATCCTGTCCGCGTTCGCGATCGCGCTGTTCGGCCTGCTCACGCTGGCCGAGCGGTGGCTCGTGCCGTGGGCGCACAACCCCCCAGGAGGCAACACCCGATGAAGCGACTGCTCCCGATCGCCGCCGCGCTGATCGCCTTGATCGCGCTCGGCGGCTGCGGCGAGAAGCAGGACACGGTCACGGCGGCCGGCGGCGCGACGCGCTCGCTCACGCTGATGCTCGACTACCTGTCGAACCCTGACCACGTCGGCCTCTACCAGGCGCTCGCCGACGGCGACTTCGCCAGAGCGGGCCTCGACGTGAAGGTGCAGACGCCGTCGGATCCCGCGGCGCCGCTCAAGCTGCTGGCGGCGGGCAAGGTCGATCTCGCGATCTCGTACGAGCCGGAGCTGCTGATCGCGCGCGACAAGGGCGCGCAGCTCGTCTCCGTCGGCGCGGTCGCACAGGTGCCGCTGACGACACTGATGTCGCTCAAGAGAGGCTTCAGCGGGCCACGCGACCTCAGAAGCGGCCGCGTCGGGACCGCGGGCATCCCGTACCAGTCCGCCTACCTGCAGACGATCCTGCAGCGCGCGGGCGTGCCGGTCGACTCGGTGAAGGAGACGAACGTCGGTTTCAACCTCGTGCCGGCGATGCTCTCGAAGAAGGTCGACGCGACGCTCGGCGCGTACTGGAACGTCGAGGGCGTCCAGCTCAGACAGGCCGGCAGGAGACCGCACATCGTCCGCATGGAGCAGGTCGGGGTGCCGACCTACGACGAGCTGATCCTCGTCGCGCGCAAGGACACGCTCGCGAACCGCGGCGACGACGTGCGCGCGTTCGTGCAGGCTCTGGCGCGCGGCTACGAAGCGGCCAGAGCAGACCCCAAGGCGGCGACCGACGCGCTCGTGAGAGCGGCGCCCGATCTCGACGCGAGCTTCGCGCTCGCGAGCGTGAAGGCGTCGCTGCCGGCGTTCTTCCCGGCCGACAGCTCGAAGCCGTTCGGCTGGCAGGACCCGAAGGCGTGGAGCGCCTACGGCAGATGGATGTTCGAGCACGATCTGCTCGGCGTCGAGCCGAACGCCGGCGGGACTGCGATCACGAACGAGTTCCTGGCAGGACAGGGCGGCTGAGGCTCAACGGGCCGGCCTACCGGAGGGCCGGCCCGTTGACGAACCTCATTACGGTCCGTACCGTCAAATCTCAAACCGCCTAACGCGTGAGAAGGGGGATCTCACCATGCACACCACCATGCGCGCCGCCGTCGCGGCATGCGCCGCCGCGCTGCTGCTCGCATTCGCGACAGGCCTCGCCTCGGCCCAAACGGCGATAAGAATAAGACCGAACGAAACCGTGAGGAATAGCGGCACCCTGTCGTTCACATACAACGATGGGATGAGGACCGCGATCATCACGTGCAACGTCGCGCTCGGCCTACGCTACGTAAGAGAAATGAGGAAGGCCTTCGCCGGCAGGCTACCGGAAGGCCAGATCGGCAACATCGTGTCCGCCAGAACGGGTGGATGCAGGCAGCTGATGACGAACTGGGAAGTCATATTCCTAGTGAACGAAATGAATCCGATCCCGCTGCGTTACGACGCGTTCCTAGGGGTTCTACCGAACATAACGGGACTGCTAATCACTGCGCTAGAAGTCGGGATCCGCATCAGGTCCCCAAACGCGAACTGCCTATACCAGGGCGACCTGCCCTTCCTAGTCGGCGAAGCTGGTGGAGGCCAGAGGTTTGATCAGAAGACGTTCCTAGGGAACGTATTGCCATGGAGGGAAGGTGCGGCCTGTCCGATGGGCAGCACGCTCGAAGTCAGCGGGACGCTGGCAGTCGAACCGGCGATAGAAGTGGCGCTAGCGGCAGACTGACGCAGTTCACGCCGCCGCCGCGACCGCGCGCAGCTCCGGCGCGGTCGCGCGCAGCGCGTAGGCGGCGGCGAGGCCGGCCCACTCGCCGTAGGGCGCGAAGAACGCGCGCACCTCGTCCTCGGTCGCGCGCACGCGCGGGTCTCCCCCGCTCTGCAGGCGGCCGACCAGCTTCACGTAGGCGAGGTCGCCGGCCGGCAGCGCGTCGTAGCGGCCCTGGCCGAGCAGCGCCAGCAGCGACAGGGTCCACGTGCCGATCTCGGGAATCCGCCGCAGCCGTCTCCAGCCGGGCGCCGGATCTGCGGCGTGCAGGTCGACGCGGCCGGAGGCGACCTCCTCGGCGACGCGCCGCAGCGCAAGCGCGCGCTTCGGCGCGAGGTCGAACGCGGTCAGCTGCGCCGGCGCCTGCCCGGCGACCGTCGCCGCGCTCGGCAGGTCTCGCAGCCCGCTGCGCGCACAGCGCCGGCCGAGCCGCCACACGATGCGCCGCTGGATCGCGGCCGCGCGCACGTACTCGATCAGCTGCTCGGTGACCGCCCACGCGAGCGCCTCGAACGGCTCGGGCCGGCGGCGCAGGCGCACGGTCGGGTCCATCCGCACCGCCCGGCCGATCAGCGGGTCGTCGCGAAAGCGATCATGGAACGGGCGCAGGTCGTCGTCGACGCCGAGTGCGAAGCGCATCCGCTCGATTCCCCACGCCGCCGCGGCGGGATCGTCGGCCTGCGCGCCGAGCAGCACGCGGTCGGGCGCCGTCTGCGCGACGCGCACGACCACCGGCCGCTCGTCGGGACCGTGGTGCAGCAGGCGGTGGATCACGCCGCGGCGGACCTGCAGCACGCCGTCGGGTCCGCGCGAGCGCGAGAGGCGGAACGGCCAGGCGGGCCTGACCTCGACGCGCAGCTCGCGCATCCCCGGGGCCGGGGCGACGGGCGCGCGCGGCACACGGCGCGCGCCTGGGCGGGCGCGCAGCGCGCTCACTCGCCGCGCCCGAGCAGGTGCACGTCGAGCAGGAACGAGCGCGTGCCGAGCACCGACATCACCTCCGGGCCGGTGTCGCGCTTGCGGCGGCGCACCGGAGAGCGCTTCGCGCTCGACGAGCGACGACTGATCGCGACGACGGTCGCGGCGCCGACCGCGAAGCCGGTCGCGGCGACCGCGGCCGCCTGCACGGCCGGCAGGTTGCGGCGCGGCACGGCGCGCTCCAAGGCGCGCACCTCGGCCGCGAGCACGGGCACGCCGTCGACCGTCTCCTCGGGCTCGACGATGTCCGGCAGAGGCTCGGCGGGATGGTCAGTCATCGCGCGCAGCCCATGGTGACAGCGAGGGCGGTCAGACGGCCCCGGCGCCCACGGGAACGGCCTCGCGCTCAACCGCTTCCTCCGGCACGGCATCCTCGAACAGCCGCTCGTAGAGGCGATAGCGGCGCACCACCGTGCCCCCCATCCCCTCCATCGCACGGTTCATCGACTTGTTCGACTCGAGGATCCAGCCCATCTCGCCGTACGTCTGCGGCGTCACCTCAGCGGAGTCGAAGTGCAGCTGGTAGAAGCGCGCGGCGACCCCGGTGTGCTGGTACTCGCGCTTGACGCCGAGCGCGAACACCCGCACGCGGTCGATCGTTCTGCGGTACCAGAGGAACTTCGCCCAGCCGAACGGCAGCAGCCGCCCGTTCATGCGCTTGAGCACCTGGTTGTAGTCGGGCAGCGTCAGGGCCGCGCCGACGACCTCGCCGTCCGCCTTCTCGGCGATGAAGGCCCAGTGCTCGTCGAGCAGCGGCTTGAGCATTCTCGCGTAGTGGCGGACCTCTCTCTCGGTCAGCGGCGAGAAGCCCCAGTTTCTCTCCCAGGCGGCGTTGTAGACCTCGAGGAAGCGGTTGATCTCCGCCTGCATGTCCTTCTTGCGCATCGGCCGCACGGTGATCCCGTACTTGGTCTCGACGGCGTCGGCCATTCTCCAGATCGCCGGATGCACTCTGTCGCGGCCCTGGATTCTCAGCTCCCACATGAGCGTGTCCATCGCCTTCGCCATCCCGGCGTCCTCGATCAGGCGCGGGTAGTAGCGGTGCGTCCAGTTCGTGAGGATGATCGGCGTGCGCTCGAAGCCCTCGATCAGCACGCCGCACTCGTCGTTCATCGTGAAGTCCATCGGGCCGACCATGCGGTCGCGCCCGCGCGCACGCAGCCAGCGCTCGGCGGCAGCGAGCAGCGCGGTGGCGGCCTCCGGGTCGTCCTCGCACTCGAAGAAGCCGAACAGGCCCCACGTGTTGTCCTGGAACTGGTTGAGGACGCGGTCGACCTGGGCGGTGATGCGCCCGACGGCGCGCCCGTCGCGCCAGGCGAGGAAGTACTCCGCCTCACCGTGCTCGAACCACGGGTTCTTGCGTCTGTCGAGGAACTGGCGGCGCTCGGAGATGATCGGCGGCACCCAGTTCGGCTCGTTACGATAGAGCCGCCAGGGCAGCTTGATGAAGGTCGTGAGGTCGCGCTTGGACGCGACAGGCCGGACGTCGAGACCCATTCGCGGCGCACTGTATATGCCCACCACGACCGACGTCTTCAGCAAGGCCCGCACGCACGAGCGCGTCGCCCAGCTCCAGGCCGCCCGCGAGATCGACGCGGTCCCCTACTTCCGCCGGCTGGAGTCGGCCGCGGCGCCGGTCGTGGAGATGGAGGGCGCGCGCCGGATCATGCTCGGCTCGAACAACTACCTCGGGCTGACCGCCGACCCGCGCGTGATCGAGGCGGCGCACGACGCGATCCGCCGCTACGGCACCGGCGTGACCGGCTCGCGCCTGCTGAACGGCACGCTCGACCTGCATCTGGAGCTCGAGGCGGAGCTGGCCGGGTGGCTCGGGACCGAGGACGCGTTGGTGTTCTCCACAGGGCATCAGGCGAACCTGGGCGCGATCGGCACGATCCTCGGACCGGAGGACACGGTGGTCGTCGACTCCGGCGACCACGCCTCGATCCTCGACGGCGTGCTGCTCTCGCGCGCGAAGCTGCGCGCCTTCCGCCACAACCGCCTCGACCTGCTGGAGAAGCGCTTGCGCCAGGCGGAGGCCGACGGCGGCGGGATCCTCGTCGTCGTCGACGGCGTCTTCTCGATGGAGGGCGACGTCGCGCCGCTGCCGGAGATCGCCGACCTCGCCGAGCGCTTCGGTGCGCGGCTGATGGTCGACGAGGCGCACGGGCTCGGCGTGCTCGGGGAGCGCGGCGCGGGCGCGAGCGAGCTGCTGGGCGTCGAGGACCGTGTCGACCTGCGGATGGCGACGTTCTCGAAGTCGCTCGCCTCCTGCGGCGGCGTGATCGCGGGTCCGGCCGACGTGATCGACTTCCTGCGGATCCAGTCGCGGCCGTTCCTGTTCACCGCCTCGGGCGTGCCCGCCGCTGTCGGTGCGGCGCTGGCCGCCACGCGCATCTGCCGCTCGGACGAGGGCCGCGAGCTGTTCGCGCGCGTGCTGGCCAACGGCGAGTACCTCAACGCGGGGCTGCGGGAGCTCGGCTTCCACGTCGTCGACCCGGTCGCACTGCCGGACGGGACGCGCGTCGCTACCCCGATCGTGCCGGTGCTCGTCGCCGACGACTGGAAGGCGGCGCTGCTGTGGAAGCAGCTCTACGAGGCCGGCGTCTACGTCAACGTCGCGCTGCACCCGGCGGTGCCGCCGGGCGGCGCGCTGCTGCGCACGAGCGTGATGGCGACGCACGAGCGGGCCGTGCTCGACGAGGCGCTCGCGGCGTTCGCAGCGGTCAAGCGCGCGTTCGAGGCCGAGCACGGTCCGTTGCCGACGGCCGCGTGAGCGCAGCCTGACGCACCGGCATCCGGCGCACTCAGGAAAAGGCCGCTCCTAGCGTATGTCCCGGACGGTTCGGGATTGACCCGGGACGGGTCGCTCGCATAGCTTCTCTGCTGCCGCCGGGTCGACTCGTCTCAAGGCACACGGCACCGCCAGCCGAGCCAGGGAGTCGAGACCGAGATCGCACGCGACGGCTTCCCCCCAGGCGTCCGAGCCCCCCGCTCGGCACGCTGATCCACGGCCACGTACGGAGGCAAGAGAAGAGTGCAGACGAGCGGGTTGCCGACGACGTCCCCCGGGCCACAGCATCTGCAGGCCCTGCAACGTGCCAACCGCGTACGGCTTGCGCGCGCGGAGCTCAAGCGCCGGATCGCAGAGGGTGAGGTGACGGCTGCCGACGTGATCCTCACCGCCCCGTGGGAGGCGGGGAGCATGGCCATCGGCGACGTGCTGATGAGCCAGCGGCGCTGGGGCGGAACGCGCTGCCGCAAGTTCCTCGCGATGTTCCGCATCTCCGAGACGAAGACGATCGGGTCGCTCACCGAGCGTCAGCGTCGCGCGCTCGCGGCGCAGCTGAGCGCACACGCGAGCATCGAACGCAGCATCTGCCCGCCGGTCATCACGACCGTCGAACGCGAGCTCGTCACCGTCTGAGGACGGCGTCGCCACGCGCGAGTCGGGCGGGGACCCGCTCTAGAAACCCGGCCCGCGCGTGGCGATCTCGACGATGTGCCCGTCGGGATCGCGCACGTACAGCGAGCGGAACGCACCGCGATCCATCACCTCGCTGCACTCCATGCCTCTCTCGCGCAGGTAGTCGCGCCAGGCCAGCTGCTCGTCAGCCGACTCCACGGTGAACGCCACGTGGTGAACGGAGCCGGTGCCGATGACGCCCTCCTCCATCTGCGGATACTCGAGGAAGGTGATGAGCGTCCCTGGCGAGCCCTGCGCGTCGCCGAACCAGAAGTGCCGCGTGCCCGGGTCGTCGTCGTTGACGCCCTCGTTCACGAGCGCGAGGCCGAGCGTGTCGCGGTAGAAGGCGGTCGTGCGGTCGAGGTCGCGGCAGATCGCCGTGACGTGATGCAGACCCGTCAGGCGCATGCGGCGGGGTTGCGGCGGCTGCTGCGGGTCGGCGGCCATCGCCGCGGGAGGCTAACGCACGCGCAGGCCGACGCCGCCCGAGCGGCGCTTGAACAGCTGGCGGAAGCCGACGAGCCCGGCGACCAGGACGGCGGCGGCGCCGGCGAGCATCGCGGTGCGGTCGGCGTTCGCGAACGCCAGCACGGTGAGCGTCACGACCGCGCAGAGGGCCGAGAGCACGAACGTGTGCGAGCGGTAGCCGCCGAGGTGCTCGCGGAGCGCAACCTCCAGGCCGGCGACAGAGCCGAGGCCGGCGGCGCCGAGCAGCAGCACGCCGTTGTGGGCGACGATCCCCCACACGCCGAACACGATCGCCGCCAGGGCGCACAGCTCGACGAGCGGGAAGCTGCCCCAGGGAGCCTGCGGCGCGGCCGCGCGAGCGCGAGGGCGGCTGCGGCGGATGGCCGTGGTCGTCGGTGGTGCTGTCGGCCGCTGCGGCACTGCGGCACGCGGCGCAGGTGCGGCGGGCGGCGCGGGCGTGCGCTCGCGCTGCGGCGCGCTCGCGCGCTGGCGGCTGCGGCGTCCCATGCGACGTTGGTCCTCAGCTCACGCCGGCCCGGCGGCCGGCCGGGGTAGCGGACATCCGGAGGAGAGCTTGACCTGCCACCAGCCCATCAGCATGCCGATCAAGCCGAGGCGCGGGCGCACGTGCCAGACGCCGCAGCCCGGCTCGCCGACGTCGGCGGCGCTGATGCGGACGAAGCGATGCCTTGCCGGGTCCTGAAGCATTCTTCGCAGCAGCTCGCGATTCGCCGCCTCGCGCGCAGCGCGAGCGGCCAGCGTCTCGCGCACCTCGTGCAGGCGCTCGGCGAGGTCGTCGCGCACGCGCTCCAGCTCGCCGATCCCGAGCAGCCGAGGTCCGCGCTCGCCGCCGATCGACCACGCGATCCTGTCGCGCGGCTTCGCCTCCGCGGTCAGGCGCGCAAGTTCCGCCTCGAGCCGGGCGATCTGCGCACGCAGCGCTCGGCGCGCGGGCGCCTCCTCGACCTCCCCGCCGAGCAGCAGCGCAACCTGACGATCCGCAATCACGACCATCGGTATGTCGAGTCTACCCCGGCGCAGGCCCCGGCGAGCACGATCAGCAGTCGGCAAGCGCGTCCAACGCGCGACAGACCTCGTGGCGGCGCGTGACGCCGAGCGCTCCGGCCCGCCGCGTGAGGAGCCGGCGGTTGATCGGCTGAAGGTTGTCGAAGGACGCCGCGCACGGGACCGGAAGCCCTTCGTCTTCGCCCAACGCGATCTCGGTCGGAATGTCGCGGACCGTGCGCGTCACTGGGGCGATCACCAAGCGATGCAGCACAGGGATGGCGTCGTCCCGGGTGACGATGAGGACAGGCCGACGCTTGTCCTCGGCTTCGGCCCACCAGACGTCGCCCTGCCGCGGCTCGCTCACCACGGTTCTTCGGCGATCATCGCGGAGGTCGCCGCGTCGGACCAGTGGAGGTCGTCCTGGTCTTGAGGAACGCGGCGATAGCCGTCGACGATGGCGTTGCCGATCTGCTGACGGCGCTCACGATCGACGACCGCCTCGAGTCCTGCACGTACGGCGTCGGAGCGGGACGAGAACACACCCGCCTCCACGAGATGATCGACCGCATCGGCGATGGAGTCGGGGACACGTGTTACGAGCTGAACCGTCATTGCCTCAAAGCATAGCGTTGCGCATTACAGTTTGCTACACACCAAATATGGCGCAGGACAACACTTAAGCGGCCGCCAGCGTCTCGGCACACCGCCACAGCGCCTCCTCGACGTTGACGAGCGGGACGCCGTCGACGCGGAGGGCGTAGAGCAGCAGGCGGGTCGTGCGTCTGTGCGGGAGGCGGTCGGGGGCGGGCTCGCCGAACAGCGGCGCGAGCGGGGCGCGTTCGTCGGCGACGACGATCTGGCCGTCCGGCAGGAACGGCGCCGTGTCGTCGTCGCCGAGCCGCTCGCCGTCGCGCGCGAGGCGCAGGCACAGGTCGCCGTGGACGGCGTCGGCGTCGAGCGCCCACAGCGGCACGCCCGTCTCGACGAGCGCGATCGTGAGCGCGTCGTCGAGCAGCCCGCGCGAGACGAAGCCGCCCTGCACGAGCCGCTCGATCGCGGCCGCCTCGATCGGCGTGCGCGTCGCGTCCGGGTCGAGGCCGACGTGGCGGAACGCGACGCGGTAGGCGTGCGGGACGGGGCGCTGACGGAGCGCAAGCGCGTCGGCGCCGCGGAAGCGCGTCGAGAGCATCGCGAGGTGCTCGCGCACGCCGTCGGGGCTGCGCTTTGCGCTTGGCACGGGCAGTGCGACCGAGACGACGCCGAGGCCGGGCAGCTCGTCGCGCAGCGGCTCGGCGACGAGGCCGTCGCGTGCGGCGGGCGGCTCCCCGCGAGCGTTCACGTCGCCGGTCTCCCCCGCTCCAGTCGCATGACCGCCCGCTCGAGCGCGGCGACCGTCGTCTCGTCGCTGCCGAGCGCCGTGCGCAGCACGACGCCGCCTCTATAGGCCAGCACGACGGACGGGCAGACGGCGATCCCGTAGATGTTTGCGACGGCGCCGTCGCGGTCCTGGGCGACGGGGAAGCCCCAGCCGTGCTGCTCGACGGCCTTCCTGATGTCGCCGCGGTTCCCGCGGATCGCGACCGCTGCAAAGCCGACGTCCGGATGGCGCGGTGCGAGCTGGCGCATCGCGTCGAGCGGCTTCGTGCAGCGCCCCGAGCCGTCGGTGAAGAAGGCGAGCACGACCGGCCCACGGCGCGCAAGCGTGCAGCTGTTGAGCGCGCGCGGGTCGGTCACCGCACACGCCGGCTTCGCGCCCGCGGCACCTTGGTTCGCGTGTCTCGCGACGTTCGCGTCGCCTTCCAGGTCGCTCGTGACGAGCGGGGCGGCGAACGGCGGCAGCTGCGTTCCCGCCGGCAGCCCGGTCGAGCTGGTCGCCGGCGTGGAGAGCGTGTTCCAGGTGATGTAGGCGAGGATCGCAAGCCCGGCCGCGATCGCGATCCACGTCGGTCGCCCGCTCACGCGACCGGCGCGGAGGGGGTTCTGGCGGCGCCGCGCGTGCGCGGGCTGAGGCGCGCGATCCGCCCCAGCAGCACGCGCCGCTCGGACAGCACCAGCACCGACGGCAGCACGACGAGCACTCCGAGCAGCGAGACGGTCAGGTCCACGACCGTGACGATGCCGAAGTCGCGCAGCATGCGGAAGTCCGAGACGGCCAGCACGCCGAAGCCGGCGATCGCCGTCACGCCCGAGGCGAGCACCGCTCGGCCTGTGGAGCCGTACGTGCGCGCGAGCGCCTCCTCGACGGCATGGCCGGCGGCGCGCTCCTGGCGGAAGCGCTCGGACAGCAGCACGGCGAACTCGGTCGAGATCGCGATCACGAGCGCGCCGAGCGTCGCCGACATCGGGTTGAGCGGGACGCGCGTCAGGAACAGCACGAGCGCGGACCAGCCGGTCGCGAGCGCGATCGGCGCAAGCGGCACGAGCGCGCGCTCGGCGCGGCGGAAGACCGCGAGCAGGACGAGCGCGACGGCGGCGAGGCCGGCGATCAGCGTCAGCAGCCGCCGCGACGCCGAGGCCAGCTGGGCGTTCGCCTGCGCGGCGATCACCGGCGTGCCCGCGAGGCGCGCGCTGAGCCCCGGCGGCGGGTTGAGCTCGTCGCGCATCGCGTCGATCACGTGCTGCTGGTCCTCCAGGTCCATCAGACGGATCCCGAACGCGAGCGTGGCGGCGTCGCGCTGCTTCGTCAGCACGGCCTGCGAGAAGTACGGCGGGACGGCTCTCAGCAATGCGTCGATCGAGGCCTGCGATCTCGCGTCGGAGCCCTGCAGCAGGTCGGGCAGCGAGAAGGCCGGGCAGAGCGTGGAAGCCTGGCAGCCCTTCGATTCGTCGTAGCCGAAGCGCCTGAGCACGCGCTGCTGGTAGTCCGTCATCCAGGCGACCGTTCTCGGAGTCGTGACGTTCTCGCCCTCGATCAGCACGTCGATCTCGCCCGAAGAGGACGTCCTGTCCTGGAGCGTGTTGAGGTCCTGGAGCGCCGGCAGGTCGGCCGGGACGAGCTTGCGGATGTCGGAGACGACGCTCGTCTGCGTGTCGGCGATCCAGCCGAGGACGGCGAGCGCAGTTGCGACGGCGAGGATGCGCTGAGGCTTGTGGAGCGAGGCGCGAAGCACGCCCCTGGTCGCGTCGACAGTCAGCTCACGCGCACCTGCTGTCGCGGCGGAGATCGGGCTCAGGATCGACGCTGCTGCGGGCGGGTCCTGTCGGCTCCGGGTGCGCGCACCCCGGGTCTTCGCCCGGGGCACGTGCATCCTCACCGCCACCCGCCCGATCAGCCGCCGCTCTCTCCCCCTCGATGCCAGCGCAGCCGCGCCCGCGGTGAGCGCGCATGCGAACGCAACGCCGATCCCGATGACGAGCAGCAGACCGAAGCCGCGGACCATCGGGATCGGGGACAGCAGCAGGATGAGGAAGCCCGCGGCAGTCGCGAGGGCGGCGGTAGCGATCGTCGGAGCGCCGGCCCGGGCTGCTCTTGCGACGGCCGCGGCGCGCTCGGCACCTGCCTGCTCCTGCTCCTGGACGCGGCTCTGGAACTGGATCGCGTAGTCGACCGCGAGGCCGATCAGGACCGGGAGGACGGCGATGGCGGCCATCGTGAGGCCGGCGCCGACGAGCGCCATCGCGCCGAACGTGAGCGCGGCGGCAGCGAGCGCGATCAGCAGCGGCAGCAGGCGCAGGCGCGCTTTGAACAGCAATGCGAGCGCGAGCGCCATCGCGATGACGGCAGCGATCAGCAGAGCGGCGATCCCGCCGGTGATGCTGTCGGCGAGCGCGCTGGTGACGACGGGGACGCCGGACACGGTGTAGGGGCCGCCGCGTCTGAGTCTGAAGAGCGGCATCTGGGTCGCCTGGCGGATGAGGCCGATCGCGCGCGCCCGCTCGCTCGTCGTGAGGTCGGGGCGCAGGCGCAGCTGGATCAGCGCGGCGTCTCTGTTCGGGAAGAGCGCGGCGAAGCGGGACTTCGGGACGTCCGCGCCGCGCGTCGGGTCGAAGACGATCTGCGAGATGAAGGGCTTGCTGTCGATCTGCGGGATCCCCTGGATCCCGGAGGCCAGCCACAGGCGCTTGATCTGGTCGGCCGCCTGGGCCTGCGCGGCAGCCTTCTGGTCGGCGGGCGCCGCGTCGACCTGGCGCTGGATCGCGCGCAGCTGTGCGGTGACGGCGTTCTGCACGGCGCGGACCGACTCGTTGAGGAACGTGCCCGGGCCGTACACGAGCTTGACCGGCTTGAGCTGCGCGAGCTGCGCGCACGGGCTGTGCGTGCCGCCGTAGGGCTGCGCGCCCCTCGGGACGTTGCCGCCGAGGCAGCCCTCCAGGCGGATCGTGCGGCCTAGGTCGGCGGTCAGGACGAGGTTCGTGACGTGCTCGTCGATCAGCACGACGACGGCGTCGTCGCCGAAGCGTTCGTGGAGATCGCTCGTGGCCTTGTACGCGTCGGTGTCGCGGCCCGCGAGCGTGTCGATGCCGGTGCTCGGCTCGAGCCTGAGCGCGAGCAGGCCGCCGGCGAGTGCCAGCAGCGCAACCGTCAGCAGCACGGGGAGCGGCCGGGCCGCGGCGGCCCGCGCGACGCGCTCCAGCCCGTCCCGCATGCTCATGTCACGGCGAGGCGGTGCTCGCGGCCGCCGTCGTGGCGCTCGCGTTCGTGCCGGGCGGCTCGGCGACGACGTGCGGGAAGTCGGTGCCGTAGCCGGGCGTCGCGCCCTGAGCGCGGCAGGCGGGTGCGGGGACGTTGGAGGCGTTGTCGCGGAAGGCGAATTCGAGCAGGTACGAGATCGCAATTGGCGAGATTCCGCCAATGGTCTGAGCGGCTGCCTGTCGGTCAGAAACATTGGGTACCGGTCGCGGCCCGCTCGCGCATTGACGGTCCTCATAGACCGGAAGACCTGTTCTCAGCTGATTGAGCTGGCCAGGGAAGCGGTACGGGTTCGGGCGGTTCGTCGCCACACGCTGCGGATACGCCGCCATTCCCTCAGGACCAAAGATCGTCATCGCGCGGAGATAGTGAGCGAGATTTGTGCCCGTGAGCGGCGTCGCCTGTGTTGCAGCGACGATGTTGCCGACGAACCCGTCAAGCTCCGGCAAGAAGTCCGCGATGTACCCAAGGAACGGATTCAGACTCCGCGTGAACGGATCGAGCTGACCGAACGCCGGCCGCGCGTCACTGAGGAACTGGCGGAGTGCCGGGAACCCTGGTCTCGCAGCCGTGATCAGCGGTCCCAGGTTGACGAAGAAGTCGCGGAACGACGGCGCGAGTCGCCCGGCCGCCTGCAGCGTCGGCGTCAGCTGACGGGCGACGGGCCGGAGCTGCGTGATGATCGGGTTCGCCGTCGCGACGAATCTGTTCAGCCGGTTGAGCGTGAGGATCGACTCGCGCTCGAACGTCGGGAACGCCTTGAACGTGTCCTGCAACTGCTGGTTGCGGTCGGCGACGGTGCCGAAGACCGTGTTCGAGTTGCGGATCAGGCCCGTCAGCTGGTCGCTGCGCGCGCTGAGCGCGTTGAAGACGGTGCCGGTGTTGCGGATCAGCTGCTGCACCGCCTGGTTCTGCTGATCGAGCTGGACGAGCAGCGTGTTCGTGTCCTCGGCGAACGGCGCGAGGTTGCCGAAGGCGGCGTTGAGGTCCGCGCCGCGGCCGTTGATGCCCTCCGCGAGCGACTGCATCCACACCTGGAACGAGTGCCGCGTGCGCGGGTCAAGCGAGCGGAAGACCTCGTCGAGCTCGACGGTCTTCGAGACCTGCGCGTCGGGCAGCGTGCCGTTCTCGGGCAGCAGCCCGTCCTGCTTGTGGCCGGGCGTCAGCTCGACGAACGTCTCACCGAGCAGCGTCTTCGTGCGCAGGATCGCACGCGAGTCTCTCGGAATCGGCGCGTAGCGCTCATCGAGCTCGATCGTCGCGTCGGTCGTCCGACCTGAGCCGAGCTGGAGCTTGACGACCTTGCCCACAGGCACGCCGGAGATGCGCACGTCGGCCTGCTGCGCGAGCTGCGCCGCCTCGCCGAAACGGATGTGGAAGCGGTAGCCCTTCGGCTTGAGCGGAAAGCCGCCACCGAATGCGACCCACAGGTACAGGAGCAGGCCGAAGCAGGAGAGCGCGAAGCCCGCCATGACCAGGATGCGTCCGAGTGTGGGTGCTTGCTTCTGCACGCGTCAGCCTCCGCCGCCAGGACAGTACGACGGTCTGTTTGGCACGTTCAGCAGCTGCGTGATGAGCCAGACCGGCAGGTAGCTGATGGACACCGTTGGCTGACGTGCCACTCCGTTGAGGGCATTCAGGTCGAGACAGCTCGACATCAGCACGCCACGACGGATGGGCCCGTGGGCATCCTGTGCGGAGAAAATCGAATTCGACACGTGGTTGAGCCATGCCAGGTAGAACATGTACCCCTCGTCCCTCCCCGGCGGGTTGTATGCCAGCCCGTTGAGGAAGGCATTCAGAACTCTGAATGTCGTCGTCAGATCGGGGGTCGCGTCGGCAAACGCCGATGCTGCCGGGCGGATCTCCTTCACCACCGGCGTCGCGACTCTGGTAAATGGCCGCAGCTGGTCGCGGATGATCGGCGTCGTCTCTCTCAGGAACGGCCGCGTCGCGACAAGTGACGGGCCGAGCGCGCGAGCCCCCGGCCGCAGCGCGGCGAGCGCCGGACCGGCCTGGTCGGCGAACGCCGTCGCCTGCCGAAGCGCTCTGTTCGTGTCACGCAGCGCGGATGGCAGCAGCGCGATCGTGCGCTGGAGGTTGGCGTCCTGGTTCGCGAAGTGCTTGAAGACAGTGTTCGAGTTGTCGACGAACGTCCCCAACTGCTGGTCGCGCGCCGCGAGCGCATTCGTGAAGACGCCGAAGTTGTGGATCGAGCGGCGGATGTACTGGCGCCGCTGCGAGAGCAGCTTTGTGAATCTGGCCGCGTCGCGTGCGGTCGGCTCGAAGCGCCGGAACACCTGCGCGAGGTTGCCGCCGTTGTTGTCCAGGCCGGTCGCCGCACCGTTCAGCAGCATCTGCAGGTACGTGCGCGTGTCGCCGTCGAGCACCGCGAGGATCTCATCGAGGTTCACGTCCGGTTGGGTGTTGGAGACGGGCACCATGTAGCCGTCTCTCACCGGGGGGCCGCCAGCGCGCGAGCCGGGGTTGAGCTCGACGATCATGTCCTTCAAGCCGGTCTTCGGACGCAGCAGCATCGTCGCGTTGGGATAAATCTGGTGCGCGTACTTCGGCTTGACCTGCATCGTCACGATGGCGCGGCCGTTGACGAGGTCGACGTTCGTGATCTGGCCGACCTCGACGCCGGCGATGTCGACCGTCTGCCCCTGTCCCGGCGTGATTGCCTGCGCGGTCGCAAACTCGCCTTTGAGCACGAACACGTCTCTGCCGAAGATCGGCACCCAGCCCGGCAGCGTCGTGCGCTGGTGCGCGAGCACATAGAGCGCGACGAAGCCCGCGATCAGTACGAGCACGACGATCGCGATGAAGTCGCGCAGGTGTTTGCGGATCGCCGTCTTCATGGAGTGGTCTCCACAGCGGTCGTGCTCGAGGCAGTAGTTGTAGAAGCCGTCGGAGTCTTGATAACCGGATCTGGCAGCGCCGGAGGTGTGGTTCTAAGCTCGGTACTCGCCGGAGCGTTGCCCGGTCCGGCCTGCGGTCCGTTGACGTCTGGCAACTGCTGCCGGTAGCAGGGCGCTCCCAACCGATACGGCGGTGGCGTTGACGGATAGAGGGGGCTCGTCCCCAACGGTCTGAGGTTCGAGCTGCCAACGACTGCGCTTCTGTCGACTCTCGAAGTACCAAAATTGACGGTAAACGGACCGCCGCCAAGTCCGCTACGAATCGCGCTGCCGTTTCCGTCGAAGCCCGCTCCCTCGCCAGACAGGCCGACCATCGTGTACCAAAACTCCTTGTAGTTCTCGACGATCGAGCCGTCGGCGCGACGCGTGCTGTGCGCACCATCCTCCACGCCGATGTTGCCCGCCGGGATGATCGTTCTCGCGAAGCACCGGTTGGCGAGGTTGAGCTGCGGCAGGAACGTGAGCGACTCGCCCTCCAGCCGCGCGAGGTCGGCCGTCGCAGGCTGCAGCTGCGCGAGCAGGCCACCGAGCTCATTTCTACGCAACAGTGCGCGCGTCTGTGCGATCCACGGGTAGGCCGCCTCGACCGTCGCGGGAGTCTCCAGCACCGCCGGCGTGAAGTCGCGCGCAAACCCGCGCGTCGCGGGGAACGACGCGTCGAGGCTCTTGAAGGCCGCGTCGGCGGCCGTGACCGTCGGGCCGAGCAACCCGACCGCCTGGGTCAGCGCGCCGCTCTGCGCCGCGAACGCGCCGGCGGTCGTGTTGAAGTTGACGAGCAGCTCCTGCAACGCGCGCTCTCTCGGGCGCAGCGCCGTCGTAAGGCGCGCGATCGCGGCGATCATGTGCGAGAGGTCGTGAGGCTGGGTCCCGAGCAGCGCGCTATTGACGAGCGCGCTGCCCTTGAGCGCATCGGGCCCGTACGTGTAGGAGCCGTTGAGTCCCTGCGCACCTGTCTTCCCGCGCACGTCGGCGTCGAGCGTCGCGTCCTGCGCAGCCGTCGGCTTTGAGTCGAGCGCCTTGCCGAACTGCTGCAGCACTGTCTGCAGGTCGGCGCGCTGATCGGACTGCAGGGTCGTGAGCAACTGGTCGAGCTGGACCGGTGTCGACGTCTGCGCCGAGCCGATCATGCCGCCGTCCGGAACCTCCGCAGCTGACGGTGAGCCCGGTCTCAGGTCGACGAAGAAGTTGCCCTCAAGGAAGATGCGCGGGCGGATCTTGAGCGTGGCGTCTTGATGGATCGGCAGGCCCACGTCCTGGATCTCCATCGTGACCTCGGTGAGGTCGGTCGACTTGTAGCGCTCGACGCTCTTGACCTTGCCGACGTTCACGCCCGCGATGCGCACGGGCGAGCCGGGGCGCAGGTTGTTCGAGGACTCGAACACGGCGTGCAAGTAGTAGCCGTGCGTGAACGGGATGTCCTTCGTGAAGCCGAAGTAGACGCCGATCGCGATCAGCACGATCGCGAGCAGGCCGACGCGGAAGCGCGTCCAGCGCGGAGGCGTGTCGGAGTGTCGGCCGCGGGGCGTCATCTCAGGTGGTTGAGCTTGCTGGGGACTTTGGACGTGGTTCTCGGCGCCCCAGACGGGTTGCCGACCACCATCTGACCGCGTTGGTAGCGCTCGTTTCCGGCCATGCAGATGCCCTTTTGGCCCTTCGCACCGACAAGCGGGTATGGATTGCTGTGGAGATAGTTGGAGTCGGGGAAGATGGCGGTACTACCTCTAGGGCCGCCATTCGCAGGAGCACTCGCGGGCCCGATCTCGCTGTTCGTGCCATCTGTCGGCTCGACCGGATCGACACGAACCCACCGGCCGTCCTGAGTGCCTTGACTCTCGATGCTCGCCGCGTTGTTGAACAGGAGCGCGATGTAGTTGCAGTTGAGCTGCGCGTACCCGAGGTTGTTGATGGTCGGCGTCAGCTCCTCAACGGTCCGCCGCAGCCCATGGAGGCCGAGCGGCACCTGCGGGTCCTGCGCGAAGTCCTGCAGCGATCTGAGTGTCAGCGCCAGCTCGTGGTTGAGCGACTGCGCACGGCGCACCTGCGTCGTGCCGACCTGGAACGCAGTCGCGAGCGCAGGTGCGGATGTGCGCAGCACTCTGACACCGGGCTGCAGGTCGCGGAAGAAACCGGCCGTGTTCGCGAGCAGCGGTCGCTGGATTGGGAACGACCGGATCGCTGTGTCGAGCGCGGCGGGACCGCCGCTGATCGTGTCCTGCAGGTACGGGATCGCGATCGCGTCGAACGCCTCGAAGGTGATCGCCAGGTTGCGGAACAGCTGGCCCTGCTGCTCGCCGACCGGCGCCACGGCGGCGGCCGTCTGCTCGAGCGCGCGGAACAGCTCGCCGAAGCGCGTGTTCGGGTCGACGAGGTTCTTCAAGACCGGGATCGCGTGCTTCGTGAGCGGGTCGAAGGCGACGATCGCCTCGTTGATGCTGGTACCACGCCCCGCGAGCGCGTCACCGAACTCGCGCAGGTTGACCTGGTTCGCCACGCGTGTCGGCTCATCGAACATGCTGAAGAAGTCGTCGAACTCGACTGGTCTCGGCGTCGCGTTTCTGAGTGCCAGCGTCCCACCCTCGGGGATTCCTCTTGAAGAGCCACCCGGCGTCAACTCGACATACTTGAGCCCAATCGTCGAGCGGGGGCGCACGATCACGGTCGAGTCGGCCGGCAGCGGCTTGACGTTCGTCTCCAGCTTCACGTGCAGTCTTGCCGTGACGCTGCCGTCTCTGTGCGTCTGCGGCTCGATCTTGTCGATGATCCCGACGCGGTCGCCGCCGATGCGTACCTCGTTGCCGGTCACGAGGTTCGACGCGTTCGGCAGCTGGAGCCACATGTTGTACGTCGGCACGAACGGCAGGCCGTTGTTCGCGTTGTAGGCGAGGAAGACGGCGACGATGACGACGAGGATCGTCGCCGCGCCGATCAGCACGGGGTTGGCCGCGACCGATGTGCTGCGCCGGTTCACTTTTCGCCGCTCCCGCCGAGGAGGTAGTTGAGGACGCCGGCGCCGGCGGGCGTGCTGGCCGGCGCGGCGTCGGTCGACGCAGGTGCCGGGTCGTCGACGAGCGAGGCCGAGCCGGTGTTGTTCGTGCTCGTAGCGGATCCGAGCGCGTCAGACGGCGTATTCGTCGTCGTTGAAGCAACCGTCACACCGTTCTGATTGAAGGTCGCTGAGCAGCCGTCGATCTGGGCAACCGCGTATGGCAGGCATGCCGGTGCGACGGTCGCCAGATATGTGCGCAGGTAGTGCCCGACCGAATCAAAGCCGTTAGTCGTACCAAGGGTGAACAGGATCACGTCCAACAACCGCTCGATCCCATGCTGTCTCTGGAGGCTCACCACGCCTCTCGCCAACACATCCGCAAGCGGCTTCGCCTCATCCGCGAACCCGCGGATGTCTCTGATGATCGGCTCGGCGGCCGGCAGCGCCTGTCTGCCCGTGTCCGCCAACTCGCCCAACGTTCTGAATGTCGGCAGCGCGGCGGTCGAGAACGGCCCGAGCTGCCTGAAGATCGTGTTGATCGACGGCGCGGCGGCGCGCAGGTCGGTCATCACCGGCGTTCCGGCCTCAGCGAACTCGCCCAACCGCCGCATCGTCGGGCGCAGCTGCGTCAGGAAGGCGGGGAACTTCGCGAAGTTCGCCTCCAGGTCGTCGCCGCGCGCGGCTGTCGCGGCCGCGGTCGCGCCCGCCTTGTCGATGAACGTGCTGATCGACTCGGCCTGCCGCGCCGTCGGCGCCAGCGCGGCGTCGGACTCGGTCGCCAGCCGCGCCAGCACTCTGTTCTGCGAGGCGAGGATCGCGAGCAGTCTGTCGAGCTGGTAGAGCGCCGGGTCGGCGCGCTTGATCACCGCGTTCAGCTCTCTGCCGTTGCCCGCCAACCCCACGCCGAGCTCGTTGATGATGATCGCGAAGCGCTGGCGCTCCGGCAGGCGCATGATGTTGTTGAGCATGTCGAGGTCGACCGGAGCCGACGTGTTCGACACCGGCAGCAGGTACTGGCCCTTGCCGTCGCCGCGCTCGATCCTTCTCAGCGCCGGCGCCGGATCGCTGTTCCCGCTCTTCGGCTGCGTCGGGATGCACGCCACGAACTTCTCGCCGATCAGCGACTGGAGTCTGATCGTGCAGAAGGCGTCCTGCTTGAAGTCGCGGTACGCCGGGTCGTCGATCCGCAGGACGATCGCGGCCTTGTTCTGCGGCGTCACGTCGAGCGACTCGATCGCGCCGATCTTCACGCCCGCCACCTTCACGTCCTCGCCGGGCACGAGGAAGCTCGCGCTGTCGAAGATCGCGCGCACCTTGTATGTGCCGCCGTCGCCGCCCGACGCACCCGTGCCGAGCACGAGCACGACAAGCGCAGCCGCCAGCAGCAGGCCGCCGGCCAATGCGCGCTTCATCGCCGGTGAGACCGTGGAGATCATGGGCCGGGCAGCACGTCCGTGGGATCGCAGTCGAAGCCGGCGGGCGCGTACGGGTTGGAGCCGTCAGGACGCGGCTGGCTGGCGGCGCCCGGGCAGCGGCGGTTGAAGCCGCTTCTGAGGCCGGCAAGCCGCTGACTCGGCGGGACCGGCTGCAGCGTCTGGTCACTCGCCTGGTACTGGAAGGCGCCGAAGATCGGCATCACGCGCGCGTAGTGCCCGTTCGCGTCGTAGTTCGCCGCCGACTGACCGAAGTCGCGGAACCAGCCGACGAGGTCCGGCGAGTAGGGCCGCAGGAAGTCGATCACCGGTTGGCCGCGCCGCATCGCCGTGATCGAGCTCCTGAACGCCGGGCTGCCGATCCGCTGCAGCTGCGGCAGGTGCTGGACCGCGTCGGTCGCATCGTTGAAGGCGCCCGGCCTGTGCACGATCGCGCTGAGGTTCTGGAACGTCGGCACCGACTCGTTCACGAGCGGCGTGAATTCGCGGAAGAATCTCGGCAGCACCGCGGCGGCCGGTCTCGACGCAGCCAGCAGCGGATCGAGGTCGTCGAGCGTCGCGCGCAGGTCGACGAACGTCGAGTTGCCCTGACGCAGCGTGTCCGGCAGCACCGCCAGCGCCTGCGAGAGCGAGCCGTTCTCCGACGCGATCGCCCCCATCATCCCGTTGAGGTTCGTGATCAGCGAGGTCAGCTCGGGTGCCCGCTGCGCGACCGCGCCGGTGACGCTCGCGCCCGCGACGATCGCCTGCTCGAGCGCCCGCTGGTCGCGCGCGATCTCCTTCACGAGCTGGTCGGTCGTCGAGAGGAACGGGTTGAAGTATCTGGCGGAGAGGTTGACGTTCCTCCCCTGGCCCTCGTACTGCACGGCAGAGCCGTGAAACCACTGCTGCAGGCCTCTGCGCGTTCTCGGGTCGAGCGTGTTGAAGAGCTGATCGAGGTCCACCACCGAGGTCGTCTTCTCGACGCCGAGCTGTCCGCCGTCCTTGATCTCGGGCGCGTTGTTGGGCCCCGGCGAGAGCGCGATGTAGCGGTTCGCGACGCCCGACAACGAGGTCAGGCGGATCGTCGCAGTCGTGCCCTCGTGCAACGGCGCGTAGGGCTTCTCGACGGTCACGACGACCTCGGCCTGGTTGTCGTCGGTCAGCAGGATGTCCTTCACGCCGCCGATCCGCCGGCCGCCGATCTGCACGTCGTCGCCCTTCACGAGCTGGCCCGCGTTCTGGAAGATCAGCTTGTACTCGCTGCTGCCGCTGCCGCCGAGCACGAGGATCAGAGCCACGGCGGCCACAGCCAGCAATGCGCCGAGCACGGCGCCGCGGGCGATCGTCATCGAGGCGTCACTACTCCATCCCGAGCGGGCCGTCGGACTCCCCCGTGAGGAACTGCCGCACGAACGGATTCGGCGAGTTGAACAGCTCTGCGGCCGGTCCCGACTCGACGATCCGCCCACGCCACAGCACGGCGATGAACTCGGCCACGCGGCGCGCGCTCATGATGTCGTGCGTGATGACGACGTAGGTCCCGCCGTTCTCCTGGTGGACCTCCTTGATCAGCTCGCACAGCAGTGCCGTGCGGACCGGGTCGAGGCCCGAGTCCGGCTCGTCGAACAGCACGATCCGCGGGTCGAGCACGAGCGCGCGCGCGAAGCCGGCACGCTTGCGCATCCCGCCGGAGAGCTCGTTCGGCATCTTGTCGCCGGAGTCGCCGAGGCCGACCTCGTTGAGGCGGCGGCTGACGATCTCGAGGATCTCGTCCTCTCCCTTGTCGGTGTGCTGGCGCAGCGGGAAGGCGACGTTGTCGTACAGGTTCATCGAACCGAACAGCGCGCCATCCTGGAACAGCACGCCGAACTTCTTGCGCATTTCGAAGAGGTCGTCGTCCCGCATGCTCGGGACCGAGTCGCCCTCGATGAGGATGTCGCCGCTGTCGGGGTACAGCAGCCCAACCATGTGCTTGATGCAGACGGACTTCCCGGTCCCGGACGGGCCGAGGATCATCGAGATCTTGCCCTCGGGAATGCCGAGGTTGAGGCCGCGCAGCACGCGGTTGCGGCCGAACGCCTTGTGCACGTCGATGAACTGGATCGCATCCGGCACGCCCTCGACCGCGTGGCGCGCTTCGGTGTGGTACTGGAACTCGTCCTCGTCGCCGCGCGCGGCAGTGGGCGCGGGCTCGGAGATGATCGAGACATGCGAGGCGTCGTCCACCAGCGAATCCCCAGGCTCGGGTTGAGGCTCAGGGTCGACGTCGCGGTCGACCGCGTCGCGCGGCGGGCCGCCGTCGACGACACCGTCCCCGTCGAGCCGGTTCGTGCGCGCGTCTTCCTCGATCCGGTCGCGATCCGCGGGGGTCACGTCGTTCTCCTGTCGGCGGGGACGGGCATCAGCGGATGATGTTGATCTCGGGATGGGTGGCGAGCAGCGTCTGCGTGAAGACGTAGTCGGTCGCAGCGATCAGCAGGAACGTCATGACGACCGCCTGGTTGACCGCACGTCCCACGCCCTCCGCGCCCCCGGAGGCGGTCATGCCCTTGTAACAGCAGACGATCGCCGTGACGGCCCCGTAGAGCGTGCACTTGAGCACCGAGCCCCACAGGTCGGTCGTGTTCGCGTTGGCGAGGAACGTCGCGAAGAAGTGGCCGCTGGCGCCGCCGTTGACGGCGTTCGCGAGCAGCCCGCCGGCGAGTCCGGCGAAGATCGCGAACACGTCGAACAGGCCGGTCACGAGCATCAGCGCGAGGAAGCGCGGCACGACGAGGTTCTTGACCGGGTCGACGCCCAGCACCTGCAGCGCGTCGAGCTCCTCGCGGATCTTGCGCGCGCCGAGGTCGGCGCAGATCGCGGTGCCGGCGACGCCGGCGACGATGATGCCGCAGAAGATCGGGGCGAACTCACGGATCACCGCGAGCACGAAGAAGCCGCCCATGCGGTCGAGCGCGCCGAACAGGATCAGGAAGTTCGCCGCCTGCAGGCCCGGCGCCGCATAGGAGGCGACGAGCGTCGTGACGAGCAGCGGGAACCAGCACAGCTTCAGCGCGAACAGGAACTGCGAGACGAACTCGCCCCCGTACGGGTACGGCGGACGGATCGCCGAGACGACCGTCTTGCCCGTGAGGATGACCATGTCGCCGATCTCCTCGAGCATGCCACGGGTGGGCACGAACGCTCGGTCGGCGACTGCTCGGACCATCTCCTCAAGTCCTCCTGTAGGACATCACGGAAGGCACCCCGAATGGCGCCTCCGGATTGACAGGGTATGGCACAAAAGTTGCGTGTGCCAAACGTGAACCGTTGAGCTTCTGTGAAGGGAACACGCAGGTCTATATACCGATGCCATCGGCTCGGAGCGCCTGTTCCTTAACCGGCGGACCCCCGCGCGGGCCGTGCTATGTTCGCGCCGCCGTGCCCGTTGGCAACGCCATCGTCCGAGGTACCGCGGCAGCCGCCGCGGCTGTCGCGTTGGCACTCGCGGGCTGCGGGGGCTCGGAGAAGCCGCAGGCGGAGCAGTCGATGACCTACTCCGTCTCGATCCCCGTCAGGTCCTTCCCCTCCAGGCAGCTGCTCGCCGAGCACGTCCAGCTGCGGCTCGACGTCACGAACAAGAGCAGCCGCGCAATCCCGAATGTCGCCGCGACGATCTCGACCGGCAGCGGCCCCCATGGCGCCACGGTGACGGCGTTCGGATCCGAGCTGGAGGGCAAGGGCCTTGCCTCGCACTCACGCCCGGTGTGGATCGTCGACGACGGGCCCGCCAATGGCGACACGGCCTACGCGAACACCTGGGCGCTCGGCGCGATCGCGCCGCATCGGACGCGCTCGTTCACGTGGTCGGTCGTGCCGGTGAGAGCCGGCAGATACACGCTGCGCTACAGCCTCACCGGCTCGACGACCGGCCACTCTCCCCTGCGGCTCGCCGATGGCGGCGCCGCACGCGGCTCGTTCCACGTGGTGGTGAACGGCAAGCCGCCGACCGTGCACGTCACGCCCGACGGCCGAATCGTCGAGGTCGCGCGGTAGCGCACCGCGTGGTCAGGGGCTGGGAACCAGCAGCTCAAGCCCCGCGCTTGACGCAGCCTCGGCGAGGCGGTGGTCGTACGCGATGAAGGCCGTGAGCTCGGCTTGGATCGACAGCGCGCTCGCAAGATGGATCGCGTCAAGGCTGCGCAGCATCGTCCCGCCGACATCGGCGGCTTGATCGATCACCGCGCTACTGAGTGGGATGAGGTCCAGTCCGGCGAGCAGCGCCGTCGCCTCCGTCAGCGTCGCCGGATTGATGCGACGGCACGCCCGAAGGACTTCGACCTTCGCCAGCGCGCTGCTCACGATGGCCATTCCGGCCCGTGCCGCCAGGCAGTCGCCCAAGGCGGCGCTTTCTGCCTCGTCGTACAACAGCTTGAGCAGCGCCGAGGAGTCGAGGTAGATCACGTTTCCTCGGCGCGGAGATCGTCCAGCGCCGCGCTGGTGCTCGGTGCCCCGGCCGGCAGCGGCGCACGACGCGGAATCCGGAACGGACGGGACGCAGGCACGAGCTGCCCCGTCGCGATCAGGCGCTCCCGCTCCGTTGCACCCGGCGCAGGCGGAACGAGCAGCGCGACGAGCCGGCCGCGCTCGGTCACCTCGACCGTCTCCCCCGCCTTGACGCGGCCGAGATAGCGAGTGGCGTGCTGACGCAGCTCACGGACTCCGATGCGCTCCATGTCAGCAAGGTAGCACATCGTGTGCTACCAGCATGCGGCGCACAAACGCGCGAGGGCCCGCGATGCCGAAGCATCACGAGCCCCCACGGTGCACGGAACCGGCGCCGCCCGTCATTACGACGCCGGAGCCGAGACGGGCGCGGCGGCGACCCCGCAGGCCGCCGCCGCCTAGACCATCGGGCTCAGACCGCCGCCGCGGCGTCGGGATGGGCCTGGAGCGTCTCCTCACCGGACTCGCCGGTGCGGATGCGGTAGGCCTGCTCGACGGGGAGGACGAACACCTTGCCGTCGCCGATCGACCCGGTCCGCGCGTGACGCAGGATCGAGTCGACGATCGTCTGCACGTCGCCGGAGGCGACCACGCACTCGATCTTGATCTTCGGCCGCAGGTAGTTCGTCACCGACGAACCGCGGTACTGCTCGGTGATGCCCTTCTGGCGTCCGGACCCCTTGACCTCGGTGATCGACATCGAGGGGAAGCCGAGCTCGAGCAGCTCCTGGCGGATCGGCTCGAACGCCTCGTGGCGGATATATGCGACGACCAGCTTCATGCCGGCACCTCCGTCGGGCTCAGGCCGGGCGCAGTCGCCGCGCTGGCCGGTCGCTGGATCGAGCCGACGCCGATGAGCTCGGGCGCCGGGATGAACTGCTCGGGGTACCCGTACATGCCGTGCTCGGAGATGTCGAGGCCGGCATCCTCCTCCTCGGCGGAGACGCGGAGACCGTAGGTCGCCTTGATCGCGCCGAAGACGAGCCAGCTGACGACGAACACGAACGCGAACACCGTCACCACGCCGAGCGCCTGGATGCCGAGCTGGTGGAACGAGCCGCTGTACACGAGGCCCGGATCGCCGACCGCGTTGTACGCGGCCAGGTCCGGATTGGTGAACAAGCCGCACGCGAGCGTGCCCCAGATGCCGGCCATGCCGTGCGCGGACAGCGCGCCGACCGGGTCGTCGAGCTTCTTGTCGATCGCGAGGACCGAGACGACCACGAGCACGCCGGCGACGGCGCCGATCACGACCGCGGCCCACGGCATCACGTAGCCGGAGGGCGCGGTGATCGCGACGAGCGCGGCGATCGCGCCGTTGCCCGCCATGCCGATGTCAATCGTCTTGAGCATCAGGCGCGAGGTGGCGATCGCCGTCAGCACGCCGGCACAGGCTGCGAGCTGCGTGGTGAGCACGACCTCGGTGAAGCGGCCGTCGAGCGCGTTGAGCGTCGAGCCCGGGTTGAACCCGAACCAGCCGAACCACAGGATGAAGATCGACAGGCCGAACAGCGGCATGTTGTGGCCGGGGATCGCCCGCGGCTTGCCGTCGGGGCCGTACTTGCCGCGCCGCGGCCCGAGGTGCAGCAGCACCGCGAGCGCGCCGGTGGCGCCGATCAGGTGGACGGCCGTCGAGCCGGCGAAGTCCTGCATGCCCAGGTTGGACTGCAGCCAGCCGCCGCCGAAGACCCAGTGCGAGCCGATCGGGTAGATGACCGCCGCGAAGATCACGGCGTAGATGGCGTAGACCCCGAACTTGATGCGCTCGAGCGTCGTGCCCCACACGATCGCCAGCGACACGGCGCAGAAGACGAACTGGAAGAACCACTTCGCCTCGACGGTCGCGTCGGAGAGGCCCATGATCGGGAACGCCGTCTGCGGGTCGCCGAAGTTGTGCAGGAAGTAGCCGGTGTGGCCGATGATGTCGCCTGAGCCAAACGCGAACGCAAAGCCGCACGCCCAGTAGGCGATGCCCGCGATCGAGAAGTTCATCAGCACCTTCGCGATCACGGTGCCTGCGTTCTTGCCGCGCGAGAAGCCGATCTCGAGGAACGCGAACCCGGCCTGCATGAACATCACGACCAGGCCGGCGACGATCACCCACATCGAGTTGATGCCGACCGAGTCGGCGAGTCTTCCGGCCCCGGCAGCGTCCAACGTGTCAGCCGATGCGACGGTCGGCAGCAGCATGATGGCGACGAGCGCCATCACACTGGCGCAGAGAATCGTCGTCCGCTTCATTTTCCCTCCTGGGTTGACGGGTTGACGGCGAGTCTGCGCCAGCGGACGCATGCGATCTTTGGCCAGATGGCGAGAGATCGCCGGTTTGCTTTCGCCACGGCCCGTCGGCGGGCTTCGCGGGCGCCGTTCCGTCGCCCAGGAGCGATCGGGGCCCTTATAGTCCCGCGCGAGGGAACAAAGGCAGCTCGCCGTCCGGCGGACCGCCCGCACGTTCCTTTGGACATGCGGATAGTGTCGAGACGCTGCCGCCTTCGTACGCTCGCTCCGCACGGAAACACACCGAGAGGGAAACCCGTCCATGGCCAAGATCCGTCAGCAGAACGTCAGCGCAGCGCAGTGGTCGCCGAACGGCACCGCCCTCGGTGCGCTCGACCTCAGTGACCCCGAGAACCAGATCTACGGGGAGAACACCTTCAGCCTCGCCGAGCAGCGACAGCGGCTCCCGAAGACCGTCTTCAAGCAGCTGCAGGCGACGCTCGAGCAAGGCGAGGCGCTCGACTCTTCGCTCGCCGACGCCGTCGCGCTCGCGATGAAGGAGTGGGCGCTCGAGAAGGGCGCGACCCACTACGCGCACTGGTTCCAGCCGCTGACGGGCTCAACCGCCGAGAAGCACGACTCCTTCTACAACCCGGTCGGCGACGGCACCGCGATCGCCGAGTTCTCCGGCAAGGAGCTGATCCAGGGCGAGCCCGACGCGTCCTCCTTCCCCACCGGCGGCATCCGCGCCACGTTCGAGGCGCGCGGCTACACCGCCTGGGACCCGACCAGCCCGGCGTTCATCCTCGAGAACCCGAACGGCGCGCTGCTGTGCATCCCGACGGCGTTCACCTCGTGGACGGGCGAGGCGCTCGACCACAAGATCCCGCTGCTGCGTTCGATGGAGGCGCTGTCCGGCGCCGCCGTGCGCGCGCTCAAGCTGCTCGGCGACGAGGACGCCCAGCGCGTCTTCACGACCGTCGGCCCCGAGCAGGAGTACTTCCTGATCGACGAGCAGTACTACTTCGAGCGCCCGGACCTGATCACCACCGGCCGCACGCTGTTCGGCGCCAAGCCGCCGAAGGGCCACGAGCTCGACGACCACTACTTCGGCTCGATCCCCGAGCGGATCCTCGCCTGCATGCTGGAGACCGAGCAGGAGCTGCAGAAGCTCGGCGTGCCGGTCAAGACGCGCCACAACGAGGTCGCGCCGGCGCAGTACGAGATCGCGCCGATCTTCGAGAACTCCAACGTCGGCTCGGACCACCAGCAGCTGACGATGCAGGTGCTGCAGAACGTCGCGCGCCGCTACGGCCTCGTGTGCCTGCTGCACGAGAAGCCGTTCGCGGGCGTGAACGGATCGGGCAAGCACAACAACTGGTCGATGGGCACCGACACCGGGCAGAACCTGCTCGAGCCGGGCGCGACGCCGCACGACAACCTGCAGTTCCTGTTCTTCTGCACGGCCGTCATCCAGGCGGTCGACAAGCACCAGGGCCTGCTGCGCGCGACCGTCGCGGGGCCGGGCCAGGACCACCGCCTCGGCGCGAACGAGGCGCCGCCGGCGATCATCTCGATCTTCCTCGGCAAGGAGCTGGCCGACGTCTACGAGGCGATAGAGAAGGGCGTCGCCGGCGAGACGAAGCCGGGCGGCATCCTCGGCCTCGGCACGCCGGTGCTGCCGCCGCTGCCGCTGCACGGCGGCGACCGCAACCGCACCTCGCCGTTCGCCTTCACCGGCAACAAGTTCGAGTTCCGCGCGGTCGGCTCGACGCAGACCGTCGCGTTCCCGAACACGGTGCTGAACACGATCGTCGCCGAGGCGATCGACGACCTCGCGGGTCAGCTGCAGGACGCGCTGAACAGCGGCGCGTCGCTGGAGGACGCGCTGCGGCCGGTGCTGCAGAAGAGCTGGGCCGCGCACAAGCGGATCGTGTTCGACGGCGACGGCTACTCGGAGGCGTGGCACAAGGAGGCCGAGGAGCAGCGCGGCCTGCTGAACCTGCGCACGACGCCGGACGCGCTGCCGTACTTCCTCAAGCCCGACGTCGTGTCGGTGTTCGAGAAGTACGAGGTGCTCAACGAGCGCGAGCTGCACGCGCGCTACGAGGTCTTCACCGAGCAGTACGCGGTGAAGCTCAACATCGAGTCCGAGACGGCCGCGTCAATCGCGCGCACGATGCTGCTGCCGGCGGCGGCGCGTCACCTCGCGCTGCTGAAGAGCGCCGGCCTGGCGGAGCTCGCCGGCGAGACGGAGTCGCTGATCGGCGAGCTCGTCAGCCGCATCCGCGAGCTGGAGACGGCCAACCTCGCCGACAACCAGCCCGACGAGGACGCCGCCAAGTGGGCCGAGTACATGCGCGACACGGTCATCCCCGCGATGAACGCCGTGCGCGACGTGGCCGACCGCCTCGAGAAGGTCGTCGCCGACGACCTCTGGCCGCTGCCGAAGTACAGCGAGGTGCTGTTCATCAAGTAGCACCCCGTTCCACCTGCGAAGTGCCCGGAAGCCCCGCAGCTGCGGGGCTTCCGGCGTTTCGCGATGCCCGGCGCCCGCGGGCGGTCGTTCCGTAGCAGCGCAGGACCACACCGAGCTCGGATTGGAAGGGAGCGGGAGACGGCCGATTGCGAGCCGACAAGGGGGTTGCGGGCACGCGCGCCGCCACCCGCTCCCTTCACTGGGGAAAGCCTTCTCTAGCGCGGTCGGCGCCGGTCACGGTGTGGGCATGCTCCGCCGAGCAGACGCGGACGTCGCTCATGTCCAACGTGAGCAAGAGACGTGCTGCTGGGGAACATCGGGGCTCCTCGAGTCGCTGAACGTGAGCGAAACTCAGAAGTCACGCGACGCTGCGCGACCATCGTTAAACCGGCCGCACCCCGTCGCGGATGCCCTCCGCAGCTGAGCGTACTCCGGCGCCGTGGAAAAAGCGAGCGGCGTCGCTCAGTCCGCTGCTTCAGCATGCGTGCCCAGCACGAACAGCTCGATCTCGAGATCCGGGCCGACGTGGTGGTTGGAGATGAACGCGAGCACGCGCCGGCCGCTGAGGCGCTCGACCTCGGCGATGAACTTTTGCTGCATCGCCGTCTGGAACGTGCTGCGCGTCTCCTGCACGATCGCGCCGTGCTCCAGCTCGATCATCGTCTTCTCGACGTCGTTGTAGACCCCGCCGAGCACGCACGCCAGCAGGTCGTCGCCCATCATGCGGCTCTTCGCGTTCGCCGGCGCGCGACCGTAGTAGCGCTCGTGCAGGGCGGACATCGATCTGCTCACCGCGTCGAGCAGCTCGTCACCGTCCAGGAAGCTGTCCAACACCATCGTGACCCGCGTTTCCCACCCTCGGTTCGAGGCGTGCGTGCGCGTGGCGGAGAGCGAGAGCCGTGCGGACGTCGGTCAAGGACCGGACCTGTCACTTGATAGTAAGACTACGCTGAGCGAATGCGCGATCCCGATCCGCCGGCATCGGCAGCAAGTCACGGAGCGACGCGCGCAGCGCGCGGCGAGATCCTCACCGCCATCTCCGACGGCATCGTCGCGCTGTTCAAGGAGTTCTACGGCAAGGGCCCGACGCGGGCGAAGACGTACTACGAGGACGACCTCGTCGTCTGTCTGCTGCGCGGCGGTTTCACGCGCGTCGAGGAGACGCTGCGCGACGCCGGCCGCGGCCACGAGGTGATCCTCCAGCGGATGGCGTTCCAGGACGTCATGCGCGACCGCTTCGAGAGCGTCATCCAGGAGGCCACCGGCCGGCGCGTGATCGGCTTCATGAGCGGCAACCAGCAGGACCCCGACATGCTCTGCGAGATCTTCGTGCTGGCGCCCAGCGACCTCATCGACGAGGACCCGCCGGCGGAATCCTGAGCCGCCCTGTTGCATGCCTGCGCCGACGGGCGTACGGTGGTGACTCCAGGAGGGCACCGCGACGGGGCACGGTCCGGAGGGGGACCGCGCAGCGCCGCCTGACTTCCGAGCTTCGCCAACCAGCGACTCGAGGAGTCTCGGCATGACCAAGCAGCATGCCGCCGCGGCGACCGCACCTCCGCCGCTCGCCAACGACGGTCCCAAGATCGCTTCAAGCGCCGATCAAGACGCCTTCGGCGTGCTCGCGCGCGGTTTCGTCCAGGCGTTCAACGGGCGCGACGCCGAGGGGCTCGTCGCCTTGGCGCACTCGCGCATCGTGTTTCGGCCCCCGAAGCTGACCGGCCACCGCAGGACCTACAACGGCCACGCGGGGCTGCGACGGTGGGTCACGGAGATCGACGCCACCGGCGTTGACTTCCAAGTCCACGTGCGCGAGATCCGCCCGCTTGCACCCAGCGGCTTCCTCGTGCTCTCCAAGCTGCGCGTCGGCGACGAGCTCATCACCGACTCGGCGATGGTCGCCTCCGTGCACGAGGACAAGATCATCGAGGCCCACGGCTACCTCAGCGACGAGGGGATGCTCGCCCACCTCGGTCTGGTCTCACATGCGCCTTCGTTGCCGGTCTGAGCTCCGCCGCCGCGGACGAGCCCGATGACGAAGTCGAATGCGCACAACGGTGACGCGCGCGGGCTGGCACGTGCGGCGATGCAGGCACGCCGTGAGATCGAGACGCGGGTGGCGCAGGACGCCGATCAGTCGGCGGCGGACCTGAATCAGACGCACGCGGACGGCGACCAGACGGCCGCGGACCTCGACCAGCACGCCTCGGACGCCGACCAGACGCTCGCAGATCGGGATCAGCACGCCTCCGACCGCGACCAGGCGGCGGCCGACTGGGAGCGAACACATGCACCTGCCGATCCAGCGGCGATCGAGGCACGCGAAGCCTCCCGAGTCGAGCGCGAGGAGGGCAGCCGCGAGCGGGAGCTCACGGCCGCGGGACGCGCAAGGATCACCGCTCAGCGGATCGAGACGGCTACCCACCGGGACGAGATCGCGCGGCTGCGCGACCTGACCGCCGAGGCGCGCGATCGGATCGCCCAGGCACGGGACGATGCGGCGGCCGCGCGTGACCGGGCCGCCGAGATGCGCGAGCAGCGCGCTGCCGAGTCCGGAACGATGAATGACGCGATGCTCGCGCTGCAGCAGGTGCGGCGAGCGGCCGCCGAGGCGCGCCAACGCGCAGCGGACGAGCGAGCCGCGGCGGCGGCCGATCGCCGCGGCGCGGCGGACGACCGCGAGCATGCAGCGAGCGACCGCCGGCTCGGCGGGCTGGACGAGCTGACCGGCGTCTTCCGCCGCGGCACGGGCGAGCTGGCCTTGATGCACGAGATCGACCGTGCGCGCCGGCTCGGACGCCGCTTCGTGCTGGCGGTGCTCGACGTCGACGAGCTCAAGGACGTCAACGACCGCGCGGGCCATGCGGCCGGCGACGCGCTCCTGCGCGATGTCGCGATCGCGATCACGTCGACGCTGCGCTCCTACGACATCACCGTTCGCTGGGGCGGCGACGAGTTCGTCTGCGCAATGTCCGACGTGAGCGTCGAGCTCGCCGCCGAACGCATCGCCGACATACAGCGCACGCTCAACGCACGAAGCCCCGCCGCCTCGATCAGCGCCGGACACACCGCCCTGCGCGACGACGACACGCTCGACTCCGTCATCGCACGCGCCGACACCGAGCTCTACCTCGCCAAGCGACGCTCCAGCAGCTGAGGCGCGCGCGCTGCCAACGACTCATCAAGCAGCGCCGCGCTACAGCTAAGAAGTGCCCGGAAGCCCCGCTTCGCGGGCTTCGGCGTTACTGGTTGGCGCGAAATCTCGAATCCGGCCGCATCACGCTGAAGCCAGCGCGGTCCCTCCGACGGACGACCGCCCACTGACCGTCGGCGTCTCGATCGATTTGAGGGCGCCGCAGCGCACCGGCTTGTACCGTCGTGCTCGATGGGCTCCCACCGACGCCCGCCGGCCGTACTGACAAGCCGCTTCCGGAGCTTCATGCGCCGCCGGCGAACGCTGCTGACGGTCGTCGGCTCGCTCGTCACCGCGGCGATCCTCGCGTTCGTGCTGGCCGGGCGCCGAGAGGAGTTCGCCGCCGCGCTCGGTGAGGCCGCGGCGTGGGTGATCGCGGTTGCCGTGCTGCTGCAGATCGTCGCGCTGCTCGTGCGCAGCGAGGCGTGGCATCTCAGCATCGAGGCGGCGGGCGGGACGGTCGCGCGACGCGTGCTCTTTCGCGCGTCGAGCATGGGGGTGCTCGGGGGCCTGCTGAACGCGCAGATGGCGGTGGCGGTGCGGATCGGCGCGCTGCGCCGCTCGTCCCCACTCGTCAGCCCGCAGGTGCCGACCCTGATCGCCGCCGAGTTCCCGATCCTCGCGATCGAGGCGACGCTGGCCGCGCTGACGTCGTTCACGCTCGTCGTGCCGCTCGGGCTGCCGTGGTGGCTGCCGATCGTCGCCCTCGCGGTGATCGGAACGGCCAGCGCCGGTCTGCGCCACCTCGCCCTCAACAAGGGCCGCGAGCTGTGGAGAGGCCTCACGGTGCTGCGCAGACTGAACCACGGCAGCCGCGTGGTCGCGTTCGTGCTGATCGCCGTCTTCGCGCAGATCTTCCGCAACTGGCTGCTGCTGCACGCGGTCGGCGTCGACGCCTCGTTCTTCGACGCGATCGCCGTCCTGATCGCGGTCGTGACGCTCGGTCAGCTGCCAGTCGGGCCGAGCGTCGGCGCCGCGGCCGCGGTGCTGATCCTCGGCAGAGACGGCGTCGCGGCGGCGGCCGCGGCCGGAGTGCTGCTGACCGTGACCGGCACGATCGGCGGGCTGTGCTTCCTCGCCTGGGGCGGGGCCGATCGGCTGTGGTTCGGCAGCCGCCGCGCGAGCGCCAGCCGCGCGCGCCGCCAGGGATCGGGCTGACGCTCGGTTTGGGCCTATGCGTCCCCGGCTGACCGCCGGCGCAGCGCGACGCGTCCTGTGACGCCCGGGACCTCGGCGTCCACCACGGCATCGCCCGGTTGCAGGTCGAGCAGCGTGGTCAACAGCAGCAGCGGCGTTCCCGCGGCCCATGCTTGCGGACGCGAGGCGGTCGGGAACGCTACTGGGACCTTCGTGGCCGCGGCCGGATAGCCCCCGAAGACCTCGGGCAGGCGATGCTCGAAGTGCGGCGCCGCGCCGAGCATCGCGGCAGCGATCGTGGCCGCCGCGTCAGCGTGGCCGTAGCGCGCGAGGCCGGCAGCGATCAGCGAGTTCTCGTGGGGCCAGACGGTGCCGGTGTGGTAGCCGAGCGGGTTGTAGCCGCCGTCGCCGGCGCCGAGCGTCCGCACCCCCCAGCCCGACCACAGGTCCTCGCCGAGCAGCTGCTCGGCCGTCGCGGCTGCCTCGGACTCGTCCAGCAGCCCCGACCACAGCAGGTGCCCGATGTTGGACGTGAGGCTGTCGACCTGGCGCTTGTCGCCGTCGAGCGCCAGTGCATGGCAGCCGCGCTCCGGGATCCAGAAGTCGCGGCGGAAGCGCTCGCGCAGGTCGGCGGCGCGATGTTCGAGCCGCTCGGCGAGCGCCGGATCGGCCCACACCTCGCGCGCCAGGCGCGCCGCGCGTCGCTGCGCGTCGTAGACGTAGCCCTGGATCTCACAGGTGGCGATCGGTCCGCTTGCGAGGGTGCCGTCGGCGAACTGGATCGCGTCCCAGCTGTCCTTCCAGCACTGGTTGACAAGCCCGGTGAGCGGGTTGCGACGGACGTACTCGACGTATCCGTCGCCGTCCAGGTCGCCCTCGTGCTCGATCCACGCCAGCGCCGCGCGGGCGTTGGGCTCCAGCTCGCGCACGAGCTGATCGTCGCCGGACCAGCGGTGGTACTCGTCGAGCAGCACGAGGAACAGCGGGGTCGCATCCGCCGAGCCGTAGTACGGGGAATGCGGTCGCTCGCCCCGCGCCGTCAGCTCCCCGAAGCGCAGCTCGTGAAGGATCTTGCCGGGCTCCTGCTCGTGGAAGTCGTCGCGGGTCCGCGCCTGGCGCGCGGCGAGCGCGCGCAGCGTCGTGACGGCAAGGCCCGGCAGGTAGGGCAGCGCCTGATAGCTGGCGATCAGGCTGTCGCGGCCGAACAGCGCCATGAACCAGGGCAGTCCCGCCGCCGGGAGCGTCGCGTGCTCGGCCAACTTGGGATGCAGTCGCAACGCGGCGAGGTCGCTGAGGCTTGCGCGATACGTGCGGGCGAGGGCGACGTCCGCGGTCTCCAGCGTCGGCGCGCAGGCGAGCCACGCGTCGAGCTCCTGCGCCTTGAGCCGGCTCAGCTCGTCGAGGTCGGCCCGGCCCGCGCGCCGCGGGAACCTCGCCCCGGGCTGCGCGGCATGCGGCGTGGCCGTGAAGGTCGTCGACCACTCCTCCCCCGGAGCGAGTTGCAGCGCGAACGCGAAGCCCTCGCGGGTGATGGTCGCCGGACGACTCGCGGCCACCACGATCGAGCGCTGGAAGCTCCCGTGCTCGTAGGCCAGCACGAGCGTGTGGTCGTCGTGGTGGAAGGCGACCTCTCGCGCGGCCACGACGCCGTCCTTGACCTCGAACAGGTCGGCGAAGTCGGCGTCGATCTCCAGCGCCACGCTCAGCTCGCTGAGGGCGTGGCGGTGGTTGGTGACGGTGACCTGCTCCATCCACACATGGTCGACAAGCCGCCGCCGCATGACGGAGTAGGGCGCCGCGACGTCGGGACTGACCCCGGGCGCAAGGAAGAAGCGGGCGGCGTAGTGCGCGTCCTGGTCGAGCCCGAGCAGTTGCAGGGGCGCCCCATCCACACGCAGCACCCAGCGCGAGACGAAACGGGTGTCCTCCGAGAAGAAGCCGTGCTCGCGTCCCTCGTCGGCGCGCATGTCGCCGAGCCGGTTGCCGATGAGGAAGGTGCTGCCGTCGAGGACGCTGAGCGTGCGCTCAGACAAGCGCGACAGCGCTCCCCGCGGTGTCGAGCTGCATCGCCGACCGGTACGTCCGCTCGTAGGCGGCGGCGACCACGTCGATGTCGCAGTGCTGCGCGACCCAGTCGCGGCAATCGCGCGGAGCGATCGCCGGCAGCCGGCCGACCGCGGCGGCCATCGCGGCCTCGTCGTCGACGAGGAACCCGGTCGTCCCGTCGATCACGAGCTCGGCGGCGGCGCCTTCGGGAAAGGCGATCACCGGGGTCCCGCAGCTGAGCGCCTCGACCATCACCATCCCGAACGGCTCCTCCCAGCGGATCGGCATCAGCAGCGCGCGCGCTCCCGCGAACAGCGCGCGCTTGGCGGCGCCGCCGACCTCCCCGGCGAAGCGCACCCGTGCGCCGTCGAGATGCGGCGCGATCTCGCGCTCGAAGAAGGCCTGCTGCCCGGGCTGGACGACCCCGGCCAGCACGAGCGGCACGCCCGCGGCGCTCGCGGCGGCGATCGCGCGGTGCGGGCCCTTGTCCGCGTTGATCCGCCCGACCCACAGCAGATAGTCGTCCTTCTGCTCGCGCAGCGGCCACCCCGCCACGTCGACCGGATTGGGGATCGCGTCCGTCGTCTCCAGTCCCGCCGGAGCCGAGCGAAGCTGCGCGCGACTGATGGGGACGAGCGTCGCCTTGTGGCCATGACGGGAATAGAAGCCAGCCGTTGCCGGGTTGAACTGTCCGTGCAGGGTGTGAACGAACGGCGTAGCGAGCCGGTCGGCCATCGCCAGCGCCGTGAAGCCGCAATGGTCGTGGACGACGTCGAAGTCCGGCAGGGCGAGCTCGATCTCCTCGAACGCGCGCGCGACGTGATCGGCCTCGTACAGCGCCCGCTCGATCTCGTCCGGATGGGACTCTGCGAGCAGCGGTACGACGTCGGCGCTCGAGCTGGAGCCGGGAGCGCAGAAGAGCGTCACGTCGATCCCGCGCCTGACCAACGCCTCGGTGAGCACGCTGACGACGGACTCCACGCCTCCGTACCCCGGCGGCGGCACCGCGATCCAGGGCGGGGCCAGCATGGCGACGTTCACGGCGCTCCTCGCGAGCCTCTCAAGGGCTGCGATCGCGAGGCAGAGAGGTCAAGAAGGACCGAGCGAGCGCACGATCGCCGACGGGCGATCGACCAGCTCACCGTAGCACCCGGCCCTCGGGCTCAGGACGGCGCGAGCAGTCGCACCAGGTCGGCGACGCGCTGCTCGCGCACGAGTGGATCGGGCAGCGGCAGGTGGTCCACGATCGCGTAGTGGTTGCGACGACCGCGCCGCTCGCGGATCAGATAGCCCGCGGTCACCAGCTCGTCGACGATGCGGTGAACGGCGCGCTCCGTGATCCCGACGCGCTCGCCGATGTCGCGCAAGCGACTGCTCGGGTCGTGCGCGACGCACAGGAGCACCTGCGCATGGTTGCTGAGGAACGTCCACTGAGCCATCGCACCGACCACACTATTGAAATCCGTTTCTAGAAGATAGCTTCGTGCTACAGTCGGAGGACATCAACGGGAGGGGCCTCATGCCCTGGTTCAAGTGCTCGCACTGCAGGATCCGCCGCTCGGGCCTGGACGTCGCGATCAGCGCCGCGCAGGACAGGTGTCCGTTGTGCGGGCGCACGCTGGACCCCGAGCACGACTTGGCTGCGTTGATGGGATTCAGCTTCCTCGCGGGCGACCCTGCTGGCAGCCCGACATCCCACGCCGACGTCGACGCCGTGTCCGACGCGCTCGCCGCGGAGCGCTGGCTGGACGAGGGCGGCAGCAACGAGCCGCGGTGATGATCGCCGCGCACGCCCACGCCGCTCCGCTCGTGACGGCCGCGACCTACGGCTGCGCCTGCGGCCATGGCTTCAATGTCTACGGCCGCGACCGCCATCGCCGCTACTACGAGTACGGCGACGCGGCCCACGTGGACCCGGTCACGACGCGCGTGTGCCCGAGCTGCGGGCGCGGGCTGCCGGGGAAGAACCCGCCATGAGCACACAGCCTCGGGGGCGACAGGTATGCCCGGCTATCGGCGTGCTGCGCCGGTCTGTTCGGGACGAGCGGGTTCGATTCCCGCCGCCTCCATCGCCGCCTTCGCGCTGTCGCTAGCCGCGCGCAAGGCCACGGCGGCACGACGGTCTGCCGCCTCCGCCTTCAGTCGCCGCTGCTCGGCTCCGTAGCTCGCGATCTGCTCGGCCTTGAGCCTCTGTCTGTCGGTGGACGTGAACGCCCGGTTCATGACGACTTCCTCAAACCGCTCCGCAAAGAGGTCGGCCATACGCCGGCTGGGAGCGGGTGAGCCGGCGCGACATGGAACCTCATCGCCGATGGTAGCGCCGGGCCGCGCGTTTCAGGGATAAGCCAAGCGGGCGAAGCTAGCTGCATGTCGCCCGCTGCGCTCGCGAGGACGCCGGATGCTCCTTGAGGACTACGGCCTGATCGGCGACATGCAGGCGGCAGCGCTGGTCGGACGCGACGGGTCGGTCGACTGGCTGTGCCTGCCGCGGTTCGACTCGGCGTCATGCTTCACGGCGCTGTTGGGCGACGAGCGGCAT
>Ga0070659_100000222_pt1 | contig 44161 bp, 35 predicted proteins | sample KBSC23metaG_FD_64666 | JGI IMG/M metagenome (GOLD analysis project Ga0070659, IMG submission 64666) | Corn rhizosphere microbial communities from Kellogg Biological Station, Michigan, USA - KBS C2-3 metaG | ecosystem: Host-associated > Plants > Roots > Rhizosphere > Soil ... | reverse complement strand
GCTGCTTTTGCCCGAGCCTGTCTGGCCGATGAGCCACACAAAATCGCCTTTATCCACATGCAGGTTTACATTGCTGAGTACCAGGTGCTTTTGCTGAAAAACATCAACACCATTCAATTTTATTACCGAGTTACCAATCATAGTAGCTAAAGTTCAAGTTTTAAGATCTGGCCAAAAGGCAGGTCTTTCACCACATTCATAATATATTCCGCTTTATCGGTCAGGCCTATCTTATCCAGCGATTTGTCGGGCCTGTCTACCCTGAAGTATGCCAGCAAGGTAAATTTTTCGTCGCGCAGCTGTACATAATCGGGTATTTTGGCAACGCCTTTTACTTTGATGATATACATTTTTATAGCCCCAAGCTTAAAGCATAAAGCTTAAAGCTGTTTTTACATTTCGTGAAATCAAAGGTAATAATTTGGGAGAGATTTCGGATGCCTGAATTTTAATTTAGGATTTATATGTTAGCGGCGGGCATTGTGTTTTATTTTTTGATTATACGTTCGCAAAGATGATTTCCCGGAACAATGAGCCGCTGATTTTGCCTGCCATTTTAGTCATTAGCGTTCTGTTGTGAAATATAATTTTTTAGAAAGAAATAAAATTTCTTAAAACATTCTAAAAAGAATGATTGTTAAGGATTTGAATGGTTTTTTTAAATTAATTAAATAATCCGGCAAAAACCTTAGCAAAGTTTTAATAAAACTCTAAGAATGTTAGCCGAAAAGTATGGAGCTATGGAAACGATAAAGACTCATTTTACAGTAGAACTGATGTTGATGTTATTGATGATGACCGTTTGTATGTGGGCCGCTGTGCACTATTATAACCATGATAGCCACAATAGTAACTTTCCCACATCCGAAAAAAAATCTGCCGCCATTTGGGTCAGATTTTAATTGCATGCCGGTAAAGCATGTGGTTAACTTATAGTTAATTTACAGTTTGCTTAAAAAAGCCATGGTATCTACGCCATCGGCATAGTCCCACAAGGCAGGTTGCTGGCTTTTGCCGAAGCCGACTACCTGGTTGCGCTGGTTTAAAGGCAGGCTGCTTACAATGCATTGGATGTTGTCGCTTAGTTCGGCCAGGCGTATCTGGGCATCGTCAGTGTCATCATAATATTCAAAGTACAGTACGGCGAGGGGAGAGGCCAGACGCTCGTCTTCTTTAACCAGCAGGAATCCGTTATCGAGGTGTTTATCACCGTTTACCAGGTAGATCGACTTGTTATAATCGTAATTGTTGTTGTATTTATGATGATTGATGATGGGTTGATGCGGTTCGATGGATTCGAAGAAAGGAACAAAATCATATCCTTTTGGTACCAGCAATTTGGATACATTGCGGCATCCTAAACCAAAGTAATCAAAAATATCGTGCCCCAGCATAAACAGTTCTTCGCGGCTTTCTTTGCCGGTAAGCAGCGCCACGCTGTTACGGTTTTTGCGGATGATGTTGGGTACCTTGCCAAAGTAGTATTCAAAATAGCGCGAGGTATTATTGCTGCCTGTGGCTATTACTGCATCAAAACCAGCCAAACGCTCCACAAAGCTGTATGTATCGGTATATTCTGGTGCTAACTGTACAAACAGGTTGAGAATATATTTGATAAGACGAGAATCATTTGATGAAGCCTTGATCAAGGCATGATGACCGGAGGCAATAACGCACAGTACATCATGGAAACCAACCAGGGGGATGTTGCCGGCTAATATTAGACCTACTTTTTTGATATCGGATGTCGGATGTCCGATATCAGATGATTCTCCTTCAGATATCTGACCTCTCACTTCTGACTTCTGACTTCCTAACCAAGTTTTCAAGTCCGCTTCGTTCAGCATCTTACCAATCGCTTTTACAGCATTGGTAGTATTTTCTGGTGTAAACCAGGCGTTATAATGGTGCTCGCTATTTATCATATCCTGCAGTTCGGCATCGGGATGGGATAATTTGAGACCGAGCTGGGAAAGACGACTAATTAAGTATATTTTTTTTGATTCTGACATATTTATGGCATCCGATTTAAAGCAAAGCAGATTTTTTGTTATCTTTGCACTTTAAATGCCGCAGGGCAAAGGTAATTTTTAGTAAATATATTTTTTATAAAAACATGGCAATTATAATCACTGACGAATGCATCAATTGCGGAGCTTGTGAGCCGGAGTGCCCAAACAATGCTATTTATGATGCAGGCGCTTCATGGCGTTTCTCAGATGGTACTGGTTTAAAGGGAATTATAGATTTTGGTGATGGTGTTACCATCAACGCGGAAGAGGCACAGGCAGCAATAAACGACGAGGTTTATTATATCGTACCCGATAAATGTACCGAGTGTGTAGGTTTTCATGATGAGCCGCAGTGCGCTGCCGTTTGCCCGGTTGATTGCTGTGTGGATGATGAAGATGTGCGTGAAACCAAAGAAGAACTGTTAGCCAAAAAAGAATGGCTGCATATGGGCGAGTAATTATTTAGAACGATAAATATTTAAGAATAGCTTCCTGAAGAGATCGGGAGGCTATTTTTTTGTTAACACAGAGCCAGTTATCATCATAAATAGTTTAAAACCAAAGTTTCTGATAAATTTGCTTTATGGAATACGGTATATGTAATCTTGGTATGATCCCGTTGCGGGCCGAGGCTAAGCACCAAAGCGAAATGGTGTCGCAACTGCTGTTTGGCGAAACTTTTGAACTTTTGGAACACACCGATAACTGGGTGAGGATAGTTACCACTTTTGATGGCTACCAGGGGTGGATAAGTAGCCTGCAGTTTGCCATGATAGATGGCTACCAGCTGGTAACGGGCAAGCCATCTATACTTACCAATACTATTATTACAGAAGCTGTAAAGTTATCAGACGGATCGAAAGTATATATTCCTTTTGGCAGCTCGCTGCCATTTTTTGAAAATGGCAAATGTAGTATCGGGAACGAAGATTACCGGATAGACATGAGAAGTAATAATGCTGCTATTATTGATATTGCCCGCTCGTTTTTAAATACGCCTTATTTGTGGGGTGGCCGCACCCATGCAGGTATTGATTGCTCGGGCTATGTACAGGCCTTAATGCGTACCCAGGGTGTTAACCTGATGCGCGATGCATGGCAGCAGGCGGGGCAGGGCAAAGTGGTTGATTTTTTACAGGAAGCCCAACCCGGCGACCTTGCTTTTTTTGACAATGAAGAAGGCAGAATTGTACATGTGGGTATGATGCTGAGCACTGAGCGTATTATTCATGCATCGGGTAGGGTTAAAATAGACCGGATTGACAGCCAGGGAATCTTCTCGGACGAATTAAAAAAGTATACGCATCAACTCCGTATTATTAAGCGGTATACGTAAATTAAAAAAAATCAGGACACAAAATGTATCCTGATCGTGCTATGCGGATTGTATGATCCTTAAGTCGTCTATAGTATATGTTCTGGTATTAAGGCTACCTTCAAGTTGAACCCTTACAGTGTTCGACCCAACCCGCTGATCTTCAATTACAAGTGCTTTGCCGTCTGGTGTCTGAACCATATCACCGGCCTCGTATAAACTAAATTGCATCGGCTTAATTTTTAATAATCAATTCAATTAAATAATTTAATCAATAATTATACCAATTTAGTTGAATTTAACTTTTAGAAAACAATAGGTATGTGTTTATTTAATCCGCTTCAGCCTCTTGCAGGTACATTTCGTCAATGGCATCGGCGTATTTTTTCTCAATAACTTTGCGTTTCGCTTTCATGGTTGGGGTTACTTCACCTTCGTCCATACTAAAAGGGGTACGTTTTACCTTGAAGTTTTTAATGCGTTCAAACTTAGCGAGCTCATTCGAGAATTTCCGGATATCCTGGCCTATCCAATCCACAATTTCCGGATCATCAATAAACAGGTCGGGTTTCTCAAAGTATTCGTTGCTCAGGTTAAATGTTTCCTGCAGGGTTTCCCTTGCGGGGATAACAATGGCGGTAATGTATTCGCGCTTATCGCCAACCAAAAACATGCCTTCAATTTTAGGGCTTTTGAGGTAGGTATTCTCAACCGGAGTAGGGTATACGTTTTTGCCATAAGCGTTTACCAGCATGTTCTTGAGTCGGTCGGTAATTTGCAGGTTGCCTTTAAAAAAGCGGCCTATATCGCCGGTGTGGAACCAGCCGTCCTTATCAATAGCTACGACGGTTTCCTGTGGTTTGTTCCAGTAACCTTTCATTACGCAGTGGCCGCGAACAATGATCTCACCTTCTTCCGATTGGAAACTTTCTTTAAAGGATTCGTGAGTTTGGATGGTGTATATCTCGCCGCTCTCTACATTTTGAATGGCTACCTCAATACCCGGTATTATCCGGCCAACGGTACCATAAACCTGGCGATGGTATTCGGTTACCGCCATTACGGGCGATGTTTCGGTAAGGCCGAAGCCTTCCAGTATCTTGATGCCCAGGTCGCCAAAAAATTCACCTATGTTTTTAGGTAATGCGCCGCCGCCCGATATCATGAATTTTAAGCGGCCGCCCGTACGTTCTTTAATTTTACTGAAAACCAGCTTTTCGGCCAGGTTATATTGCTGTTGCAGGATGAAATTAGCTTTCTTGCCCGACTCATGCACCAGGCGGTATTTACGGCCGATACCCAGTGCCCAAAGGAATATTTTGGCTTTTGCGCCACCGGCAGATGTACCGTTCTTCATGGCCTTATCGTGAATACGTTCCAGCAGGCGCGGCACACAGTTCATTACAGTTGGCCTCACTTCGCCCATGTTTTTTGCCAGTAGCTCGAGGCTTTGCGCAAAGGCTATTTTACAACCTTTTGCCAGACATACATGGTAGGTTGCCGTTCGCTCAAATACGTGCGATAGGGGTAAGAAGGACAGGAACGTCTCATTCTCATCAATAACCGGTATCTGGTCGAGGCAAACGCGTACGTTCTCTACCAGGTTAGAGTGGGTGAGCATTACGCCTTTAGGTGTTCCGGTTGTGCCGGAAGTATAGATAAGGCAGGAAAGATCGGAAGGGATGATACTTTCGCGGCAAGCAGCAATATGTTTAGCATGCTTTTCGACGGATTTACTGCCTTCGTCGATCATATCTTTTAAGCCGATAACTCCTGCATTCAGGCTTGCTTTATCGGTGTGTTTTGCAAAATCATCAAACGCCGGGATAATGCGCATCAGTTCGGGGCAGTTATTGGCTATCTTGATTATCTTACGCAATAAAAAAGGATTCCCAACCAAAATAGTGCGTGCGCCCGAGTCGTTCAGGATATACTCGATGTCGGTTTCCGACAGGGTAGGATAGATGGAGGTATTAACCGCGCCTATTTGCTGCAGCGCCTGGTCGTAATAAACATAATCGGGCCCGTTTTCGATGATAAGCGCAAGGCGGTCGCCCTTTTTTATGCCGATATCTAAAAAGTAGGCCGATATGGCATCAATTTTTGTTAACGCTTCCCGGTAGTTTATCTCCACCCAATCGTTACCCACCTTGTGGATCATGAAAGTATTGGTATCGGGATGTATATGAGCTACAGTATTGCGGATGAGGCTTGGAACGGTTGACTTTGTGGTTACCGGGTTCATCTGTTGTGGTTAAGTTTATAATTAGGTATCAAATTTATGTATTTGCTGTTAAATACAAAAGCCCGTACTAAAAGGCTTGCTTTTGATAGCTAAGATTTTATTTAACTTAAGAAAGACAAAATTTTGTTGGGCATTTTTTTATTTTTGCAGATGCCAAAAATTTCACAGAAGGGTATTGAAGTCCCTGCGTCGCCCATCAGGAAGCTGTCGCCGTTTGCCGAAAAAGCAAAACGCGAAGGAAAAAAGGTGTATCACTTAAATATAGGTCAGCCCGATATTGAAACACCTGCAGGTATGCTCAATGCCATTAAAAATATCGATTTTAAGGTTTGGGCTTATACCGCTTCGGAGGGTACGGCATCTTATCGCGCCAAGCTAAGCACCTACTATAATAAGTTGGGGTATAATATTGCGCCCGATAATATTTTGGTAACCACAGGCGGGTCGGAAGCGATCATCCTGAGCATGATATCATGTCTTGATCCCGGTGATGAGGTGATTATTCCTGAGCCGTTTTATGCCAATTACAACAGCTTTGCCTGCCAGTGCGGCGTGGTAGTGAAGCCCATTTTGTCATATATCGAAAACGGCTTTGCCTTACCGGCGATAAGCGATTTTGAAAAGCTGATAACCGATAAAACCAAGGCTATCATGATCTGCAGCCCGAATAACCCTACGGGGTACTTATATTCGGAGGAGGAGTTGCTGGCTTTGAAGGAGCTTGTTTTAAAGCATGATCTATACCTATTTTGTGATGAAGCTTACCGCGAGTTTTGTTATGATGGGATGAAATTTACATCGCCCATGCATTTGGATGGACTGGATGAAAACGTGATCGTGTTAGATACCGTGAGCAAGCGTTACAGCGCATGTGGCGCACGTTTGGGTTGTATTATCACCAAGAATAAAGCAGTTTACCAGGCAGCCTTGAAATTCGCGCAGGCGCGTTTGAGCCCGGGCATGGTGGAGCAAATTGCAGGTGAAGCAGCTGTTGACACACCCGATGAATATTTTATCACGGTAAACAAAGAATATACTACCAGGCGCGATCTGTTGGTGAGCGCTTTAAATAAAATGGATGGCGTACTTTGCCCCAACCCCGGCGGCGCTTTTTACGTGGTGGCACAATTCCCGATAGATAATGCCGATAAGTTTTGCCAGTGGATATTAGAGCATTTTGTTTATGATAACTCGACTATTATGATGGCGCCGGCAACGGGCTTTTACAGTACGCCTGGTGCAGGCTTTAACCAGGTAAGGCTGGCTTATGTGCTTAATACTGATGAACTTGAAAAAGCGATGATCTGTTTGGAGAAAGCTTTGGAGGCATATCCGGGGAGGGTAGTTGGTAGTCTTGAGTCGGGAGTTCTGAGTCAAGAGTAAAATTCATAAAAGAGTTAGAACTAAAAGGCGTATCTTTGCGTTCTATATTTTTACGACTTAAGAATCCATACTTAAGGGTAGAACTCAAAAAAAATGGGCTCGACCGGAATTGACAGGATGGAGATAAGTATGTAAGCATGCAGCGCGTTGGGTGAATTAGCGCTTTAATCTGAACGCTCAAACTTTCAAATGGCGAAAATCAATACGCCTTAGCTGCCTAATTTAGAATTAGCATAGCTTTTGTCCCGCCGGTGTTCTGTTTCGTTGAACCGGCAACAGGGGCACCGAAAAATGAAACTGGTTTGCTAAAGGTGCGATAAGCAAACGAGAAACAGTACCTAAGGGAGTAGTACAGGTGATCGGCTGACCTTCTGCTCTTCGAAAACCTAATAGCAGATAAGCATGTAGAAAGCATATCTTGTACCATGTTTGGACGAGGGTTCGAATCCCTCCGGGTCCACAAAAAATAAAGCCTGCCTTAAATAAGGACAGGCTTTGTTTTTATACTATTTAGTATACTCCTGATTCTTCATTTTGCCGGCACATTCAGCAAGCCTTTTCCCGAAAGGTTGTTCATATTATTTAGTTGCTTTGGAGCGGTATCCCATTTGTCATCAAAATAGGTAATGCTTGAAACATTGATTCCCGAAGTATTTTTCAGACCGATCAGCGATGGATTATCCAATGGCTTCACAACTTTTACGGATGATATGTTAGCACCTATTACATCATCAAAAAACAGAGCATATCTGCTATCCCGTTTTTCATAATTAAATGTGCTGTTCTTTACCGTCAGGCCCTGAACATGCCTTGCCCATATACCATAGGACGGTTGTATCTTCAGGTCGCCAACGTTATATTGGCCTACGCCCATTTCGGGAGGGGTGGCAGCGGTATCCGTTACCGTATTTCCGCCTTTAAACAGGATGTTTACATCAGTAAGCGCGATGTTTTTAATGTAACCCGTATGTTTACCGTTAGGTAGTTTAAAATCGAGGCCTCCTTCCACATCAGCATTATCAGGTAGTTTATATCCTGCAATTATTGGGCTTGATTTCCTTTGTGAACCATCATAAAGCTTCCATCTTTTGCCACTGTAGGAACTTCCGCCATATACTTCATAAACATCAACACCGTTTATGCTGATATCTTCTACCTGGCCTATATTAACATTCTTAACCAGGAGTTCATTGTGCTTTTTACCATCTTCGGTAAACGAATATTTACCCGCGTCGGCACCAATAACACGTCCGCGGTTTGATATGGATACAAAAAGCGGCGTGCTGCACCTGTACATTTTTGAACGGGAATGGATCGGGCCTGTATAACCACTATTGAGCTGTATGTTTTTGATATGCGAGCCATCATTAGCCGAAATAGAGAAACCAGCTTTATTGGCGCCCAATACGTAAATATTATCAACATACACATCCATAATATCATCCGCGGTTTCAGAACCCAACTGAACAAGGTTGCAATTGGTATCGCCTATAATGTTGCGCACTTTATAATTACGCGCCGGCCTGGTAAAACCTAATGAGCAATCAGATCCTAATTTGATAATATCGTCGGATGTGGTGGTGACGTAAATATTGGTGGCATCAACATTGTTGCAGCCCATAAAATCATAAATATCACGGCTGTTTGATATCGACTGTTTGCCCATATAGGTATCGTGCACGTTAATGCCATCTGTACCTGTGGCTAACAGAACAAAGTGGCCCGAACGATCTATATTCAGCATATTATCCGTACTTAATTTTGCGCCGTTCTTGCCCATGTAATAGGGGGCATCTTTATCAGCATCGTACCAAAGGTCTTCTTTACGATAAATACCACCTATCTCTATATTGGTGCATTGCTTTAGCACGAATATTTTGTCGGCGCGGTTATCGGGCGGATTGTTCATCACTTTGTCGCCGTTAACCAGGTTACCATTGCCGGTAATGCGGCCATTACCTATAATTTTTACATTATCCAATCGTTCGCCAAAAAACATGGCGTTATGAAAATATTGGTGCCCTACATCCTGTTTGGTCATGTAGTTTTCAGGGTCGGCATACGGGCCGATGTCGGTAGGCGACAGGCCGGAGCGATACTTTTTATCCGAGAACCAGGTGGTTTCAGGCGCGTCGTTTCCTTTCAGTGCCTGCAAGGTGGCATCTTTATCAAGGTACAAGTAAACATTACTTTTAAGATGTACCGTGCGAACCGAATAAACACCTTTGCCAAAATACAAAGTGCCGCCGCCAAGTTGGTCGAGATAGCTGATCGCTTCGTTTATTTTATCGGTATTATCTTCGGTGCCATTGGCAGTAACTCCAAACTTATTGATATCCAGTTTTCCTGAGTAAAACCGCACAATATTTGATTCCCCTTTATGCGCACCGCTTTCAACAGCTAATTTGAATGCATATTCGCGATTAGCTTGCAAGCCCGTAACAGCAACTTTATTGCTGTTCATATCAACATGTGCCAATGCTGTGGCCCATGTTTTACCCTTATCTGCCGATCGTAGTAGTTTTGCATTTGCACCCGGTATGGCACTCCATTTAAAGGTGGTATGAGTATAAGCATCGGCAGACTCAATATACTGAAGCGATGTATCAACCACTCGTTCAAAATCAGCAATGGCATTTGTAACGGCTAAATAAGCCTGATCCGGGCCGGTGCCCGGGCTGGTTAATTGCTCAGGCTGCGAGGTGGTGTATTGTGCTTTGAAAGGATACTTACCCACATTTTTTATTTGAACGTTATTGAATGTAAGTTTAAGATCGATACCGTTATCGGGCCGGAGGTCGAGGTGGGTAAAAGTAATTACCTGGCCGCTGCCTGTAGCTGTTATGGCAACATCGCCCACTTTGCTGTAGGAGTAATGTGTCCCGGTGTGGCCGATTGATTGAGTGGCAAGGTCCTTTAGTTTTACCTCGCCTCTGCCTATTACATTTACCGTAGTGTTATCTAACGTGGCGTTTATTCCGGCCGGTAAAAAGAGCTTTACGGTTGCATCAGGGCTTCTTTGCCCTGCTTTATAACACAATACCAGTTGTGTTTTAGTATCGGCGGTAATCCTGCTGTTTAGTAAAGTAAGCTGTCCCGGTAAGGCCATTGGTTTTGTAATGATGGGGTAGGCTTTAATCAATTTGCCATCTGCGGAAGCAACCATAAGCCTATCACCAGCCACAACAAGGCCTTCGGCTTTAGTTTGACCCGAATGGTCTGCCACCACATATTTTTGCACCGAACCGTCTTTTGAGGTTACCTCCTGCAATAGCTGACTCACCGTAGGATTGGTTAATACAAGTCCTTTATCTTCTGGTGTATCCACATCATACCTGAATGTGCTGCCTGTAACTACAATCAGGGTGTCGTTATTAATTCCGGCAATGTGTATGGCACTGGTGCTCAGTATAATGGCTGTACTATTTGTTTTTTTTGTGATGTTTTGCGCCCTTGCCGGCGATAAAAAGGCAATTAAAGCTAATGCGGTTGCGAACTGTATTTTATAGCTGTTTTTCATATGTGATGTTGTAATTCCCCGGTTACTACTCGCGCAGTTTAACGGATTGTTTTGATGCACCTGCGTTAAAGCTGACCGAAGTTACAGCCTTTGATATGTCACCGCCATCTATTTTGATGGCTTTACTTTTATCCCCTTCAACCGCCAGGAAAATCTTTGCCGGGCTTTTTAAGCGTGCAGCGGTTATCAGCACATCACCGCTGTTAATAAAGCGGCATGCCGATTCAGCCTGCTCTTGCCCGTCTATATTCAACCCGTTAATGGCGGCATCCTGTACATTGTCAAAGATCAATGCGGGGCGCATATCGGCTTTGGCCATGGTAAGGCTTACATTATGCAGAATAAGGTTTTTAACATTGCGGGCGTAAATACCGTATGCCGGAGGTACACCTATCTGGTAATACTCGCCTACAACTTTGGGTACATCGCGCACAGCGCCCTGTTCAGCGGTACCTTCTCCCGGAAAATTGATATGGACATTGTTAAATGTGATGTTCTCCAGGTAAACATCATCCATCGCGTTAAGCGTAACACTCGAAAATATCTCGCCGGGATTATAATTGCTGGGATGCTCTGTTTCTCGTAGCTGAACAGGTTTAACTACTGTAGCTGTAATATCATTGAACGAAATATTGCGCACAACGCCCGGCGTTTTATCTGTTGTATTTTGCTGCCTGCTTTGTGTGCCCAAACCGATGGAGATTGGCCCGGTAACATCTTTCATCACAATATTGGAAAAAGAGATATTTTCGAACCTTGAGTTTGGCCCGCCGCGCATTTTTATCGGGCAGCCATAGGTTTCGTAGATCAGGCAGTTGGATACGGTAATGTTTTCGGCCACGCCGCCGCCAAAGCGGAATACCGACCAGCGTGTACTAAAACTGCTGTTGCTTACCGTAACAAACTGGCAACTGCCAAACAGTGCGCAGGCATCATCCTGGCATTGTACATCGCAGTTATCTACGTGTACATACCTGCAACTTACAAAATGGAAGCCATCGTTATTGTTTATCACCTTGCCGCGGATATGCAAACCCTCGAATTTTGTAAACTCGCTTTGAATAACCCTTACCGAGTGGAACGCGCTGTTCAATAAATAAATGTCGCGCACGGTAAGGTTTTTACATTGATGAAACAGCAAATGGTAGGGCCTGTGCGGGCCTGTGATGCCTGCCGGGGGTAATTCACCCTTTACTTTACTACGAAACCGTGCCCCTTGTCCGTCAATGGTGCCCGGCCCTTCAATGGTGATATTGTCGGCTCTTACCGCAAAAAACAAGCCTACATTGCCATCATTTAAAGTTGTATCTCCTGTTAGCGGGATAGCATCGGCAGCATAATATTGTTTGCCGTCATCCGTCCCCAGCACTATAGCTTTAGCAGCGATGTACAGGCGCACATTGCTTTTTAATTCCACTGTACCTGTAACAAAGGTGCCAGCCGGTACCAGTACCGTGCCGCCATGTTCGCGTGTGCAGGTATCTATGGCGGTCTGTATGGCTTTGGTATCCAAAGTTTTTCCATCGCCTTTGGCACCAAAATCGCGAATGTTGTAAACGCGTGCGCCTTCAAGGTTATCCGGTTTGGTTTTGTTTATCGGTTTCGCCGTGGCATCGTTCATAAAGCCCAGGCCGAATGTAGCTGCAACCGCAGGAACGGATACTTTGCCGAGCCATTCGCGGCGGGAAATGTCTGTATTTACCTCTTTTTTCTCTTTTGCCGATGAAAAAAGCTGTGTTAATCCCTGGTACCCTTTTTTAAAATTTCTACCTATCATAAATGTTTATTTAAACTGTGATGAATGCCGTTGATCCGTTTTTTAAAGTATAAGTATGCTGCTTACCTTCCTGGTGTATGGTGATGACTATTTTATCATTCCCCTGACGGGATACTTCCATGTCGAACACTTTACCAAAGGCATGTATGTTTCTGAGTGCCATTTTGTTCCAACCTCCAGGTAATCGTGGCGTACAGCTAAAGCTATTGAAGCCGGTCGGCCGCATTCCGAACAACCCTTCTGTATATATACGGCAATACAAGCCACTTTCGGCCGACAGGTGCCTTTGGTTGCCTTCTGGATAAGCTTCAACAGGGTAGGGTACATGCTCGCCCAACAGCCTGCGGCGTGAATAATACTTTAAAAAGTTCATCGCTTGATCTGTATAACCGGCCTGCAATACGCCTCGTAAAGCATACAAGGTTGAACGATCCCAGAAGGTTTCTTTTCCTGCTTGTGTGGCCAACCCATCGCTCGTCCATAACCTTGGTGAAAACAGGGCGTCAACAGTCGCTTTGCTGCGGTCGAATATCCCCACGGTAAGCGGCAAGCATATCCAGGCACGCAACACATCATTGGTTTCGTAATATTTATAGGTATCAAAACCTTCTACCATGCCGCCAAAGTATTTTTCTATATTAATTTTAAGATCGGCGGCCTGCCTGCTGTAAGCATTAGTTTGTTGCTGTGGCAGGTGCAGTTGTTTGCTCAGCATGGCTGCAGATATCAAAGCATCATAGTATAAGCAGTTGGTAGACAGGTTGGCTTTGCCTGATGGGAAACGGCCCTCTAACTCATCGCTTTTTGATTCGACCACGCCCTGCGCGTTTATTTTTCGGCGGCTGTATTCGAGGCACCACTCAATAAGCGGCCATAACACCTTTGCGGAATCGACATTGCCGCGTGCAAGTGCATAGCGCGATGCGCCGTAAGCTATCATGGCCTGGTCGCCCCGGTCGCCGGCGCCTTTCCAAACCGCGTCACCTTCGGCAACTATTGAGCTTGGCAAGGGATTATAATCGGGATTCATATATTTAGCGAACAAGCGGAAACAGTTCATCGCCGAAAGGTTCCCAATCCGGTCTCCCGAAAAGGCAAAAAATGGATTCGCGTATTCCGGCTGATCGTTGGCCCATACCGCAGCGTAGTAAGCCAGGCCGCCTGGCCCGTGCATATAGCCACCCTTGGTTTTATAAATACTTTCCGTAGCCCGTATTTTGGCAAAGGCAAATGCCGTATTCAGAATGCTGTCGGGCGTTTCCAGTTGCAGCGGCGCCTGTATCTCTGCAACGCGGCTTCGCCGGGCCTGTTCCTCGGCATTTACATTGATGGCTAATGGCACCGATGGCTGATCGGTAGCGAGGTAAGCTACCGCAAAGGTTACCGACTTTCCGGGTGCTATCACACGGCTACCTTCGTTAACCGATCGCATCACGATAGTATGCGCGGCCGTTTTACTGCGTGCGGTATCGGTGGTCGTTTCGCGCTTCATATGCTCCATTACCACCGTTACCGGCTTGTCGCTTGTATTGGTAAATGCAAACTTTTCGATAGCCATTGGCTTATCTACCGATGGGAAAAAGCTGCGCTCAATAGCAACCAGGGTAGGGTTTCCGGCTTGGGCCGATACCGTCATGATGCCTTTATGAGTAAAGTTTTTAACATTGAAAGCAACATCCGGCGACCGCCGTTTGGGCGATACGCTAAAATTGAGCAGTTTGTTATTGATGTAAAACCGCGGCAGGTCATTATCGCGAAAAGTATAAGAAATATGGCTGCGGGTATTATCGGGCAGCATCCGGAATGTTGGGAATACTACCGTACGGGTAATATTACATATCCCGGCTGTATCAATACCATACTCCACCCATAACGACACCTTTTCGCCCGACATTTCTATATGGTCGGTATGTGGTAGCCTGTCGCTTACCCTCCAGCTTATGCTGCCATCTTGTTGTATGCGCCAGCGGTCGGTTTGCGCAGGGAGTGGGCTTTGCTGGGCAAATGCAGCAAAATGTATGCTGATTATATAACAAATGGCTATGATGCTTTTTAATAGTCTCATATATAGTAAAATCTGTTAATTGACCATAGTTAGATCTTTAATACCAGCAGGCAGACTATTGTCTGATAGCTTCACCGTGTTGGCAGTACCACCCTCCACCCGTACAAACGATGCAGCTTCTGAGCCTTTTGCATCTGTATGGGTAATTTTAGCGCCTGTTACCTGCTCTAACCTGATAATGGCTTCGGCACCTGTTGTTTTGGGTATACTCCAGTTGTTTAATTCGATGTCCTTTCCGTCTTCGCAAACAAATACGGGCCGCAAATCATTGTTGCCTATGGTAAATCTGATGTTATTGAGCTTTAAGCCTTCAACATGCCTTGCCCATATACCATAGGCCGGAATAATAGGGCCAAAGGTTTTTACCTCGGGGTATTTGTCGATAGCTTCGGGCACAACCTGCCTTGAGTTTGCGGCGGTGCCGCCACCGGCCAATTGTATTTCAATGTTTTCCAGCTTTAGGTTTTTGATGTTGTGGCCTGGTATACCTGTGATCAGTATGCCCGATGGCGGCATCAGTTGTGCGTTATCGGCGGCTTTGGCTTTTACATTGCGGATGGTTACATCTTCCAGTATACCGGTTTGCTGCTGTGTATCCTGGTCTTTTCGGAACACGCTCAATCTTGATCCCAAACGGATGAGGATAGGTGTTTTAACCTCCACCATGGTAATATCCGAAATGTCGATATCATGTAAATGCGCGCCGTCAACCGTTAACAGTTTGATACCGCCATTGCTTGTATTGTAGATGTAGCAGTTCGATATTTTAATATGCTCAAAAGCCGCCATCGATTCAGTTCCCATTTTAATGGCGCCCTGGTTGCTTTTAAGCCGCATACCACTTATAACAATACGACTACATGGCATTTTGCTCGATGTGGTTTTAAAACACACGGCATCGTCGCCGCTCTCTACGTCACTATCCTTTATCTCCACATCCTGACAGCCATCAATATCTATCCCATCGTTATGGGCAACGCCAACGCTTACAATTTTAATATTGCTGATGCTGATGTGCCGCGATTGAAAGTAATGAGATGTCCATGCAGCCGAATAATGCAGGGTAATACCGTTTAGTTTAATGCCATCGCACCTTACAATACGTAGCAGAAACGGTCGCCTTCCCCAACGCTGGCCCTCGGGGCGGGTATCGGTTAGTATTTGTTTTGCCTTGAGGGCCGTACCCTGTCCGTCTATGATGCCTTCGCCTTCAATACCAATATTTTTCACATCAACAGCCACAACCAACGCCCAGCCGACAGAGATGCCTAAGCCTTCAACAAAAGGATCGAGATTTTGGTAATCGTTTATATCGGTACTACCTAATAAAACGGCGCCTTTTTGAAATTGCAACGTAACGTTGTTTTTTAACGCTATGGTTCCTGATAAGAAACGGCCTTGGGGAAATATAACCTTACCGCCGCCGCTGTTAGTACAGGCATCAATTGCTTTTTGTATAGCCGTGGTGTTGAGGGTAATACCATCGCCAACGGCGCCGTAATCTTTTATATTACTGTCTGCAGCATACAGCGCCGAACTGAACGCGAGGCACAATATGGTTACGGTTAATTTTATGCTTTTATAGGTCATTTATTGTTGTGTTATTTCGATAACATTACTGGTTTGAGGAATTATTTTACCCGATGACAGGTTTAAGCCAACGGTCATCAGATAATCGCCGCTGAATATTTTACCACTATCTGTAAAGTTTGATTTGATGCTCTCCATGGTGTTGATCTCCTCAACTTTGTAGTTCTTTTGAGGATCAAGGCCCTGTAGTTTTACCATGTTGAACTGCTGTTTGTACCGGGTATTTAAAAAGTAGTTAAACAATACAGCCTTACTTTTATCATCGTTGGTATACATCAGCACAGCGCGGTCTTCATCATAAGGCGATATGATGCGATACAGATCGCCAAACCAGATGATACTGCTTAGCCTGTTGTAATTTTTTACGGCTTGCTGGCTGAATTTTACTTCGGCATCGGTCATTTTCCCGACGTTAAGATCATAGCCCAGCTTACCCATCATAGCTACATCTGTGCGGTATTTAATGGATGCGGTTTTGCTCCATTGGGTAACATGCGCCGAAATGGTTATTGCCGGGAAGAAATTTGAATATCCCCATTGGATAAATACACGTTCAAGCGGGTCGGTATCATCGCTGGGCCAAAACTCGGTGAAATACTTCATCGCACCATATTCTGTACGTCCGCCGCCGCCCGAGCATAACATGATGGGCAGGTGAGGATATTTCGCTCTTAACTTATCCAACACGCGGTATAGGCCTAATGTGTAATCAACATACAGGTTTGATTGTTTATTTTTGAGATAAGCGGAGTAGGTATTGCTCATGGTACGGTTGCAATCCCATTTAATATAGGCAACGCCCGGGTTTTTGGTAAGCATGTTATCAACCACACTGTACACATAATCCTGTACCTGCGGGTTGGCCAGATCAAGCACCAGTTGATTGCGCTGATAACTTTCATTTCGGTTAGGCAGTTTGAGTATCCAGTCGGGATGCTTTTCATACAGTTCGCTTTTGGGGTTTGCCATTTCGGGCTCCAGCCAGATACCGAATTTTATACCTTTTATTTCTGCTTGTTTTACCAGGTACTCTATACTACCCGGTAACTTGGTTTTATTCTCTTCCCAATCGCCTAAGCCTGCTTTATCATTGTCTCGGGGGTACTTGTTGCCAAACCAGCCATCGTCCAACAAAAATAGATCTACGCCCAGTTTAGTGGCATCATCAAATAAAGCCACCAACTGCTTTTCGTTGAATTTGAAGCCTGTATTTTCCCAGTTGTTCAATAAAGTCATGCGGGGTTTGGTGCCATCCAGTACGCCGTAGTTCCGCGCCCATTTATGCAGGTTACGGCTTGCTTGCCCTTTGCCGGTATTGCTATAAGTAAAAATAAAGGCCGGTGTTGTAAAGGTTTTGCCGGCATCAAGCTGGTATGCCTGCGAAGCCGGGTTGATACCCGAGATCAGCCGCAATGAGTTATGCTCATCCACCTGGAACTGGAACTGGAAATTACCTGTCCAGGCCAGTGTACCAGCAATAAGTTCGCCGCTGGTTTCATCAGCGCGGTTGTTTAGCGACAGCATAAATAATGGCGCTTCGTACATATCGGCACGGGTTCCCAGTTTACTGTCCACTATTTTATTACCGCTGGTGAGTTTGGTTTCCTCCATTTTCATTTCGGTGGCCCAATCGCCATGATATTGTGTGAGCCAGTAATTATTGGCATCGAAATGCAGCATGGATGATGCGTAGTTATTTAACAATAAAGTCGCTTTCTCGCCATTTTTAATTTCTGTCCAGGCTTTAATAATATCTTCTTTATCATAAGCCTCATAATGCATTAAAACTTCAACCGGGTATTTGGCATCTTTTAGTGTGATAATGGTTTCGGTAACATCTCCGTCTTTTTGTTTTGTATCCACACTCACGTAATTCAATTCCAGCGATGGATTGCCATCCGTATGAGTTACCTGTATGGCAGGATTAAACTGGTCTTCCATGCCGCCGGTAATGTAGGCTTCATGTTTAGTGTTGTTTAGCAGGGCATAATCGGCTGTATTGAGCAGTTTTTTACCAAAGTACGATTGGTAAACACGGGCGTTTTTGCCAATGGTAAGCACAAGGCTTGTGCTGTGCGTTTGTACAATAATTTGCTTGCCGGGCTGTGCATTCGCAATTACACTAAACAGGCACGGAAACAGGATGGTGAGTTGGATTTTTTTCAGCATTATACAAGATTATTTTTTGTTTAACTTTCTAACGGTTTTAGCCTGGGGGGCTGTTATGGCCGTGGCTTTATTGGTAAAATTATTTCGAACGTAAGTTAAAACATCGGCAATTTGCTGATCTGTTAAAAAATTATGCGGAGCCATATTGTTGGAGTACGATTCACCGTCGATCTCCACAGGCTGAATAAATCCGTTCAGCACCACTTTTATTAAACGGGTTTTATCGCCGGTTACATAGGTGGTTTTAGAGAGTGGGGGATTCATATTGGGTACGCCTCCGCCATCGGCCTGGTGGCACGACAGGCAATACTGTTTATATACCAGTCCGCCTCTTGTAATGGATGCTGCCATTCCGGGTGCAGGGGCTTTGGTTTTAGTTGTTTTGGTTTGCGCACTGAGAAGAAACGGCGCACACAATAAAAGTAATGATAGTACTAATTTCATTTTTGGTATTATTTTTTTGTGTAGATAATGCGATAGATATTGCCTTTAACATCGTCGGTAACGTAGAGGGAGCCATCTGCACCGAGGGCTAATCCACAGGGGCGGTGCTGGGCCTGGCTTGGTGATTTTACTTCGTCAATACCGGCAAAACCTTCGGCAAACACCTCCCAATCGCCGGAAGGCTTCCCATTTTTAAAAGGTTGAAAAACTACGCAATAACCCTTTTGTGGTTCAGGTGCCCGGTTCCACGAGCCATGGAAAGCGATGAATGCGCCGTTACGATATCTTTCGGGAAACATTTTACCTGTATAAAATAACAGGCCGTTAGGTGCCATGTGGCCGGGATAGGCCGCTGTGGGTTCCAGGTATTTGGCATCCGCTTCTTTTTTACCATCGCCGCCATATTCGGGAGAGATGATCTTTTTATGGGTGATCTGGTTATAGAACATGAAAGGGAAACCCGCATTATCACCTTTTTTTAACGCATACATACACTCGGCAGGTAGTTCGGCAGATTGTTTGGTATCGAATAATTCGGGCCATGAACTGTTCAGGTTATCACGGCCATGCTGCATTACAAAAAGCTGGTTATCCTGCTGGTTCCAGTCGAGCCCCACAATATTGCGCAGACCGGTTGCATAGCGTATGCCGTCTTTATACGTCTGATTGAGTTTATTCGCTTTAAATTGCCATATACCACCTGCAGAATCCAGCAAAGGACAGCCGGGAATACCGGGAGAATGCAGGCCGCGATCCTGAATCTGGCATGAACTTGAAGGAGAGCCGATGTTGATATAAATATTGCCGTCGTTGTCCAACACCAGCGATTTTGTTTCATGCTGGCGCCCTGCCTTTAAACCGGTAATTATCTTTTCAGGATTTTCCTGGTCGATCACTTTATTTTGGGCATCGAGTTTATACCTGAAAATTTCAGTGTTGGACGATGCATACATATAGCCATCCTTAATATACATCCCGGTGCCCCCATAATTACAAAAGCTACCAGTTACCGTAGCCTTACCATTAGCAGCTTCATGCAGGGTAATGATCCCTTTACCTTCTTTAAGTTTAGCGAGCTTTACATAAATATCGCCTTGTGGGGTAACACTCAGGTGCCGGGCCTTTGCGCCAATATTGGCTACCAGTAACGCGCCAAAACCATCAGGCATTTTTAAACCCGCATTATCCGGGTCGGGTATCACACTATTATCTGCTTTTAAGGCATACAATGTTGTAATTGCCATAACACCCATTGGCAGTAAATATCGCCACGCTTTAATTCTCATATGTTGTTTTTTATAAATTTTCTCTTTCATGCAGTAGCCCCGGTAACCAGCCGGGGCAAATAGAACCTGCGGTAACCAGCCGCAGGTTTTGGGGAGTTTACTGCATTATTTGTTTTATTATCGGTTAATTCCATCCCGGAAAATTCCGGCTATTATCATATGCGGGGCCTACAATTGTTCCGTCAACCTGCGTTTGCGGAATAGGCCTCAGCACATGAAAAGGTTTAATATTTGCACGCGCATCGGCATTGTGTAATTTAACCCTGGTTAAAAGTGTACCGGTGCGTACCAGGTCCTGCCAGCGTGAAAGCTCGCCGCATAACTCGCGGGCACGCTCATCCAAAATAAAATCGACCGTCATATTAGCTGCGGTAACATCCATAATAGCCACGTTAGTGTTAGGATATGCCGCCCTTTCGCGAATGGCGTTAACATAAGGTACTGCCTCCGCCGGGCGATTATCCATTATCAGGGCTTCGGCGGCAATCAGGTATGTTTCGGCTAAGCGATAAATAATGATCGGCCTGATTGAAGGCGCATTTTGGTCGGTACGCTTATCATCATAATACTTGATCATAGTTGGATATAAGGTATTAACATACTTGCTTGGGGTAACCACCTGGTAGCGGTATGCGGCAATTTGTGTGGCAGTAAGCTCATAGCCGGGCATCCATATAGCGGTATCGCCAACAGTATATTTGGGCTTGCCGTTAGCTACGGGGATAGTAGCAGCGTTGTTTGCTATCCAGGCAGATTGAAAGGTTTTATAATAACGGGTATCGTTTGTTTTATCCTTAAAAACGGTGTCGGTTAGCCAACGGGTAGGCATTACACGGGCGTAGGGGCGGCCGTTTATGATATCGCGCTGCATACCCGGCTGCAATTCATACCGTGATACAAACAGGTGAACGTATAAATTATCGGGCCCGCTGTTATTTTGCGTAGCCGAACCATTATAAGAAATGTTTGATGTATGCTCTACGGCCCACAGTACTTCGCTATTGGTTTCGTTACCCTGGGCGCAAACCTTACCAAAATCAGGCAGAAGTTTAACACCGTTTGCCGGGGCAACAGTACCGATCAGGCTAGCAGCTGTTGCTGCCGCGTTCTTGAAATCGTCGGATGCCTTTGCCACAGTGTAGCCCTTGGTTAAATATACCTTCGCCAGTACATGCATGGCAGCTGCTTTAGTGGCTTTGCCCGGTAAAATACCAGAAGTTTGCGGACTTGCGGGCAGGCCTGCTATCGCATCGGTTAGATCCTGGATGATAAACTGGTATACATCGACCATTTTATCGCGCGTTGCTGAAAAAGAAGGTGTATTTTGGAAATGTTTATTTAACGTTACATCGCCCCAGTTTTGCACCAGTATAAAGTAGTAATTGGCACGCAAAAACTTGGCCTCGGCAACCATTTCGGCTTTTGTGGCAGCGTCAATTCCCGCAAGGGCAGGTGCATTATCAACAAGGCCATTACAGGTATTGATATAAGTATAACAGTTTTTCCATATACCGGAAACTGTTCCGTCTGACGTATTATAACCGCTGTTATAACGCACAAGCGAGCCTGTGCCATCAACCCCGGCCTGGAACTCATCGGTGCCGCCAACTGTCATTTCAAAATAGGTATCGGGCCCGTATATGGTTCTGAATCCCGCGTATGCGGCATCCAAACCAGCCTGGAAACCTTGCTGGGTGTTAAAAAAAGCCGGGGTTAAGCTCGATACGGGTACCTCCTCCAGTTTTTTATTACAGCCTGTATTTATCAATCCAACTATCAGAATGGTCAATAAAAATATAGGTATTCTTTTCATAATTTCTTTTTAATTAGAGTGTTAATTTAAGACCAAATGTCATAGCCCATGTTGCAGGTGTATCCTCATTCAATGCGCCTGAAGACTCAGGATCTATACCATGAAATACATTTTTGTAAGGCGAAAACAAAATGAACGGGTTTTCGGCCGTAGCGTATATCCTTAACGAGTGTAATCCCAAACGGGTAACGGCCGCTTTAGGAACAGCATAACCTAAACTAATGCTCCGTACTTTAAGATATGTTGCACTGAAATAGCTTAAAGTTGATGAGTAGAACGGGTTAGTCAGCGCGTTTGTGGGCTTAGGGAAATAGTTTTCGTGATTGGTAGGCGTCCAGTAATTTATATCCAGATTGTTATAATTACCCTGCAGCGTGTTTAAAAAACTGCCACTTTGGTAAATTTTAGAGGTTAATGTACCACCAACCCTATATACTGTAACAACGGTAAAATCGAAGCCTTTATAACCAAAGCGGTTAGTTAACCCACCCGAAAATAAGGGCTGGTCGCTGCCGATGATCATCCTGTCGTTCGCGTCAAGCTTATTGTCGCCGTTCAAGTCAAGTACCCTCACTGTTCCGATAACTGATTGGCCGCCGGTTAAGGTTAAGCCATAAACTTTAGCCTGTGCGCTATCAGCGGCGGTATTTTGCCATATACCTATCTTTTTATAATCGAATATAGAGCCCAGCGGATGACCTACAAATAAGCCATTGGTAATATCAACCGTAGTACCGTTAGCCAATTGGGTTAATTTACCCCGGTTAAAGGTGATGTTGAAATTAGTATTCCATGTAAATCCGTTTTTACCATTAGGGGCAAAGTTTACGGTGCTAAGGTTGATTTCTAAACCCACATTTTCGGAATTACCTACGTTAGATAGCGCCGAATTAGGGATACCTGATGTTGGCGGTAAAGCTACCGGAATTAAAAGCCCCCGGGTGTATTCATGATAGGCATCAATGCTACCGGTGATACGGTCGTGAAAAATACCAAAATCAATACCGGCGTTTATGGTACGGGTATATTCCCAATCCAGGTCGGGATCAGGTACATCAGTTGGATAGGCACCAATGGTATTTTTGCTGCCATAATTGTAGGTGAGAGTTGATAGTTTTCCTAATGTTTGATAAGGATTAATAGCAGCGTTACCCACATCGCCATAGCTTAACCGTAGTTTTAAATTGGAAAGTACATTGGAGTTGCTTAAAAACGACTCGCGCATTACGTTCCAGGCTAAAGCTAATGAGGGGAAAAAATGATATTTATTGCCAGGTGCAAGTTTAGATGATGCGTCTGACCTGACAGTAGCAGTAAGAAGGTATTTATTATCATAACCATAGTTAACCCTTGCCATATACGAGATAAGATCATACAAAGCGAAAGAACCTGTACCTGCTAAATTTGAACCTTGTGACGGGTTGAAATACTGCGTCGCGTCGTTAAGTAGGTTAGTATAAGTAAAACTGTTGGTTTGACTTTGATTTTCCTGGAGGCTATATAAGCCCGTAAAGTTAACGTGATGCTTTTTTGCGAATATCTTATCGTAAGTTAATAAGTTTTCGAGCGTATAATTGTAGTTGTAGCTGCTCTCGTTCTTTGCTGTAGAGTAGGCACCCTGGTTATTATAAGTGGCGGCGGCATAAAAATTACCATAAACTTCGGGCTTTATTTCAGCGCCGGCATTTAACCTGTATTTTAATCCGGGAGCCAGGCTGGCCTCTATATAAGCAGTGGTGAAAGTACCCAGCCTTTTACGCGTTTCGGCAGAAGCGCCGGGTTGTATGTTAGCCAGGGGGTTCCAAACCTGGTTTGCGCTACCGTTAACATAACCTACCAAAGCTCCGGTAACATCGTCATAAGGTGTTGCTAAAGGACTGGCTCTTAAGGCCTGGCCAAGCGGGTTAGCATTTTCGCCGTTATTATAAGTAAGGTTATTTAATGAACTTAAGCCTATTTTAATGTATTTGCCTATTTTTTGGTCTAAACTTAATTTAAGTGAATAGCGTGTAAATTCCTGACCTGAATAAATTCCGGTTTCATCATAATAACCGCCGGAAATATCATATTGGGTTCTTTCACTGCCACCCGAAACACCAACCTGGTGGTTAGTTACAAAACCGTTTTTATAGATCAGATCCTGCCAGTTAGTACTTCGACCGGTTTGAAGCGATGTTTGTTCCTGCGAACCAAAGGCGCCGCTGGTTATTATCCGTGGATCATCCGGTCCGGTATAAGGTGGCTTTGCAGCTTGAGCGTTATAATATGCCCACTCTTTTAAAAGTGCGTATTGCGGGCCATTCATTACGTTGTATTGGGATATTGGTTTGGTAAAGCCGGCATAGCCGCTGTAGGTTACTACAGGCTCACCTTGCTTGCCGCGTTTGGTGCTTACTAATATTACACCATTTGCACCCCTTGAACCATATATTGCTGTAGAGGAAGCATCTTTCAGCACTTCTACAGAAGATACATCATCAAGGTCCAGATCCTGCAGGTTACCTGTATAAGGTATGCCGTCAACCACGATCAAAGGACTGTTTGAGGCTTTAGGCGAGCGCGTGCCGCGAACAACAATTGTGGGTAAAGCACCCGGATGGCTATTGCCGCCGTTTTTTTGAATGTCAATACCGGTAGCCTGCCCCTGCAAGGCCTGAACAAGGTTGGAAGATGGTACTTCCTGCAAAGCCTGGGCAGAAATTGAACTTATTGAGCCTGTTATGTCAGATTTTTTCTGCGCTCCGTAACCAACCACGATGACCTCGTTTAACGATTTTGGTTCGGGCACCATAGTTACATTTATAATAGTTTGATTATTTATGGCAACCCGTTGTGTGGTATAGCCCAAATAAGTAAAAACAAGCGTTCCCTTTTCGGGCGCGTTAATAGAGAAGTTTCCATTCGCATCGGTAACAATACCAATGGATGTGCCTTCAACTTTAACAGATACCCCGGGCAGCGGTCCTAATTCATCATTTACCTTGCCCTTTATTGTAATGTTTGCAACGGCTGTACTTTCATCAATAACAGGTTTAGGTTCTTCGTTCACTACATCTGCTTTAACGCTGTTTTTATTGTAAATAACAATACCATTGTTTATTTCTTTGTAAGCCAGTTGGGTTTGTTTTAAAACACAGTTTAAAACCAGTGCCAGGGGTTCATTTAAAAAAGCATGAGCCTGTGTTTTGTATCCGGCCAGGTCATCGGCATTGAATGAGAATTTAATGTGCGTAGTTTTCTCAATTTTCCCTATCGTACTTTTTAAATCATCATTATTAATGGTTACAGTAACAGGAGAGGCAGTAATTTGACTGCTTGCACTTTTTGCAAACAAGAGCTCACTGCATACAAGTGAACCAATTATTGCGATCATCGATATTTTCATGAGAAAAACGAATAATTGAGTTGGTTTTTTTATCATATTTGTAAAGTTTTACTTGTTAAAACTATGTACGTCATTGGTTTAGCTTCAGACCCTTTCCAATGGCTTACATTTAATAAACTCAAACAATGTCCGTAAGCAATAGCCCGGGCATTGTTTATTAATATATTTAGTCGGTTTTGTACAACTCCACCTCCTTTCCATTTATCTTATAGTTCAATCGGTGGATGGTCTTTATTACCTCGAGTACATCTTTTAAGTTATCAGTACTCGAAAAGTGAATGGTTGTTATTTCGTCTTTCATACCTTCATCATAATTAACTTTTATGTCGTATACATTTTGTATAGTTAATATCAGGTCTTCAAAAGGAACATCATATAAGTTAATTTCGCGGGTTTTCCAGGCAGCTACCTTTTGCGAATTGATAACCCTCGCATCATGAGCTGCCGTTTTTTGGTTGTAAATGATCTCTTTATTAGGGCTTATCAATCCAAAGCTGTGTTTCTGATCGCCTACCTCAACCAGGCCTGTAAGTACGGTTATCCTGAAATCATTCAGTTTTTTATAGTATTTGATATTAAAGCTGGTGCCTAATACCTGGGCGTGCAGATTGCCGTAATGAACAATGAAAGGATGTTTTTTATCGTGGCGAATGTCAAAAAAAGCTTCACCGTTTACCAGCTCTACTGAACGGATATTGGCGAATGCGGCAGGATACGATAATGTTGAGCCGGAATTTAACCACACCTTTGATCCATCGGGTAGGGTAACAAGGGATATATGCCCTCTGTTGGCCGTTATAGTGATCAGGTTATCATTACTGCCATTTTCAATAAATAAAAAGGTAATGGCACCTATCAGCAAAACAGATGCTGCTAATAAATAGCCGGTTGTTTTTGATCTTAGAAAATGCCATTTCCCCCTGATATGCCGGTGAATGTTTTCGAGCATATCTTTTTCAATTTCGGCCATTGCATGCTCATCATACAAATGATTATCACCTTCCATATTTATGGATCGCGGCCTATTCTTTTTAAACATTTTTACTGACTTTTTAGGTTTAAATACACGCAATAGATTAGCGGGTATTAGTCGTTATATAACCAATACACCTATGAAGGGCCCTGGTACCAGATTTATTTTAAAAAAAAGTAAAATACTATGATACCTAACAGGCCAAGGCCGGTACGGAGTATTTTTAAAGCGGTAGATAGTTGATTTTTTACCGTACGGGGGGTAATATTCAGCGTTTCAGAAATTTCGCTTACAGATAGGTTTTGATAACGTGATAATACAAACACCTGTTGCATTTTGTTGGGCAAAAGGGTAACGCGGGTATGTAATGTTTGGGCCAGCTCTTTTGCGATATAATGATCTTCGTTTGTATACGCAATATTCATTTCGGGCTGCAGTTCGGCATGCTGCCGGCGTACTTCGGTTTTTTTATGCAGGTTAATAATGCCGTTTCTTAATGATGTAAACAGATAAGAAACGTGAAATTTACCGGCGTCGATACTTTCCCTGGTATTCCAAAAATTAATAAATACGTTTTGAACAAGATCTTTTGCATCATCTATCGATCCGGTGGCGCGATAGGCCATATGATATAAAGGCTTCCAATTGTTTTTATAAAACTCATCAAAAGCTTTTATATTACCCGTTTGGATCAAGATGATCAATTCTTCCTGCGACATGGTGTGTTGTTAGTTATAGCCTGGTTATAAGCCTTAACTATAGGTTCTTCAAATACAATAATTGGCAACACTAATATAGTTGCCTATGGGGATCATATAATTAAGCATTATTGGCATTCTGTTCCGTTTGTTATGCTATATGTAACCTTAAAGTTACAGTCAAGGTAACCGAATGTAACGTTCGTGATATGCTGACCAAAAGATGTTTATTCTGCTATATCAGGTATAGCTATTATACCGTTACAGGATGTACTGGGTTTAGATGAAAGTTGCCGGATGAACATGCCTTCATCTGCCGACGGAAATTGGTTATGGGGTTTAATGCCCGGGCAAATTATTGTTCAAACAGAAAACAAATTAAGGCGTTTAGTAAAATTATACAACGGTAAGCAGCTTATGAAAAAGATACTCGTTATAGAGGATGACCTTCATATTTTAAACATGCTCGAAGAGATTTTTCAAAGCGAAGGTTTTGAAGTGGTTACTTATCCCGATAAAAATTCGGTGAAAGGCATTATCATTAACCGGCCCGACCTGGTTTTGCTGGATAATAAATTAAAAGATGGCTTTGGGCATGAGCTATGCAGCGAGATCAAGGCAAATGAGCTGACAAAACATATTCCCGTCATCCTCATTTCCGGGTACGATGATCTGGAAACCATGGCAAAACAATGCGGCGCCGATGCCTGTATGGCTAAACCGTTCGATCTGGCTGCGCTTGTGCAGTTGGTAAAGCAATATATAGATATGCGGATTGAAGCAAAATAAAGATGCCTGACACCATTTACCAATAGCAATGAATTATTATTGACGTTGTATTTTTAACCTGACACGTTATGTTCAACGTATCAAATTTTGGAGTTTACAACTTTGTTTAGCCTGCGAATCTCCTCGTGTAAAACTATAACCTGCTTTTGCAGATCCAGTATTTCGGATACGTGCAGTTTAATGGCTTCGTTGGCCGTATCGAGTTTGTCGGTGTCTTTTTCTTCGGTTACCTGGTTATAGTACAATAGCTCCATTGGTGTCATATCCAAAACCTTGGCTATCTGCTGTAACCTTGAAAGGGTAATATCAGTAACTCCCAGCTCAATTTTAGAGAACGCCGGTACCGATATACCAAGTTGTGATGCAAAATCGCCTTGCGACCACCCCCTGCGGTGGCGTAAAAAACGAATATTCTTAGACAATCCTTCCATCAAATAGAAATTACTGGGTTTATATAAATGTACAATTTATTACAAGTTAAATAAATTTCAACTAATGTATAAAATGTATGCCGGTTTTTGGAAGAATTAAGCGTTAAGGCATGCTTTTTTTATTTCGATACTTAGTATAGATACCAGATCACGACCGCAGTTTACGCATTTATGATTGCCGGTTAATGCCTGTTCATTAAGGTTCAACTCTGTTTCAACAACTGTATTAAGGTTATAAACAGAGTTAATGCAGGCGTTGTTAAAACAATAATAGGTGATCTTTTCTAATGTAAGTGGCATATTATTGTATTTGGATGGATACAATTTGAACATACTGTATTAAATGGGCAACGTAGGTTAATACGGTATTAACGGTGTAAAATACGTGTTTATGCTGAAACGTTTAATTTATACGGTGCCCCGCCGGGGTTATCTGTTATTTGTTAAAATTCATAGTGGATGGGATGATCATTAATGGCACTTTTTGATAAGATAAAACCTTTTTGGCGGTGCTTTGGTGTAGCATGCGCACAAAGAACGAGTGGTGATAATATACCACGGTTAGCATGCCCGATGCGGATTCATCGCATAGCCGTAATAGCCGTTTAACAACATCTTTTCCTTTAATGGCATTGTAAGTGAGCCCCGCATAGTTAAGGCGGTCTACAGCATATTTAAAATCCTCTTCTTTCTGATCATGAATGTAACCCTTTTTATCCAGAGGGTCAACATGCACTACATCAAGCTGAAATTTAAAGGTTGAACCCAGCCTGACCAGGTAATTTATAGCAGCAACATCCGAATCATTAAAATCAGTAGCGAAGGTGATCTTATCTATCTTATCAAAGTTTGAAGTAGGGGGGATGATGATAATGGGGCGGTTAGTATTATCTATAACCGATGAGGTATCGCTGCCGTTTAAAATATGATCGAGCGTACGCTCAGAGCTTGCGCCCATTACAATAAGCTCAATGTCATTTTGCAATAAAAGCTCCTTTACGTTTTCGCCCAGACTGCCTATGCTGCAGCCAAAAGAAACCGATGGCTTAAACTGCCCCGGTTTTAGATGCTGCACTAACGGTTCAATGTCGTCGGCCAGTTTTTGTAATTTATAATTGCGTTCTTTTTCAAGTTTTGATGAACTATCGGGCACCCATGGGCCGGCGCCGTAAAAAGTAGCTACAGGTATAGAGAACAGGTTGTTATACAATATCAGGTTAGCATGAAGCTTTGAGCATAGCATCACCGCTGATCGTGCCGCGTGCGCCGCACTGTCAGAGAGGTCAGTTAATAGCAGAATGGTTTTCATATTCGATGTCAGCTTAAATTTCCGATGCTAAATTACCGGCCATGCAAATCATTTTGAGTGACATCCATCAGCAAGAAAAATGATAGAGATCAGTTCGATGGGTATTGAATGAATGACCGATGCTTTAGATTTTAACGTTGTCGAATTTAACTGTCAATATCCCTGATCAATTAGCTGACGTATGTTGGTATTGATAAAGGTACTGGGGTAAATGCAATAAAAACGAAAAGCCCGCAAATCATATTGATTTGCGGGCTTTAACTTCGATTGGTATCGCTGGTGTCGGGATGGCAGGATTCGAACCTGCGGCCTCCACATCCCAAATGTGGCGCGATACCGGGCTACGCTACATCCCGTTTGGGGTTGCAAAGATAGTAAAGCAAAATGCTTTCGCAAATACTTTTTTAAAAGATTTTAAATTGACGTTACAGATACGGTATGCCTGTTTTTGAACTGTTTTGATTTACAGTATTTTATGGTTCAGTTTTTATTGTAATTTATTTTATCGCGGTCGAATCGCGCGCTATTAAAGTGGAGGGTATTACTATTTCTTCGCTTTTGGTAAATATGGTATTGTTTTTTAGCGCCCTGAACAATGCTACGGCAGCTTGCTTACCAATTTCGAAGGCGGGCTGGTTAATAGTGGTTAAGCCCGGCTTTAACAGCGATGCAATGCGCAGGTTTGAAAAGCTTACTATTTTGAGTTGTTGCGGTATTTCAATGTTTAGCCTGTTGCAAACCTCGTAAGTGCTGATGGCGAGCTTTTCAACCGATGCAAAGATGCCGTCGATGGTTTTATCCGCGTTAAGCATATCGGTAATTATCTGTTCGTTCTCCGCATCGCTCTGTGTACAGTCGATAATATGTGCCGGTCGGTTTAGCTTTTTGCAGGCATCAAGGTAGCCATCTTTCCGTTTCTGATCGATAGACAGGTTTTTGGATAACGACAGGTAGGCAATGTTTTTACAGCCCCGGCTTACCAGGTGTTTGGTGGCATTGAAGCCGCTTTGGTAATCGTCGGTAACAAACTTAATGGTTTTAAAATTATCACATACCCTGTCGAAGAATACCACCGGTATATTGTGTTTGGCAAATTCGGCAATATGGCTGGTGTCGTTAGTCTCAGCTGCTACCGACATTAAAATGCCGTCAACCCGGCCATTGAGCAAGTGCTGCACCATAGCCGCTTCTTTGGCATGGTCGTCATGTGTAAGGTATATCAGCACATGGTAGCCGTTTTGTTGGGCTATTTCTTCTATACCATCAATAGCCAGGGCGAAAAAGTTGTTCAGTATCTCGGGGATGATAACAGCTATGGTTTTGCTTTTTTGACTGCGCAGGCTGCTGGCATACAGGTTAGGTGTGTAGTTTAACTCCTGCGCCAAAGCCATCACCTTATCGCGGGTGGCCTTGCTTATTTCGTGGCTATCGCCCAGCGCACGCGAAACGGTAGAGATAGAAAGGTTTAAACGGCTTGCAAGTTCTTTAATGGTTATATGGCCCATATCGATCCAAAAATACAAATAATGTGGTGGAAACGTTTCCGTAAAAAAATATTACATGCCGGTTGCTATTGGCGATTATTTTGAAGAACATTGCAACACCCCAGCTATCACATGGGTTATGTTATCAAATTAAATACACACAAAGGTTTATTTATTAATAAATTTATGCGTGCATTTTACATAACTATGTGCATCAACCAAAAAGATCCGAATAAATGAAAGTACTCAAATTGTTATGCGCTGCATTGTGCTGCGTGGTGTTTTCTGTTGCTTCAATAGCGCAAAATGCAAATCCCGCTACATCCCAGGTTCCTGCTTCGCCACGGGCGACCTACAATTTTAACTCAGGCTGGAAATTTAGCTTTGGCGATGCCGCCGGTGCCGATAAACCCGAGTTTAACGATGCCGCATGGACAGCGGTGAGTCTTCCGCATACCTGGAACGATGTTGATACCTACCGCGCTTACATTAGCCATGGTGGGGGCGATGTTGGCGAAAAAATGCTGGGCATAGGCTGGTACCGTAAACACTTTAAACTGCCTGCAAGCGCCAACGGGCAAAAGGTATTCCTGCAATTTGACGGTATGCGCCAGGCGGGTCGTTTTTTCCTTAACGGGAAAGCCATCGGTAAATACGAGAACGGCGTTACCGCTTTTGGTTTTGATATTACCAAAGATGTTAAATTTGATGGCCAGGATAACATCCTTGCCGTACAGGCGGATAACAGCCCCAGCTATAAGGAAGAAGCCACCCAAACCAATTTTGAGTGGAACTCGAAGGATTTTAACCCCAACTTTGGCGGCCTCAACCGTAATGCGTCGCTTATCATCACCGGAAAGGTGTACCAAACCCTGCCTATTTACGAAAACCTTAAAAGCTCGGGTGTGTACATTTATCCTGAGGCTATTGATCTGAAAAAGAAAACCGCCGACCTTAAAGTAGAAGCCGAAGTGGTGAACGAAACCAGCGATTACGCCTCTATCACACTATCGGCTTTGGTGGTAGATAACGATGGCGTTGTTCGCGCCAAGCTGGATGGTACCCAATCTGACCTGGTAGCCGGCCAGTCCGAAATCTTTACCGCCACCGGCCAGTTAACCAATGCCCGCTTTTGGGATACTACCGACCCATACCTGTACCATGTTTACTCCATATTGAGTGTGAATGGCAAGGTGGTTGACGTGGTGGATACCAAAACAGGCTTTCGCCAGACGGAATTTAAAGGCGGCGTTGGCAAAGGCGGTGTTTGGATAAACGGCCGTTTTGTATGGCTCACCGGCTACTCACAGCGCTCTGCCGACGATTGGGCCGGTGTAGGCGGGGCTTACCCTAACTGGATGCACGAGTATACCATGAATATGCTGAAAGAAAGCAACGGCAATTACCTGCGCTGGATGCACGTAGCTCCCGAGAAGGCCGATGTTGAAGCCTGCGACAAGTATGGCGTAGTTAATGTTTGCCCTGCCGGTGATAAAGAACGTTTGGTAACCGGTGTGCAGTGGGACCAGCGCATGGCCGTAATGCGCGCATCGATGATATTTTACCGCAACAACCCAAGTATATTGTTCTGGGAAGCGGGTAATACCATAGTAACCCCCGAGCAGATGGACCAGATGGTGGCCCTGCGTAAAGAACTCGACCCGCATGGCGGCCGTGTAATGGGTACCCGTGATAATGACCAGGCTGATGCCAACAAGGCGCTTACTGCAAACTCCGAGTTTTATGGTGTGATGATAGGGCAGGACAGCCGTACCGATAAAGTAAGCGGCGATGATATCTTCCGCGGCTACAGCATTGCCCGACGTGATAAGGCGCCACTTATTGAAACCGAAGATTTTCGTGACGAAGCTGGCCGTAACGTTTGGGACAAATACTCGCCACCGCATTTTGGCTTTAAGCCGAAGATAGTAGCAGGCCCCGGCGGCCGCCCTGGTCCTGGTGGCGATACATGGCATTGGGACTCTGAGAGTTTCTGCTTAGCCGCTGCAGTGCGCTATAACAGCTATGTAAGCAACCGTATTGATAATACCGATCCGGCGCATTCAAAATGGTCGGCATACAGCTCTATCTACTTCTCCGACTCTAATGCCGATGGTCGCCAGCAGGGTAGCTATGTGCTGCGCGTGAGCGGTAAGGTTGATGGCGTGCGCTTGCCAAAATCGCTGTACTATGTTTCGCGGGTAATGCAGAACGATAAGCCCGATCTGCACATTATAGGCCACTGGAACTATCCGGAAGGAACAAAGAAAACCATGTACGTAGCCGCGTCGCATTGCGATAAGGTAGAGTTCTTTGTAAACGGAAAATCAATAGGCAGTCAAACCAAACCAATGAAATTTGTTGATACCGTTGGCCGCCCCGACAATGCCCGCGTGGCAGAAGGCGAAGACACCGGCTTTATTTACGCTTTCCCTAATGTTGCCTTTAACCCCGGTGCTATTAAAGCTGTTGCCTATAAAGCCGGTAAAGTAGTGGCCCAGCAAGAGGTGCAAACCGCTGGTCCCGCCAAGGCAATAAAACTAACCTTACATACCGGCCCCAAAGGCTTACAGGCGGATGGCAGCGACGTTGCTTTTATCGACTTTGAAGTAGTTGACGCCCAGGGGCGCCGTTGCCCTACTGACGAGGCCCGGGTTGATTTTGCCATAACCGGCCCGGCTATATGGCGCGGAGGTATCAATGCCGCTAAGCTGAACAGCACCAACAACCTGTACCTGGATACCGAATGCGGCATTAACCGGGTAATGATACGCTCGACAATGACACCCGGCACCATCACTCTAACCGCCAAACGCGACGGCTTAACTACCGGAACGTTAAAGTTAGACTCAAAAACAGTAGAAATTACCAACGGCTTAAGTAAAGAACAACCGCAAACGTTAAAGTAAATTGGTGAGTGGTTTGATAACAAAAAGCTTTCGGTTATTCCGGAAGCTTTTTTGCTTTATTTCCATCCCATTATTCACAGATCATAAATAGTAAATATTGCCATTTTTGCAATATTAAACCTCAAAATGGTAGGTGCTGTAGGAAAAAAGCGGGTAAAAACAGGTGTATTTCACAACTATCATTATCAAATTTGCAATTTTATTCTACTTGTCATTGCGAGGAGGAACGACGTGGCAATCACTAAGGGCAGGTAATCGACATCCATAGTTCGAGACATTTCTCAGTGATTGCTTCGTACCTCGCAATGACACAGTTTACAAAAAAGCAGGTAAAAACAGGTATATTTCATAGCCATCATTATCAAATTTGAAATTCAGAGCATCATTCACGCTTTGCACCCCGCTCTATGCGCTTGCTAAATCACTAATTCAAAGAACCTGTTTCTTACGCTCTGCTCCATGCGCTTATCGTACCTACAATATACACAAATTTCCTCGCATTATCAAATTTGCCTGGCCTCGCATCTTCCATTTTCCATCAAAACAAACTATCTTTACCATATGCAAATCCGTTTCAAGATCATCCTGTTCTGCCTGGTATCGCTGGCTTTTATTGGCTGCGACAGGTATACCAAACAACTCGCCAAAGATCATTTAATGAACTACCCCGATATATCGTACTTTCATAACACCATTCGTTTGGAGTATGCCGAGAATACCGGCGCGGCATTAAGCCTGGGCGATAGCCTGCCCAAAGCGGTAAGTTTTTGGGTATTGAGTATGATGCCTTTGGCGCTGATGCTGGTTTTGCTGGTTTACTTTATCAGGAAAGCCAATGAACTGAGCCGGATAAAAATAATATGCCTCGCCCTCATCTTTGCTGGTGGTATGGGCAACCTCATCGACCGTATCTTCTTCGACCGCCACGTAACCGATTTTATGAACATCGGCATCCAAAACCTGCGTACCGGGATATTTAATGTAGCCGATGTATGTATTACGGCCGGGGCGATAGGGATGGTGTTTTTTTTTAGGAAGCAGAAAAACTCTGATCCAATTTTAGAATAAATTGAAACCGATTACAAATCGATTTACGCTTCCTCCACAAGTTTCCAACCAGAACCATCTCTTTCATAAATATTTCGTACAATCAATCCTGTAGTTTCGTTTTCATCAAAATAAAACTTCACTGTTCTTCTAAGGCTTTCTCTTCCCTCCGGGTTATTACTTCCAGAAATAAACAAAAGGTCATTTGCGGGGATAGCAACGCATATATTATCCTGAAAAACAGGCTCGAGTTGTTCCCATAAAAAGTCGGCCAACATCATTGTTGCTTCAAAGTTTCCTCCATTGGTTACCATCATTACATCGTTCGGGTCACCATCAACATTTGTAGTATCAGCTATGGCTTTCCCCATATTGCTAAGCGCAGCCTCGTGAATCATTTCAATAGTTATACCATTTGTTAAATGTTTATATTGAATAACTTCAAAGCTATATCCTGTATCAAGCATATAAACGATAGCAATATCCTCGGCTAAGGGTTTTGATATTATATTATCATCTATTGAATTTATAACTATAGTTGTGCTGGTTGTAACAGGATCTGGATTTTCGGCTGTGAAATGCCTTTGATTCTCGGATAAACCTTTGACAAATCAATGCCCTCAGGCTTCGATGTAATGTGAGTGTGTTTTTGGTCCCCTTTTTTGGCACTGCCAAATAACTTGTTTAAAAAGCTCATAATGAAGTTAGATCTTTAAATTTAATATTTTTTTTCAATTTTCATTCAAAACCTACACTCAATTCACACTCTTTACTTCTTAAAAACAACCCCATCCTTCACAATCACCTTCCCGGCCAAAAAGTTTTGAGCATCTTCAAACGGGCTTTTATCCCAAATAAGCAGGTCTGCCTGCTTTCCTTTTTCAATCGAACCATATTTACTATCCAGTCCCAAAGCTGTTGCGCCGTTTATGGTCGAGATCTGCAAAATTTGAGGCACCGTAAATCCATATTGAGATAAAAGCAATTGCTCGGAGATCATCGCTTTGCCGCCGTTTGGCCAGTCGGTGCCTATCCGCAGGTGTATTCCCTTGTCAAACGCTTGCTTTACATAGCCCATAAATATCTTAAAGTTTTCCCTGCACCTTGCTGCCTGAGTGGCAGATAGGGTAGTATCCAGCTGGTTGGTAAAATAAGTAAGGCCAAAAGGCTCGCCCATCAGGTGGATCGACGTAGAAAATGAAGCATGGTTTTTTGCGAGTTTTGCGATCAGGGCATCCATTAATCCGGGTTTTTTGTCGTGGATAAATCGGAACATTTCTAACCGTTCTACCTGCCCGTTCCCATGGCCCGGGCCATAGTATTTTTGCATATCAACATTAAAATCCTTGCCATCCTTGTCGCCACGGAGGGCGGTGTTACCTAAAGTTAATACATGCTCGTAATTGCGCAGGCCAATATCCGCTGCAGTATCTATGAACATTACATGCTGGTCAACATGCCCGTAAATTTTCATTCCAAGGCTATCAGCTGTTTTAAACGCCGCTTCAAATTCCGGTCTGCGCAGTTTCCAATACAGTTTAATATGCCTGATGCCCAGGTTATAATATTCTATCACCTTTTGCTTTGCTGCCAGTGGCGATTCCACAATAACATGATTGATATAAGGCTTACGGGCCTGCGTCGCCACCAAAGCCCCGCCTACAGTGTAAACGTCCAGGTAATTTGGCTGCGGGTTGTTGCGCCAGCTTAGGGTAGGTGCCAGCCATTTTTCAGATTCGCCCATGATCATTGCTGTTGTAACCCCGTAAGGCAAAAACGTATCCGAAACTCGCTTTCTATACACTTCGAGCGAGTCCTTTGGCAGATACTCAGGCAATGGCCCGTAACTGCGGTAAACATCCGTGAGATGAATATGCGTATCGATAAAACCGGGCGTTACCAGCTTTCCGCCGGCATCAATGGTTTTTTTAGCAGGATAATTATGTCGATCGCCCGTTACTTTGGTGATCACACCACCCTTTATCAGGATGGTTTGGTTCGGTGCAAGCGCCCCCGTTTTGCTGTTAAATACCCTGGCGTGTTTTATCACAAGGTCATAGTTCCCAGCCTGTCCAAACGAGGTAAGTGTTATAAAGAGTGCAAGTGTAAACGTAAGTACTTTCAGAATGGTAAGGTTTGCCTTCATGTCGTTTTTGATAATCATTATGACAAAGGTAGTTATTAAATAGTATTATGCAATACATAGTACTATTTAAATCTAAATAATTTGGGTAAAGATAGATCGAGGCTTGCCGGGTAGAGCGGGCAAACCTGAAAGGGTAGGGATGAGTTGCATTTACTAAAAATATAAATAATTTATAATGAGATTATTGTAAGTTTTATTTGAAATTTTATTCCGGATAATTAAGACCTTTAAAAAACTGTATCCTTCACACAGCGCAGGCTCAGCCCAAGGGCTATACCGTTCTCGGTACTGCGGATATTGTTATCGTTGCGGTACAACATCCGGGTGATGACAGGGAAGCCTTTTTGCGTAGATGTCCATAGCCTTCCTTGCTCGTCTATGTGGGAGTACTTACCCGAACCGAAATAACCGCCGTACTGAAAGTTCATTTTCGAAATATCATCACCCAGCAGGCTTTGCATAGTGTTCCATTCCGTGTCGCTGGGTACATGCCAGCCGGCCGGGCAGGCATCGGGCAGGGCGCTGTAATTGTAAAGCTTACCATAAACTTTGCTGTTACCGGGCAATTTATCATAATCCATCGAACCAAATTTTGTTGTATAAGCCAGGTTTTCGGTCATCCATACCTGCTTGCCAATTACAACGGTTTTGTATACGTGACCATCGCGCACATCAACAAAAGAACCTCTTTTAAAAACGGTTTCTTTTTGTACGGCACAAGCCGAAATGATAAACAATAAAGCGAATGAACAGGTTCTTTGGTAGGTTTTTAAAAGTTTCATAAGGTTAAATTGGTTGTTAAATCTATAGATTTTATTTCACAGATGTAAAACCAATACTTATTCCATAAAAGCTATTTTTTCAAAATGCCTTTCAACACCACCCAAACATTCTGCGCCACAATCTTCGCGCCTTTGGCAGTGGGGTGTATGCCGTCTTTTTGATTCAGGCCCGGCATTCCGCCAACGTGGTCCAATAAAAACTCCACAAAGGCCACCTTATTTTTTTCTGCCAGTTCGGGGAAGATCTCTTTGAAGGAATACGCGTAATCATCGCCTAAATTAGGCGGGACTTTCATACCTGTGAGCACAATCTTTACATCAGGGTATTTTGCCTTTACTTTATTGATGATGGCTTGCAGATTCTTTTTGGTTTGCTCCACTGGCAATCCGCGAAGGCCGTCGTTCGCGCCAAGCTCCAAAATAAAAACATCAACCTTTTGGCGCAGCAGCCAGTCGATACGGCCCAGGCCGCCTGCCGATGTTTCGCCGCTAAGGCCGCCGTTTATCACTTTGTAGTTCAGTTTGGCCGAATCTATTTTTTGCTGAATGATAGAAGGGTACGATTCAGATCCGGGATCGTCCAGGCCATAACCAGCTGTCAGGCTGTCGCCAAACACCAGTATGGTCTTGGTATTCGCATTTTGAGGCGCCTTAACGGCAGATTTTGTACTGGTTTCGGCCTGGTGATTATCAGGGCTTCCGCAAGCGGAAGTTAAGGCCACGAAGAATATTAAGGTATAAATGTGTAACTTATGCATAAAATGTGTTTCTAAATGTAAATATCACATTATTTAAACATGATGATGACATTTAGGTTTAACAATAGCACTATTTTACAATCCTTTAACAACGCAATTCAAACCCCGTGGATAATATACTCACCATCAAAAATCTCAGCAAAACATACCAAAGCGGCGGGCAGCCATTAACGGTACTGCACGATATCAATATTTCAATTAAAGCAGGCTCCACAGCCGCCATTGTTGGCCCTTCGGGCAGTGGTAAAACTACACTGCTGGGCCTCTGTGCCGGGCTCGACCGCGCTACAACAGGTTCGGTAGAGCTGAACGGTATCGCCTTAGATACCCTGAGCGAAGATGAACGCGCCTATGTACGTAACCAGCATGTGGGCTTTATTTTCCAGAATTTCCAGTTATTGCCTACGCTAACGGCATTAGAGAACGTGATGGTTCCGCTGGAACTGCGCGGCGAAAAGAACATCAAAGCGCGGGCGGTTGAACTGCTGGGCAAAGTAGGCCTGGCCGCGCGCGGTCATCATTACCCAAGCCAGCTTTCGGGCGGCGAGCAGCAGCGGGTATCGCTGGCAAGGGCATTCAGCAACGCGCCTAAAATACTGTTTGCAGATGAACCTACCGGTAACCTCGATGCCGAAACAGCCGAAAAGGTAGTAAAGCTCATCTTCGACCTGAACCGCGAAGCGGGTACCACCCTGATACTGGTTACCCACGACCTGGAACTGGCATCAAAAACGCAACGGATCATTCGTATTAAGGGAGGGCATATTGTTTCGGACGAACCTACGGTTACGTCGTCAATAGTCGATGGTCAATAGTCCATAGTAAAACATCAAAAAAGAAAACTGTGGATAATCCATTATCAAATAGCATTCAACCATCGGCCATGGTCTATGGTCCATCGACCAAAAGAAAACTCAACCTTCGCTGGCTCATCCTGATGGCCTGGCGCGATAGCAGGCGTAACCGTTCGCGGTTGTTTCTGTTCATATCGTCCATCATTTTGGGGATAGCCGCGCTGGTAGCCATTTATTCCTTTGGGGATAACCTGCGCCAGAATATTGACGACCAGGCCGCCACGCTGATAGGTGCCGACCTGGTGTTTAACTCCAACAAGCCCATCACCAGGGATATGCAGAAGCTGATAGACAGCCTTGATGCTAAAAAATCGCAAGAGCGTAACTTTGTTTCGATGGTGCTTTTCCCGAAAGGAAACGGTACACGTTTGAGTATGGTAAGGGCGCTGGAAGGTGATTTTCCATATTATGGTACGATAGAAACTGTACCGGTAACTGCCGGAACGGATTTCCGCAAAGGCAAAAATGCCCTGGTGGATAAAACCCTGATGCTGCAATTCGGCGTAAAAGTGGGCGATTCGGTAAAGGTGGGCCAGGTAGCATTTCGTATCGCGGGCACGCTCAATAAAGCGCCGGGCTCTGTGGGCATACAATCCAGCATAGCGCCCATCGTTTACATCCCGATGCGTTACCTCAAAGAAACGGGCCTCTCGCAGACGGGTAGCCGCATCCAGTCGAGCTATTACTTTAAGTTCAACCAAAAGGTGGATATGGAGGCGCTCACCAAAAAGATAGAGCCTCGCCTGGAGCGTGATGGGGTAAACTCGTCCACCATACAATCGCAAAAAGAACAAACTGGCCGCTCTTTTGAGGACCTGACACGCTTCCTGTCGCTGGTAGGTTTTATCGCCCTGCTGCTGGGCTGTATCGGCGTAGCCAGCGCCATCCACATTTATGTGCGCGAAAAGATCAATACCATTGCCGTACTGCGCTGCCTTGGCGTTAATGGCTGGCAGGCATTTTTAATATACCTGATACAGATAGTCGGCGTGGGTTTTATAGGCTCGTTGCTGGGTGCCCTTTTGGGGACGTTCATTCAGCAGGTGCTGCCTTGGGTGCTGAAGGATTTTATGCCCTTTACTATTGATGTAAGCACGTCATGGTGGGCCATAGGGCAGGGCATTGTGTTAGGTGTGCTGATATCGATCCTGTTCGCTTTGCTGCCGCTGATATCGGTACGTAACATATCGCCGCTCAATACTTTACGGATATCAACTGAAGAAGTGAGCCTTACCCGAGACCCCTTAAAGTGGCTGGTTTATTTGCTGATACTGCTGTTCATCGGTGGTTTTACCTACCTGCAATTAAAAGATGTTGCACAAACCATCGCTTTTACCATTGCTATCTTACTATCCTTTTTGATACTGACACTGATTGCCCGCTTGCTTATGTTTTTGGTGAAGAAGTTCTTCCCATTCTCGTGGAGCTATTTATGGCGGCAAGGCTTTTCAAACCTGTACCGCTCTAATAACCAGTCGGTAATACTCATTGTGAGTATTGGCCTGGGTACGGCGCTGATATGTACGTTGTTCTTCATCCAGGGCCTGCTGATGCAGCGGGTAACGCTCGCATCCAGCGGGAGCCAGGCTAACCTGATATTATTTGATATACAAGCCAGCCAGAAAACCGGCGTAGCCGCGCTTACACGCAAACAGGGTTTGCCCGTAATATCGCAAGTGCCCATTATTACCATGAGCCTGGTAAGCATTAACGGCAAAACAGGCCAGCAGTTAAAAGCCGACAGCCTGCGCAGCGGCCCATCCAGGCGGGCCATTGGCCGCGAGTACCGGGTTACCTATCGGGATACGCTCACCAATACCGAAAAGATCAAATCGGGCGATTGGGTGGGGCGTTCATCTATAAACGATACGGTGCCTATCTCGGTTGAAGAACGGTATGCTCATAGCATGCGCCTTAAAATAGGAGACAAGCTGCTGTTTAACGTGCAGGGCCTGCCGGTGAACACCGTCATAAAAAGCCTGCGCACAGTAAATTTTAACCGCATACAAACCAACTTTTTAGTGGTGTTCCCGGCGGGCGTACTGGAACAGGCGCCGCAGTTTTATGTGCAGCTGAGCCGTGTGCCCAATAGTAAAATATCCGCCAAATTTCAAAGCGTGGTGGTGAGCAATTACCCCAATGTTTCCGTAGTCGACCTTGGCCTCATCATCAGCGTGGTGGATGAGCTGATGAGTAAAATAGGCTTCGTTATCCGCTTTATGGCAATGTTCAGCATTATTACCGGCATTATTGTGCTTATCGCCTCCGTCCGCATCAGCAAATACCAACGCATGCAGGAGAGTGTGCTGCTGCGTACCCTCGGCGCGAGCCGCAAACAAATCCTGGCCATAACGTCATTAGAATACTTCTTTTTAGGATTCCTGGCCTCGGCAACAGGTGTGCTGCTCTCGCTGGCCGCAAGCTGGGCGTTGGCAAGCAATGCATTTGATATGGTATTTCATCCGCAAATACTGCCCGTGCTGGGGATATTGGCCTTTATCAGTTTGCTGACTGTTGTGATAGGGTTGCTGAACAGCCGCGGGGTGTTGAATAAGCCGCCGTTGGAGGTGTTGAGGAGGGAAGGGTAGTTGTCTCTGGTTAGATTTGACAACTTTTTAAAAGTTGTCAAATCTTTTCTGCCTTTGTTGGTGTTGTCACCAACAAACAGAGGTTTCTGGTTTAGCAGGAGGATTATCGGGCGCGCTGCTATGAGAGGTATATGCCAGCTGTATTGACAAGCGATCTTCAATTCATTTTAAAAATCCAACTTTTTTGCGTATCTTGTATGGTTTGCTGAGTGCTTAACAGTGTTCGGTGAGCGTAAAAAGAGTTCTTTGAAAAACACCTGTTTTTACCTGCTTTTTGTTTTTGACAAAGGAACAAAGAGCAAGGAACAAGGACAGGAAATCCTAAATAAAAGCACCTGTTTTTACCTGTTTTTTACGAGGTCAAATGTTTAGAGAAATAAGATTAAATTCGAAATTGAACATTCGAAATCAAAGACACCTGTTTTTACCTGCTTTTTTGGTTGTCATTGCAAGCGCGAGCGTGGCAATCACTGAGAAGGGTGGCGAATATGCATGTCGGTTACCTGTCTCAGTGATTGCTTCGTGCCTCGCAATGACAAGTGGATAGGTCTAAATTACAAATTTGATAATGGTGGGTGTGGAATACACCGACTTTTACCTACCTTTTTCCTCCAATACCTACCTTTTTAAGGTTTTGCATTGCGGAAATGGCAATAAATTATGTAGCGGTCCGGATTTGAGATCAAAACCTAAAACCGTGGTTTATGTGTTTGCATACGGCCCAGGGCTACCTGCAATTGAACACCCGCGGTTGTTTGCAAGGTATTCAGGCTTACATAACCGCTCAGGCCGATACCGGCAAATTGACCGCCAACAACATAACCTTGAACCACAATGGGGATGCCAATGGTATAGCGGTTATTTTGGGTACTTGCGGGCGCACCCGGAAATACGCCATAAGAATCGTGAATGTCCATGTTTACCAGGCTTAATCCAGTTGAAACCGACCATAAGGAATAAGTTTGTTTATGGATCCTCCCGATAAGGACGTTACTGGTATTGATCGTAACATCATGAACAGCTCCGCCTAAGATCTTTTCGCCAAAGTGGTTGAACTCTGTTTGAAAGGTTGCAGAAATGAGCCAATGTTTGGGTAGCTCGGCCTGTACACCGATGTTAGCTGATAGTGAGCGCAATGTACCGAGCCCGAAACCCGCATTCAGCCACCAGGCATGGGGTATTTTAGTAGTGTCGGTTTGCGCGTTAACCGTAGTTAATGTAACAGTGAATAATACGAGGGTTAATACAAAGGTTTTCAGTGACATGTCGTTAATTAAATGATAAACATAGCTAATAGTATAGCCAATACGTAAAGTATGGGCAAAGTGCTACAGTATCCACATTATCGCAACTTTTCAACAAATTGTACAATCACGGAGCAATGGATTAACTTAGCCGTTTAACAAAAACAGGAACGAAGTTTGGCAGCCACAGCAACAAAAGAAACGCCATTAATGCAACAGTACAATGCCATCAAGGTGAAATACCCGGGTGCCATGCTGTTGTTTCGCGTAGGCGATTTTTACGAAACCTTTGGCGAGGATGCCATTAAAGCATCGGGTATATTGGGCATTGTGCTCACCAAGCGTGCCAACGGCGCGGCCATGCACCAGGAGCTGGCGGGCTTCCCGCACCATTCGCTGGATACCTATCTGCCCAAACTGGTGAGGGCGGGTCAGCGTGTAGCGATATGCGACCAGCTGGAGGATCCCAAAGCCACCAAAACCATAGTAAAGCGGGGCGTTACCGAACTGGTTACCCCGGGTGTTGCCTATGGGGACAACATCGTTCAACAAAAAACCAATAACTACCTGGCTTCGCTGTATTTTGAGAAGAACAGCGTGGGCATAGCCCTGCTGGATATATCGACAGGTGAGTTTCTAACGGCGCAGGGCAATGCCGAATACATCGATAAGTTGTTACAAAGCTTTAACCCGAGCGAGGTGATCTATCCCAAAAGCCGCAACGCCGAGTTTAAAGAAACCTTTGGCGACCGCTTTTATACCTACGCCCTGGACGAATGGCCCTACAGCGGCGATTACGCTACCGAAACGCTGCTGAAGCACTTCGAGGTAAAATCACTAAAGGGTTTTGGTGTGGAGAAGCTGAACCTGGGCACCGTAGCCGCGGGTGTGGCGCTGCATTATTTGAATGAGACAGAGCACCGTAACCTGCAGCATATTTCGGCTATCAGCCGGATAGAAGAGGATAGATTTTTGTGGATGGACAGGTACAGTATCCGTAATCTGGAACTGATCGGTTCGAACAATGAGAACGCTGTTACTTTGGTTGATGTGCTCGACCAAACCTCGTCGCCAATGGGAGCGAGGCTGCTGCGCCGCTGGATAGTGATGCCGCTGAAAGAGCGCAAGCCTATTGAAGACAGGCT